>OJSA01003118.1_pt1 | contig 9982 bp, 9 predicted proteins | sample 1599341 | NCBI WGS metagenome assembly OJSA01 (sample SAMN04168657, study PRJEB22393) | human gut metagenome | biome: human gut microbiome; feature: stool | host: Homo sapiens | collected 2014-03-20 | reverse complement strand
CGACCACCGAGATCTACACTCTTTCCCTACACGACGCTCTTCCGATCTACCTATAAAGTACCGTATGAAACCCACCCGGCAGACCGATTGCGGCAATGTGCGTTCGGCGGCAGCTCCAATACGATGGACTTCCTGCCCCTCGACCGAAGCGGCAACCGAAGGTTCCTGCCCATCATGGTACACCCGGAGCGAGCCGAGGTTCATATTCTGGAAGATGAAGCCGCATCGAGGGCGTATATCGACCTAATGTGGGCAGAAGCAATGACCATCTATCGGAGTGGCTCTTTTCGTCTTACTCTCTCAAAGCAAATGAACAAGGAGCTGCGGGAGCTGCAAAAGCAGTTCATGCCGGAGGACACCAAGGCAGGACTGATTCAGTCTTTCCTTGATAATTTCAATGGCACACAGGTCTGCTCCAAGCTGATCTATGCAGAAGCTCTGAATCATTCCTTTGACGAGCCGAAGCAATGGGAAATCCGAGAGATCAATGAAATCATGAACAACAGCATTGAGGGCTGGACAGCGTTTTCCAATCCCCGAATCTTTGCCAAGTACGGCAGACAACGAGGCTGGGAGCGAGCCGATTCCGGCAATGAGCTATCGGCAACCGGCTCTGATTTGCCGGACGGTTTTCGTGAGCTGACCGAGGAAGAAGCCCAACAGATAGAGATTCCATTCTAAAAAATCAACCCCGTTGCCGAGCTGGTTGCCATCCCGTTGCCGACCCCGTTGCTGGGCTAATCCCTTAAATCTCTTTTATTTACAAGAATTTTAAGAAGTCTGACAACGAAAGCAACGGAGAAATCAAAGAAAAAAGCAAAAACAGTACAAGAGCCAGATAGGACTATGTTCGAGGTTTTTTGAAGCCCGTTGCCGGACTTCGTTGCCGACACACACCCTGTCTGGCTTTTCCGTTTCAAGGAGGTATCGCATGGCACAGAACAACAAAGCAGTCCAAACACCCAAAGCAACTCCGGCAGGCTCGTTCAGCATGAGAATGGGCAGCACCACTTATATCATCGGTGTTCATTTCAGCGCAGAGAGCAAGGACACCTTGGAGGACAAGATGAAGCGGCTGATGCGTGATGATGTGAAAGCAGATAATTTCTAAGCCGAAAATTGTATGTAACACTTCTGTTTTCTATCTTGACACGAATGACCCGAAGGGTAGTATCGTCGTTGAGTGCGGGAAAATGCTGCGGCGCAAGGGCTACCGCATCAAGATCATGAACACCATAAACTTCAAGAAGTCCCACCACTATAACCCGTTTTCGTACATCCATAGCGAGAAGGACATTTTGAAGCTGGTGAACTGCCTCATTGTCAACACCAAGGGTGAGGGCGGAAAGTCCGGGGACGATTTCTGGCTGAAGGCCGAGATGCTGCTTTATACGGCACTCATCGGCTACATCCACTACGAGGCCCCGGAGGAGGAACAGAACTTCTCCACGCTGCTGGAGATGATAAACGCCATGGAGGTTCGGGAGGACGACGAGGAATTTAAGAACGCCGTCGATCTGATGTTTGACGAGCTGAAAGAACGGGACCCTGGCCACTTTGCCGTGCGGCAGTATGCCAAATATAAGCTGGCGGCGGGCAAAACTGCCAAGAGCATACTGGTGAGCTGCGGCGCACGGCTGGCCCCATTTGACATCGGCGAGCTGCGGGAGCTGACCGCCTATGACGAGCTGGAGCTGGACACCCTGGGAGATCGCAAGACCGCCCTGTTTTTCATTATGAGCGACACGGACGACACGTTTAACTTTTTAATCAGCATGGCCTACACCCAGCTATTCAACCTGCTGTGTGAGAAGGCCGACGACGTGTACGGCGGGCGGCTGCCCATCCATGTCCGGTGCCTCATTGACGAGGCCGCGAACATCGGGCAAATTCCCCGGCTGGAGAAGCTGGTGGCAACCATCCGAAGCCGGGAGATTTCCGCCTGTCTGGTCCTCCAGGCACAGTCCCAGCTCAAGGCGCTCTATCGGGACAACGCGGACACTATCATTGGAAACATGGACGCAAGGCTGTTCCTGGGCGGTTCAGAACCCACCACCCTCAAGGAGCTGTCCGCTGCGCTGGGCAAGGAGACCATCGACACCTACAATACCGGAGAGAGCAGGGGGCGGGAGACCTCCCACTCCCTGAATTATCAGAAGCTGGGCAAGGAGCTTGCCAGCATGGATGAGCTGGCAGTCCTGGACGGCGGCAAGTGTATTCTCCAACTGCGCGGCGTCCGGCCTTTCCTGTCGGACAAGTACGACATCACGAAGCACCCCAACTACAAGTATCTGTCGGACAGCGACAAGCGAAACGCCTTTGACATAGAGCGTTTCCTGTCCGTCCGGCTGAAGCCAAAAGCCGAGGAGGTCTACGACGTGTACGAGGTAGACCTGACGGACGAGGAGGCCGCCACCGCGTAGGCGGAGCGGCCTATTCCGCAAAAAGGAGGAAAGTGTGTACCTTCCAAAATCTTTTGAATTTTCGGAGGTACTATATGGATTTTTTCAAGAGCGCAATCGAAGTGCTCCAGACCCTGGTGATCGCCCTGGGCGCTGGCCTTGGCGTGTGGGGCGTCATTAACCTTTTGGAAGGTTATGGTAATGATAACCCCGGCGCGAAATCACAGGGAATGAAGCAGCTCATGGCGGGCGCGGGTGTCGCCATCGTTGGCATGGTGCTGGTGCCCCTGCTCTCCGGCCTCTTTACCACCTGATTGGGCAAAGAGAGGCCGCACCCGGTCTCCTGGCCGGGTGCGGCCCCCCTGACCCTGACGGTATGATAGGAGGTGCCTACCCTTGGATTTTATTATACAGGTCCTCACTGACTGGCTGAAGGAAATCCTGGTCAGCGGCATCATGGGCAACCTGACCGGCATGTTTGATGAGGTCAATCAGAAGGTCGGCGAGGTCTCTACGCAGGTCGGGCTTACCCCCCAGGCATGGAACCGCGATATTTTCAGCATGGTCCAAAACCTTTCGGAGACGGTCATGGTGCCCATAGCCGGGGTCATTCTGGCCTTTGTGATGACCTTGGAGCTGATCCAGCTCATTGTGGACAAGAACAACTTCCACGACATTGAAAGCGCGGTGTTCTTCAAGTGGATTTTCAAATCCGCCTGCGCCATCCTCATTGTCACCAATACCTGGGATATTGTGATGGGGGTCTTTGATGTGGCGCAGGGCATGGTGAATAACGCCTCCGGCGTTATCATCGGAGACACCGCTATCGACATCTCCAGCGTGACCGCAGACCTGGAGGCCCGGCTGATGGAGATGGACCTGGGGCCGCTGTTCGGCCTGTGGTTCCAATCCCTCTTTGTGGGCATTACCATGTGGGCGCTGGTGATCTGCATTTTCATTATTACATTCGGGAGAATGATTGAGATATATTTGGTCACGTCTGTGGCCCCTGTCCCCATGGCGACCATGATGAACCACGAATGGGGCCAGATGGGGCAAAACTATCTGCGCAGCCTGTTTGCCCTGGGCTTCCAGGCGTTTCTTATCATCGTCTGTGTTGCCATCTACGCGGTATTGGTGCAGAACATTGCCCTGGACGGCGATGTGAGCTATGCCATCTGGACGTGCATGGGCTACACGGTACTGCTGTGTTTCATGCTCTTTAAGACGAGCAGCATGGCAAAATCCGTATTCAATGCCCATTAACCAATGGAAAGGGTGATTTTATGGCCTATGTTTCGGTCCCCAAGGACCTGACAAAAGTAAAAACGAAGGTCGCTTTCAACCTGACGAAGCGACAACTGATCTGCTTCGGCAGCGGCGCGCTCATCGGCGTTCCGCTGTTCTTTTTCCTCCGGGGTAGCCTGGGCACCAGCACCGCCGCTCTGGTGATGGTGCTCACCATGCTCCCGTTTTTCTTTCTGGCGATGTACGAGCGTAACGGCCAGCCGCTGGAGAAGGTGGTCCGGCAGTTTGTGCGCCTGTACTTCCTGCGCCCGAAAAAGCGCCCCTATAAGACCAACAACTTTTACGCCGCCCTTGCGCGGCAGGACCAATTAGACCGGGAGGTGTATCGCATTGTTCAAGGCAAAAAAGCAAACGCCTGCCAAGGACGCGCCGGGAAAAGGCCGCCGCAGGCTGACCCGCGCCGAGCGCCGGGAGATCGACGCGGCCATCCGCAGGGCGGCCCGGACCGATAAAAAGGAGCTGTCCGCCCAGGACAGCATCCCCTATCAACGTATGTGGCCGGACGGCGTGTGCCGGGTCACGGACACCTACTACACCAAGACGGTGCAGTTTCAGGACATCAATTACCAGCTCAGTCAGAACGAGGACAAGGCGGCCATTTTCGAGGGGTGGTGTGATTTCCTGAACTATTTTGACAGCTCCATCCGCTTCCAGTTTTCCTTCCTTAATCTGGCGGCCACCAGGGAGAGCTATGAGAAGCGCATCGTGATCCCGCCCCAGGGGGACGATTTTGACAGCATCCGGGCGGAGTACACGGAAATGCTGCAAAACCAGCTTGCCAGAGGAAATAACGGTCTGGTCAAGACCAAGTACCTCACCTTCGGCGTCGACGCGGAGAGTATCCAGTCGGCCAAGCCCCGGCTGGAGCGCATCGAGACCGATTTGCTCAACCACTTCAAGCGGCTGGGCGTGTCCGCCGCGCCTCTCAACGGTGCGGAGCGCCTGTGCCTGCTGCATAGTATCTTCCACATGGACGAGCCGGAACCATTTCGCTTTTCCTGGGACTGGCTGGCTCCCTCTGGCCTGTCTACCAAGGACTTCATCGCCCCCACACCCCTGGAATTTCCGGGCGGCAAGACCTTCCGTATGGGTCGGAAGTTCGGCGCGGTTTCCTTCCTCCAAATCCTGGCCCCGGAGCTGAATGACCGTATTCTGGCGGATTTCCTGGATATGGAGTCCAGTCTTGTGGTGTCCATGCACGTCCAGTCTGTGGATCAGGTCAGCGCCATCAAGACCATCAAGCGTAAGATCACCGACCTGGACCGCACCAAGATCGAGGAACAGAAAAAAGCGGTCCGGGCCGGGTATGACATGGACATCATCCCCTCAGACCTTGCCACCTACGGCGAGGAGGCCAAGAAGCTGCTGCAAGACCTCCAGAGCCGGAATGAGCGCATGTTCCTGGTGGCGTTCCTGCTGATGAACACGGCGGAGAGCCGGAAGCAACTGGACAACAACATGTTCCAGGCCGGTTCCACCGCGCAGAAGCACAACTGCCGTCTGGTGCCCCTGGACCTTCAGCCGGAGGAAGGGCTGATGAGCTGCCTGCCCCTGGGTCTCAATCAGGTGGAGATACAGCGGGGGCTTACCTCGTCCAGCACAGCTATCTTTGTGCCCTTTACCACCCAGGAGCTGTTCCAGACCAGCCCCGAAGCCCTTTACTACGGCATCAACGCCCTGTCCAACAACCTTATCATGGTGGACCGGAAACTGCTCAAAAACCCCAACGGCCTCATTCTCGGCACCCCCGGCTCCGGCAAGTCGTTCAGCTCCAAGCGGGAGATCACCAACGTGTTTCTCGTCACGGAGGACGACGTGCTGGTCTGTGACCCGGAGGACGAGGTGCGACACGAAGTCGCGTAATTGAATTGCTGAACAAGCTGCCCTATCCATTTGGGGTAATCCTACCACAGCCTGCGTCGCTGGTAACGGCGGGGTGGGAAGCCTGTGGGACAACGTGGGAAAGCTGCGAGCCTAACGTAGCCGTACTGCCAGGATAAGTGTGCCATGGAGAACGTAACGTGAATCATCGCAAGGGTCGTTACAGGGAATAGGCGAAATCAGGCTGACACGCCTACACCAAAAGGTGCGGAGGTGGCCGTGGGAACTTTCGCAATCCCCCGGCAAATGGACATCATTCCTCCCGGCTCAAAGATGGCTCCTAAAGCACGCACAATTATTCAATACGCGGAACGTGGTAAACCCTATGTGTTCCTCTAATTCAATGAGAGGTATCGACCCCGTAAGGGGAAGAAATGACACAGAGGGTAGAGGAACGGGATAAAAAGCGAACGGCTCTGCTGTAATGGTGGAGCATAGGGGCTCTGCCCTGACCTGAAAGGGTGCTGACTTATCCCACGGTATTTCATAGCAAGAAAAGGAGGTAAACCTATGAACGGTAATTGTTCAACGACGAAGCGGAAACGCTCTGAGAGATTGCCGAACGCGGCAAAGCTGGCATTCCAGTGGAATCATGTAGATTGGAAAAAAGCCGAGGCCGAGGTTAATAGGCTGCAAGCCCGGATTGCTAAGGCGACCAAAGAAAAGAAATGGAACACAGTAAAACGACTGCAATATCTGCTTACGCATTCGTACTACGCAAAACTGCTGGCGGTCCAAAAAGTAACCACCAACAAAGGGAAAAACACACCCGGTATCGACAAACAACGGTGGAGCACACCTGCGCAAAAGATGTGGGCGGTGTTGTCCCTGACGGATAAGAACTACAAAGCCAGTCCCCTCCGCCGGGTATACATCGACAAGAAGAACAAAAAGGCGAAACGCCCTCTTGGGATTCCCACGATGTATGACCGGGCCATGCAGGCGCTCTATGCGCTGGCACTGGACCCCGTGGCAGAAACGGCGGCAGATCCCCGCTCTTTCGGATTCAGAAAGGGACGGTGCTGTCAGGATGCCTGTGAATATATTTTTGCGGACATGAGCCGCAGAAACGTCAGTCCACAGTGGGTACTGGAAGGTGACATCAAGGGTTGCTTCGACCATATCAGCCATCAGTGGCTGATTGACAACATCCCCATGGACAAGTCAATTTTGAAGCAATTCCTGAAAGCCGGCTTTGTATTTCAGGGTGAGCTGTTTCCCACAGAGGCGGGTACGCCCCAAGGCGGCATTATCTCTCCGATTCTGGCGAATATGGCGCTGGATGGGATGCAAAAGCTGCTCTCCGACCGGTTCCATACCAACCGGCTGGGCAAAGTGGACAATCGGTTCCGCAACGCCCACAAGGTAAATCTGGTGCGGTATGCCGATGATTTTATCGTAACGGCGGCCACAAAGGAAATTGCCGAAGAGGCCAAAGAACTGATTCGTGATTTCCTGAAAACCAGAGGTCTGGAACTGTCTGAGGAGAAAACGCTCATCACCCACATTGATGACGGATTTGATATGCTGGGCTGGACTTTCCGGAAATTTAACGGAAAGCTCATTGTGAAGCCGTCAAAAAAGTCTTTGAAAGCATTCACGGCCAGCTTGTCTGAAACCATCCTTGGACGCGGTAAGGCTTGGAAACAGAACCTTCTGATTGAAAAGCTGAACCAACAAATCCGGGGCTGGACGAACTATCATCGATCGGTCTGTGCCAGTGAGGCGTTTACGCACATCGACTATGTTCTCTATGAACTGCTGTGGAGGTGGGCCAAACGCCGTCACCCCCACAAGGGGAAATGGTGGGTATCCACAAACTACTGGCACCGCAGAGGAAACCGAAACTGGGTATTCTCCACGGAGGACAAAGAACTTCTGCGGGTGGATCACATTCCTATTATCCGACATACAAAAGTACGAATGGACGCCAATCCCTACCTGGAGCCGGAATATTTTCATGCCAGGCAATTCAGCCGCGGCATGAAGCGTTTTACCGGCAGGTTCAAACAGATTTGGAAGAATCAAAACGGATGTTGCCATCATTGTGGGCTTCCGATGGACATTCAGGACGAAAGAGAAATCTTTTTCAAGGTCCCGAAATCCAAAGGCGGCAAAGAGGAGGTGCGCAATATGGCCTATGTCCACAAATACTGTAACCAACTCTACTTTGAGCGCCGCGCGAAAGCGTGATGAAATGCTTGAGCCGTATGAGTGGAAACGCTCACGTACGGTTCTTAGACGGGAAGGGGCGAGTAATCGCCCCGACCTAGTCGACTACGCCCCACTGGTCAAGCGCCTGGGCGGGCAAGTGGTAAAAATCTCCCCCACTAGCACCCAGTATGTCAACCCCATGGACATCAACCTCAACTACTCGGACGACGACAACCCCCTGGCCCTCAAGGTGGACTTCCTGCTCTCCTTCTGCGATATCGTGGTGGGCAGCAAGGACGGCCTCCAGCCGGTGGAGAAAACGGTCATTGACCGCTGTGTGCGGAATGTGTACCGCCCCTACCTGGCAGACCCGGACCCAGCCCGGATGCCCATTCTCCAGGACCTCTACGACGAGCTGCTGGCTCAGCCGGAAACGGAGGCCCAGCGCATCGCGGCGGCGCTGGAGCTGTATGTCACCGGCTCCCTCAACGTGTTCAACCACCGGACCAACGTGGAGCTGACCAACCGGCTGGTGTGCTTCAACATCAAGGAGCTGGGCAAGCAGCTCAAGCAGCTGGGGATGCTGGTCATTCAGGACCAGGTGTGGAACCGGGTCACGGTCAACCGGGCGGCGGGAAAGACCACTCGCTACTATGTAGACGAGTTCCACCTGCTGCTCAAGGGGGAGCTGGCAAGCTGGAGTGTGGAGATTTGGAAGCGATTTCGCAAATGGGGCGGCATCCCCACCGGGATCACGCAAAATGTCAAAGACCTGTTATCCAGCCGCGAGGTTGAGAACATTTTTGAGAACAGCGATTTCATCTATATGCTCAATCAGGCCGCTGGCGACCGGCAGATTCTCGCAAAGCAGCTCAACATTTCGCCGCATCAGCTTTCTTATGTGACCCACTCCGGCGAGGGCGAGGGGCTGCTGTTCTACGGCTCCACCATCCTGCCCTTTGTGGACCACTTCCCCAAGAATACCGAACTGTATCGCATTATGACGACCAAACCCCAGGAAATGAAGGAGGCTGATGGACGATGAAACCCGAAATTCTGCATAACGACCACATGATGTTTCTGGACCGGGCGCTGGAAACCCAGCGCACCGCGCTGCTGACGGCGATGGCGGACGCCGTTTCCGAGTGCCGCACGGCGGCGGACCAGGCCGCTGAACTGACTGAAACCGGCGAAATTGGCCTGCTGCGGCTGGTGGAGATTCTGTGCGCCGCCAAGGTCCAGCGCGGGCAGGCCGGAGGTGCCGTGCTGGAGGGCACCGAGGTCCAGATTTTGGCCGACGTGGTGGCCCAGCTCTACGCCTGCCTGACCGAGTGCCGCTTTGTGGGTCCGCTGGGGCTGGCGGCCTATGCGGAGCTTTCCAGCATGGCGGCCTCCCTCATGCTGGGGGAATGGTTTGATTAAGGAACCGCGCCTGCGCTTTACGGAGGAAGAACGGGCGGACCCGGCGCTGGAGAAGCCCATCCGCAAGGCGGAAAAGGCCGCCGCCAAAGCGGATAAGGCGCAGGCAAAAATCCCGAAAAAGCAGGTCAAGCGGGCCGAGGTGGACCCCAAGACCGGCAAGGTCACGACCAAGCTGGTGCTGGAGGATAAGCCCCGGCCGCCCTCCAAACTGTCCCATACGGTGCGGGACGCGCCGGGCAACGCGGTGGCGGGTAAGCTCCATCAGGAGATCCGCAAGACCGAGGACGATAACGTGGGCGTGGAGAGCGCCCACAAGTCCGAGGAAGCCGTAGAGACCGGCGTGCATCTGGTCCGGGAGGGCTACCGCAGCCACAAGCTGAAACCCTACCGCAAGGCCGCCCAGGCCGAGCGGAAGCTGGAAAAGGCCAATGTGAACGCCCTTTATCAGAAGTCTTTGCAGGAAAATCCCCAGCTTGCCAGCAACCCGCTGTCCCGCTGGCAGCAGAAACAGCAGATCAAGAAGCAGTACGCCGCCGCCAAACGGGCCGCACAGTCCGGCGGGAGCGCCGCCGGTGCCGCCCAAAAGACCGGCAAGGCGGCCAAGACGGTCAAGGAAAAGGCACAGCAGGCCGGAGCATTTGTTATGCGCCACAAAAAAGGCTTTTTGCTTGTGGGCGCGATTTTTCTGCTCATCTGCCTGCTGCTCAACACCATGTCCTCCTGCTCCATGATGGCGCAGAGCATTGGTTCTGCCATTTCCGGCTCTACCTATCCGTCGGATGACCTGGAGCTGGTGGCGGTGGAGGCCGATTACG
>OJSA01003093.1_pt1 | contig 10069 bp, 8 predicted proteins | sample 1599341 | NCBI WGS metagenome assembly OJSA01 (sample SAMN04168657, study PRJEB22393) | human gut metagenome | biome: human gut microbiome; feature: stool | host: Homo sapiens | collected 2014-03-20 | reverse complement strand
TTATCACGCGCCGCCTTTTCCGGCGCAGGGACGACAGGTAGCTGTCCACATCAAAATAGTTCTTCTTGTCGGCGTCGGAAAGGTATTTATAGCGGGGGTGACGGGTAATGTCGTATTTCTCACTGAAAAACGGCCTGACACCGCGCACCTGCAAAATACACTTGCCTCCGTCCATCGTTGCGATTTCGTCCTGTGACATCAACTCTTTGCCACAATGTCAAGTGGTAAATTCAAAAAAGGACAAGCACTATCAAAGAAAGCAGTCTTTCATAGTGCTTGTCCTTTTCTTATTCATGTTTTCTGCCTTGCATTGTTCGAAACGCAGAACTATAATATACTCGATGGAGGTGCGAAATGGATTATATGACATTGAAAGAGGCCGCTGAAAACTGGAGCGTGACACCTCGTAGGGTAAATTATTATTGCGCTGGTGGTCGTATCCCCGGCGCTGTAAAGATGGCCGGTGTTTGGCTGATTCCCAAAACTGCGGAAAAGCCGATTGATGGCCGGACGAAACAGGGAAAGGAACAGAAGCATGAGTAAGATATTACTTTTGGAAGATGATTTGAGCCTGATCAACGGGCTTTCCTTTGCGTTCAAGAAGCATGGATTTGAATTGAATATTGCCAGAACGTTGAAAGAAGCGGATGCGCTGTGGGCGGATGGCAAGTATGATTTGTTGGTACTGGATGTATCCCTGCCGGACGGCACCGGCTTTGAATTTTGCAAACGGGTGCGGCAGATTTCCAAGGTGCCGATTATCTTTCTGACCGCTTCGGACGAAGAAACGAGTATCATTATGGGGCTGGATATCGGTGGGGATGACTATATCACCAAGCCCTTCAAGCTGGGAGTCCTGGTTTCACGGGTCAATGCCCTGCTTCGCCGTGCAAAGGATTTCAGCGCAACTGACACAGAGCTGCAATCCAACGGTATCAAAGTGCTTTTATTACGGGGGCAGGCATTCAAGAACGGGGAGCTGCTGGATTTGACCGCTGCTGAATACAAGCTGCTGTGCCTGTTTATGCGAAACCCCAATACGGTGCTTACCAAGGAGCAGATATTAGATAAACTGTGGGACTGCAACGGAAATTATATCGACAGCAGCACCCTCACCGTGTATATGCGGCGGCTTCGCATGAAGATTGAGGATAACCCCAGCGACCCGCAAATGCTCCTGACCGTCCGGCGCATGGGCTATAAATGGAATGTAGTAGGGTGAGGCAGCCTATGAAAATACTTGCGAATAAGGATATCAAAAATCTATTTCTTGCGGTATCGGTTATCTGGGCAGCATCCCTCTTGCTGGCACAGGGCTTTTTATGGCTGCGCTATCAAAGGCTTTCTTTGTGCCTGCTGTTTATTTTTTTGTTGGCAGCGGCGGCTATATGGGTGGTTTGCTACTCTTATTTCAAAAAGCAGAATAAGATCATGGAACAGGCGGTATTACAGATCAATGCGTATCTTGACGGGAATAGCAACGCCCGTATTGAATGCGACAGCGAGGGAGAGCTATATCGCCTGTTTCATTCCGTCAATTCCTTGGCGGCGGTCTTAAATGCTCACGCGGATAATGAGCTGCAGGAAAAGGAATTTTTGAAAAACACCATCTCCGATATTTCCCACCAACTGAAAACACCGCTGGCGGCGCTGAATATTTATAATGGCCTGCTTCAGGAGGAAGATATAGAAGCGTCCTCCGTAAAAGAATTCGCCGGCTTGTCCGAACAGGAGCTTGACCGCATTGAAACGCTGGTACAGAGCCTGCTCAAGATCACCAAGCTGGACGCCGGTTCTGTCATACTGGAAAAGGCGACCGAGAATGTGGCGGATATGCTGCGGGACGTTGAGCTGCATTTCGCATACCGGGCCAAACAGGAGCAGAAAGAACTTATCCTGTCCGGTTCGGAGGAGGTCTCCCTATTCTGCGACCGTGACTGGCTGACAGAGGCCATCGACAACATCGTGAAAAACGCCCTCGACCATACGGAGAGCGGCGACACGGTTCATATTACATGGAAAGCTCTGCCCAACGCCGTTCAGATCGCCGTAAAGGACAACGGCTGCGGCATCCATCCGGAGGATCTGCACCATATTTTCAAGCGGTTCTACCGCAGCCGTTTTTCCCAGGACAAGCAGGGAGTCGGGCTGGGCCTGCCGCTGGCAAAGACCATTGTGGAAGCCCATAGCGGCACGATTGAGGTGGACAGTGAACCGGGAAAAGGCACGACCTTCACCATGAATTTTTTAATTCCTACAAAATTGTAGGCTGAGTGTAGGGTTACAGTAATATTTCGGTGCTATCCTTTCCTCATAGGCAGGAAAAACAAAAGCAGCCCGCCTATTTCGCAAAACATGAAGAAAGAGGTATATGCACGATGAATTTATTAGAGGTCAAAAATATTTGTAAGACCTATGGCAACGGTGAAACCGCTGTAAAGGCGCTGAAGGATGTCAGCTTTTCCGTTCCCAAAGGGGAATATGTGGCAATCGTCGGAGAATCCGGCTCCGGCAAAAGCACGCTGCTGAATATGATTGGCGCTTTGGATACGCCGACTTCGGGAAAGGTACTGATTGACGGTAAAGACATTTTTTCTATGAATGACCGGAAATTGACTATTTTCCGGCGTCGGAACATTGGCTTTATCTTTCAGGCGTTTAACCTTGTGCCGGAGCTGACCGTGGAGCAGAATATCATCTTCCCGGTGCTGCTGGACTACCAGAAGCCAGATAAGAAGTATCTTGAAGAACTTCTTGCGGTGCTAAATCTGAAAGAGCGCCGGAATCACCTGCCCAGCCAGCTTTCCGGCGGCCAGCAGCAGCGTGTGGCGATTGGCCGTGCGCTGATTACCCGTCCGGCTTTGATTTTGGCAGACGAACCCACCGGCAATCTGGACACGCAGAACAGCAGTGAGGTCATAGCGTTGCTCAAAGAAGCATCCAAAAAGTATGAGCAGACGATTATTATGATTACCCACAACCGTAGTATCGCGCAAACGGCTGACCGGGTATTGCAGGTATCGGACGGTAACCTCACCGATTTTGGGAGGTGCCGCGAATGAAAAGCTATTTAGGCCTTGTGCCGATCTCTGCAAAGGTGCGGAAACGGCAGAATCGGATGACCATTCTGTGTGTCATTATTTCGATATTTCTGGTGACAGCAATTTTTAGCGTGGCGGATATGATGATTCGAACCCAAAGCGACCGAATGACCGGCAAAAACGGAAGTTGGCACATAGAGTTGGACGGCATTTCTCAAGAAACAGCCCTGAAAATTGCGGAGCGGGATGATGTGGTTTCGATTGGTGCAGTTACGATATTTAACCCGGACGGAGAACTGCCCTACCGCATGGACGGAAAAAGGGTTGTACTTTATGGTATTGATGAATCCTATCTGACAATGAATTCAACTGGTGCCGCCGAAGGACGCTTTCCGCAGGGAATGGGCGAAATCATGCTCAGCAGCAATGCAGCGCGTGTCCTTCAAGTTGCAGTCGGGGACACTGTTACACTACGTACGCCGTCCGGAGACTGGGATTTTACAGTGTCCGGTTTGGGCGGTGTGGAGGAAAGCTACTATTCCGGGCAATATTCTTTGATGGATGCCTACCTGCCGCGCACAGCATTTGCAGCGCTGATGGAGCAGAACAACGTCCATAATCTTCAAACGTCATATTATGCCCAGTTTACCAGCGCGTCTAAGGCAGCTAAAGCAATCCCGGAACTGACGGCACAGCATAACCTGCCGGAAAATGCTGTCTCAGAAAACACCGGTGTGATGGCTATCGCCGGATATAGCGATAGCAGCGCCGCAAAAAATGTTTACAGCCTTGCCGCAGTTCTGTTTGTGCTGGTTCTTCTGGCAGGTGTACTGATGATCTCCGGCAGCATGAACAGCAATCTGGCACAACGAATCCAGTTCTTCGGAATGATGCGCTGTATCGGCATGAGCAAATCTCAAATTATCCGATTTGTCCGTTTAGAAGCGCTTAACTGGTGCAAAACGGCTGTACCCGTAGGCGTTCTGCTTGGCACACTTGCCAGCTGGAGCATTTGCGCGGCGCTGCATTATGGCATCGGTGGCGAGTTTTCCACAACACCGGTTTTTCAAATCAGTCCTGTAGGTTTAGTCAGTGGCATCGTGGTCGGTATCGTGACCGTCCTGCTGGCGGCAGAGTCACCGGCGCGGCGGGCGGCACGGGTCTCACCTGTGGCGGCGGTCTCCGGCACGGGAGAGAATCTTTCCGCTTCGCGTCATGCTTCAAACTATAGCTTTGGAAAAATCGAGTTGTCGTTGGGAGCCCATCACGCCATTGCCGGTAAAAGGAACCTGTTTTTAATGACATCTTCTTTTGCACTCAGTATTGTTTTGGTGCTCTGCTTTTCTGTACTGCTTAAATTTGCCGGCTTGCTTTTGCCCGGTCAAGCTCCGTGGCAGCCGGATATTCTCTTGAACGGGTACGGAAACGAACAGGTATTGTCCCGCAGTATGGCAGAACAGCTGCGTGCGATACCGGGTGTTGGGTATGTCTGGGGCGCAACCGGCCTTACCAACACTCCTGCCAGCAGTCCGCAGAAAGATGTAGAGCATGTGGTGCTGGGTTCCTACAATGATTTTATGATGGAAAAAAGCAGAGATCTCGTTGTAGCAGGCAGGATGGTCGATCAGGCAGCCAGCAGCAATGAAGTCATGACGATCTATAATAAAAATAACCCGTTGAAGGTTGGAGATACCGTTTATATAAGCGGAAGAGACCTTACCATTGTGGGGGCTTTTTCGGAGGGAATGTTCCCGGATGATGTTACAGTCATCTGCCCACAGGCGCTATTTGACCGTCTGGTCGGAGCGCAGAACTATAATATGATCGGCGTTTTGCTGAACGATTCAGCAACAGAGCAGACTGTAATGCAAATTGCCCACCTTGCAACAGACGAGATCATTGTATCGGATGTGCGAGAGCGTAATTCGCAGGAAGCTGCTACCTATCTGGCTTCCAGAATTGTCGTATATGGTTTTCTGGCGATTATTGGACTGATTTCTCTTTTTAATATTGTCAACAGCATTTCGATGAGCGTTTCTGCCCGTACAAAGCAGTATGGTGTCATGCGTGCAATTGGAATGGATGGCAGTCAGCTTACTCGGATGGTTGCTGCGGAAGCCTTTACCTATGCTGTTTCCGGGCTGATTGTCGGCTGTATTGCCGGTCTGCTGCTGAGCCGTATGCTGTACGCTCGACTCATTACACGCTATTTTGGCATGACATGGCATCTGCCAGGAATGACGCTCTGCCTTATCATTCTATTCGTATTTGCTGCCGCAGCTCTTGCGGTTCATGCCCCGGCGAAGCGGATTCGAAACATGGCAATTACTGAAACAATCAATGAATTATAATCGCAATTCACTTTGGAAAATTTAATGTAACATCTGCCGGACGATGGCAAAGAAAAAATCCCCATCCCTCATTGATTGAGAGATGGGGATCACTGATTATTCTGTAATCTCCGGGATTTCTCCGACAAAGTTATAAATGATCCTGACTTCCTGCACTTTCTGTCCGTCAATCTTCTTGACTTCACCCACCAGAATCTTGCTGATGAGCCGGTTCAGCACCGCCTCGTCCAGTTCTTCAATGGCGGCGTAGCGCCGGATTTCCCGGATAAAGGTGCGGACTTCGCTTTCCTGTTCGTCAGAGTGTCGCATCATCAACATCAGGTCTTGCAGGCGCTTCTGGTTGGCTTCCTGCTCCTGTTCCAGCGCCGCCGTCAGCTTCATAAAACGCTGCTCGGTCAGTATCCCTTTAGCCTTATCGGTGTAAAGGCTCAGGAACATCCCGTCAATCTCCTGATTTCTGGCTTCCAGCCGCTGGCGTTCTTTCTGCGTCTGGGAAGCGTCTATCAGATACCGGCGCTCCATCCGGCTGCTCAGTCGCTGATAAAATGCGTCGGCATCTTTGAGAGCCTGTGCCGCCAGTTCCTGAATGTCCTTCAGAACAAGGTCATACAAATCCCTTGCCTCGATCTTATGGCTGGTGCAGGCGTTCTTGCCCAGCCGGTTGTAGGTCTGGCAGATATAATACGCCTTGTCAATCGGCTCCCGCATCTCGCCGGTAAAACGGTTTTTTCCGGTTCTGCCCACCTTTTCATACCGCACCTGCATGGACTTTCCGCAGGTAGCACAGTAAATGATACCGTGGAACAGGTTATAGAAGGGACAGGAGTTGCCTTTCATAATGGTAGGTCTGCGGTCAATGATTGACTGCACCTGCTCCCATTCTTCCGGGGAAACGATTGCTTCATGGCAATCCTCAATGATTTCCCAGTCCTCACGGGGGATAATGTCATAGGTGTTGGAACGAATCCCTTTCTGATGTGTCCGGCAGACCAGATGTGCGCCCTTATAGAATGGGTTTCGCAGGATATGACTGATCCTTGCACCGCCCCACGCATAATAGTTGACGTCACATTCCGTATTGCTCTTTACCCTCGTGATAGGAACCTTGTCATCCATGAGCTGCTTTGCGATCCGCATACAGCCCCAGCCGTCCAGCGCCATGTCATAGATTTTTCGGATCACCGGCGCCGTCTCCGGGTCAAGGATCAAATGCCCCCGGTCATCCGGGTCACGCATCAATCCGAGAGGCGGCTGCCCACCACAAAACTTTCCCTGCCGGGAACGGGTCATACGCCCCGCCAGCACCTTTTTGGAAATATCCCGGCTGTACATATCATTCAGGATATTCTTAAAGGGCGTGATGTCCATTTCCTGGCGGGTCAGGCTGTCAACTCCGTCTGTAATGGCGATATATCGTACATTGTGTTTGGGGAAAAAGATTTCGATATAGCTGCCGGCCTCGATATAATTTCTGCCCAGTCTGGACAGGTCTTTTGTGATGACACAGCCAATCTTTCCCGCCTCAATATCAGCAATCATACGCTGAAAGGAAGGGCGGTTGAAGTTGCGGCCTGTATAACCGTCATCCACATAATACTCATACTGGAACATCCCGTTTTTTTCGGCAAAGTCCCGGAGCATAAGTTTCTGGTTGCTGATGCTCATGCTTTCATTATCGCCGCCATCCTCCAGAGAGATACGGCAGTAAAGGGCTGTGATTTTCTGATTAACTTGTTTTTTCCTGCTCATAGTGTTCTTCCATTCATTTCAAAAAATAAGTTCGATTGGAATATTATAACATATACATCCAAATTTTTCTACTTTAACAAGGCGTACCACCATTTCTGATGATACGCCTTTATTATTTATCTAACTTTATCTTCACTAACCTTTGGCAGAGCCTTTCCTGCCTTTTCCTGCTTTCCCTCTGATGTCTTTCTAGCCTCAAATGCATCTGCATTATACTGATACTCCTGCGATTCAGCGACCATCGGTGAATATACAACCTCTGCTTCTACTCGCTCAGCTTCTGCCCTCTCAGGCTCTGTCTGTTCCTGCTTCTTCGCATTCTCCATATGCTTTTCCTTATCAAGCTGCACATTCATAGCCAGATTATCCAGTTTATCAATCGAAGCATCCAGATGAAGCTCCATTGATACAAGCATCTTTTCCACTGCTTTCCTAGGTGCAAGCACAGCCTTTGTAATGGGATGTTTCTGCTCTTTCTGTGAATAATCCACTTTTGTCTTGTCAGCAAAAGTACGAAATGCATTGGCTACTGTCTGACCAGCCTCACGAAATCCTTTTGCAAGAAGTGCTGTCTTTGCTATATCCTTGTCCGTGGTCTTGATTAGAATAATTTTCCTTGATGCATAGACGGATATAGAACTCCATTTCCTCATCTGTCTTGCATCCAGACATTATCAGCAAGTGATTCGTCCAGCTAATTTGTGTCACCAGTGGTGTCACAATTTCATTATCCTTGTAAGTCTCATAAAATTTTTTCATTCTATAAAGACCTCTTCGGTTAAATCCCTTAATACCAGGAAATGTCTCCTGTATTTCTCTTGAAATCTCATCTATATATGCATCGCCATACGAAGCGTGTTCCGTATGAATCTCCTTTCGCTATTTCAGTTGTTCCTATAACGCAAAAAGAGGACATCTTCTAAATTTCTTTAAAAAATGTCCTCTAAGTAATACAATCTTTTATTTTACTCTCTTAATACAGCTTAGCTCCAGCAGGAATTGCGTCATCTAACATAAGCAGATTCAGTCCTTCGTGTCCGTCATACTCGTACACTGCTGAAATCAACATTCCTTCTGATGGGATTCCCATCATCTTTCTTGGTGGAAGGTTTGTGATTGCTACGCATGTCTTTCCAACAAGCTGCTCTGGCTCATAGTACTCATGAATACCGCTTAAAATAGTACGTTTCTTGTCAGTTCCATCATTTAAAGTGAACTTGAGAAGCTTCTTTGACTTTGGCACTGCTTCGCAGGCTTCAATCTTTACGACTCTGAAATCAGATTTTGCAAATGTATCAAAATCTACAAATTCCTCAAAAAGTGGCTCGATTTTTACTTTTGAAAGATCAAGCTGTACGCTCTCTGCGGACACACTTGTTGTCGGCTCACTTGCTGCAGGAGCTGCTTCGGAAGTCTTAGAAGCCTTCTTGTCAGAGTCTAATGACTTCATTGTCGGGAGCTTTTTCGCTCCTGCTGTAAAGAGCTGTAAGATGATTTACATTTCTTTAAATCATTACAATATTTTCTTTAGCAAGCTGTACTAAAATAACCAAATTCGCAGCCTTTTTTGGTCATATATTAGTCATATTAAATTTTTTTGGTCAATTGCCTAGTCCTCAAATCAGAGGACTCTTTTCTATATTATATCGTTGTTTCTAAAATACATCCATGTTCTTGGCAAGTTTCTCCAAAGCCTCTCTAGTAACCTCTGGATTTGCCTCCGCATAAATGTTCATGGTTGTGCTGACATCAGCATGTCCCATTACTTCTTGAATAACTTTTACATTGGTTTCGTTTTCACAAAACCTTGAAGCAAATGTGTGTCTAAAAATGTGACATGAAAACCTGGGCAACATTATAGGTTCTCTCTTCTTTTTCTTTGCCTCTACCTCTTCTTCGGCATTATGAGTATCAACGATTCTTTTGATTGCACGATTTACTGCCTGCGGATTATGTGGATTTCCAAACCGATTAGTAAATATAAAGTTTGTCATTCCATCAACCTCTGCAACACAAAAACCTTCTTCCTGCTGACGCTGATATTCAGACTTGAGCACTTCATACACCGGTCCCATCATTGGAATTGTCCTTATTCCTGCTTCTGTTTTAGGTTCTGAAACCCGAAACTCACACTTAAATGAATTGTCAGATCTTGTGTAATAAGTAAGACTATGGTTAATATTGATTGTTCGTTTCTTCATATCAACATCGTCCCATCTGATGCCTATTGCCTCACCGATTCTGCATCCAGTTCCAAGCAGAAATACAAAAAACGGATACCAATGGAAGAAAAACGGATTCTTTGCAACATAATCAATAAATTCTCTCTGTTGCTCTACTGTCAGTGCTCTTCGACTCTTTCTAGCACCACCGTTTCTTTTTTTCACCTCGGCATAAGCTCCATTTACAGGATTTCTTCTTATAATATCATCTCGTACTGCCAGCTCAAATGTAGGTCGCAATACAGTATTGATACTCTCCAAAGTATTTACCTGCAATCCCTTGTTCGTAATCAAATCCGTATAGAAAAATAAGACATCAGAATACTTCACATCCTTAATCTTTTTCTTTCCGAACGTATCCCTGATAAAATGATCCCATGTATATAAGTAATTTGCTTTTGTAGTGCTTCGCAACTCCGTCTTGGTAGAAATATATCTATCAAACAAAAAATTTACATCTGCACTTCCAGCAACATATACATTTAACCCGTCCATCTGGTCACGAACAAGTTCGTCTTCTTTCTGCCTAAGTGTTACAAGAGATTTCGCATATATCGTCCTTTTTTTCCCTAATGGATCAGTATAAATATATGAATACCTGCCATCAGTTTTACGATAATGCTCTCCTTTTCGTAATACTCTTCCTTTACCATCTTTTCTACAAGCCATCTTTTCTCCTTTCTCAAAAAGAAAAGAGCCTGCATTA
>OJSA01003089.1_pt1 | contig 10083 bp, 8 predicted proteins | sample 1599341 | NCBI WGS metagenome assembly OJSA01 (sample SAMN04168657, study PRJEB22393) | human gut metagenome | biome: human gut microbiome; feature: stool | host: Homo sapiens | collected 2014-03-20 | reverse complement strand
GCCCGTCTCGCCCGAGACGCAAGCCTCCGCGGAGATCGTAACGGAAGAATTACGCCTGATCGAACGATTCTTCCTCCCGATCAAACGGATCGTGAAAGAAGGATTTTAGTGTAATATTATCCTTTCTTTCCTATGCGTTTATCACAGATGTCACGAGTGACAGAGTTCGCCGCAGACTATGTCATTCAACTTCTATTACAAATTCTTACAATTAAGATAGCTCCTTATGAAAAAATTTTATTTTATTACGCTTAGTTTTTGAAAAAACTTATTGTACCTTTGCCCTAATCACTCAATAAAGGTATAACCATGACAACTAAGTTCTTGCTCTCGTCCGATGACAATACTCGCAGTGGCCTTCTGAAAAAGAAGATCATACATTATTATATGGCCAATGGAGACGCTACTATAGCGGAGGTATGTAAAGAAATGAATCTCAGTATCCCCACCGTCACTAAGCTAATTAGCGAATTACAAGAGGACGGTTATATACTCGACTTTGGAAAACAAGAGACTAGCGGAGGGCGTAAACCTAGTATTTACGGGCTCAATCCCGTATCCGGCTATTTTGTGGGCGTAGATATACTGAAAGATCAACTGAATCTAGCCATATTAGATTTTAAAGGAGATAAGATCCGCATTGAGCAGAATATCCCTTATACACTCGAAAACACACCAGCCGCTTTAGACCATCTTTGCGAATGTATCAATGAATTTATAAACTCGTTGCCGATCCCAAGGGAAAAGATATTAAGCATTGGCATTAATATATCCGGACGGGTAAATCCTTTCGCCGGATATAGCTATAGCATTTTTTACTTTGAGGAGAAGCCCTTGTCTCAAATCCTTGAGGAAAAACTACATATAAAGATCTATATAGAGAATGACACCCGTTCCATGGCTTACGGCGAATATCTTCAAGGAGTCGTAAAAGGAGAAAAAAATATCCTATTCATCAATATATCTTGGGGATTAGGTATCGGTATCATCATAGACGGCAAGGTTTATTTCGGGAAATCAGGCTTCTCCGGAGAATTTGGGCACTTCAGCTTCTTCGAGAATGAGATTCTTTGCCATTGCGGTAAAAAAGGATGCCTCGAGACTGGAGCTTCCGGTTCTGCCCTATACCGTACCCTCCTTGAGCGGTATAAAGAGGGTAGCAACACCATATTGGCCAGTAAAATCGATGCCGGGGAATACATCGGGCTCTCTGACTTGATCGACGCTATTCAGAAAGAGGATATGCTATCTATTGAGATACTGGAGGAGATCGGTTTTAATCTAGGTAAAGGAATAGCCGGATTGATGAACATTTTCAATCCGGAACTGGTCGTACTGGGCGGCCCCTTGTCGCAGACGGGAGAATATTTAAGCCTACCTATTAAAAGTGCCGTCAGGAAGTACTCTTTGAACTTGGTAACCCGTGATACTCAGATCAAAGTATCCAAATTAGGTGAAAGAGCGGGTATATTAGGAGCCTGCCTGCTATCTCGATCTAAAATTCTAGGTATGATTTAATATGTATTTCAAAGGAATTAAATAAAAAATAAATAATTATTTCATTTTCTCGATAAAACACTACTATATTATTAAATTATTTTATTTATATTTGCATCATAATTAAAATTAGAGGTTAAAACTCATAAAAATAACGCAGGTATGGATAAAATTAAAGGACTGATCGATGCTCCCTTCACTCCGTTCCATGAGAACGGGGAAGTTAATTACGAGCCAATTGAAGCTTATGCGAAACTTCTTGTGAAAAACGGACTGAAAGGCGTGTTCATCAATGGTTCTTCCGGAGAAGGTTATATGCTGACAGAGGAAGAACGCATGAAATTGGCCGAGAAATGGATGGAAGCAGCTCCGGAAGGCTTTAAGGTAATTGTGCACGTAGGTAGCACATGCGTTAAGTCTAGTCGTAATTTGGCGGAACATGCTCAAAAGATCGGCGCTTGGGGTATTGGCGCTATGGCTACTCCTTTCCCTCGTATCGGTCGAATTGAGGAATTGGTAAAGTACTGCGAGGAGATCGCTTGCGGCGCTCCTGCCTTACCGTTTTACTACTATCATATCCCTGCGTTTAACAACGCTTTCCTCCCTATGCTGGATTTCTTAAAAGCAGTAGACGGGCATATCCCTAATTTCGCCGGTATCAAATATACATACGAGAGCTTATACGAATACAATCAATGTCGTTTATACAAGGATGGTAAATTCGACATGTTGCACGGACAGGATGAAACGATTCTTCCTTGCCTTGCGATGGGTGGAGCGCAAGGAGGTATCGGTGGTACCACAAACTATAACGGAAAAGAATTAACCGGTATCCTAGAGGCTTGGGCAGCCGGTGACTTAGAGACAGCTCGCGAGAGACAAAACTTCTCTCAGGAGGTTATTAACGTTATCTGCAATTACCGTGGTAATATCGTCGGAGGAAAACGCATCATGAAATTGATCGGATTAGATCTCGGCAAGAACCGTACCCCGTTCCGGAATATGACGGACGAAGAAGAGGCCGCGATGAAAGCGGAATTAGAGGCTATCAATTTCTTTGAAAGATGTAATAAATTCTAAGGTATGGCAGCGTTTGACAATTTATCTAATCCATCGGAATATCTAGCTTATTGGGGCAAGACCTATCGGAATGAGCTTCTTTCCAATATTCTTCCTTTTTGGATGAAATACGGACTGGACAAAGAGAACGGCGGTTACTTTACTTGCGTAGACCGGGATGGTACTCTGATGGACTCCACTAAATCCGTTTGGTTCCAAGGACGATTCGCCTTTATCTTGGCATATGCCTATAATCACATTGAGAAGAACGAAGAATGGCTGAGAGCCTGTAAAAACGGTATCGATTTCATCGAGAAACATTGTTTTGATACGGACGGACGTATGTTCTTCGAGGTGACAGCGACAGGCATCCCTGTACGTAAACGCCGTTACGTATTCTCCGAGACTTTCGCGGCGATCGCTATGGCCCACTATGCATTGGCATCAGGTGACAAAGGCTATGCCGAGAAGGCCGTGAACTTATTCAAGCAAGTATTGCACTATAAGAATACCCCGGGATTATTGGAGCCTAAATTTCGTGAAGGTCTCGTGGCGAAAGGCCATTCTTTCTGCATGATACTGATCGATACGGCGGCACGCATCCGTGAGGCCATAAACGATCCCATACTTACACAACAAATCGATGATTCCATAGCCGAGTTACGCCGTGATTTCATGCATCCCGAATTCAAGGCTATCTTGGAGACAGTAGGACCCAACGGTGAGTTTATCGACTCTATCGCCGGGCGTACCATCAATCCCGGCCACTCCATCGAGACCGCATGGTTTATCTTGGAAGAGGCCAAATACCGAGGATGGGACCCCCAACTGAAAGAGATGGGTTTACAAATCCTCAACTGGTCTTGGGACTGGGGCTGGGATAAGACGTACGGCGGAATCAACTATTTCAAGGATTGCAAAAACTTCCCTCCCCAAGAGTATTGGCACGACATGAAGTTTTGGTGGCCACAATGCGAGGCGGTTATCGCTACGCTTTACGCCTACCAAGCGACTGGCGACGCCAAATATCTCGAAATGCACAAACTAATAAACGATTACACATTTAATCATCTCCCCGACAAAGAATATGGGGAATGGTATGGCTACCTACACTTCGATGGTAGTGTCTCTCAATCTGCCAAAGGCAATCTATTCAAAGGTCCGTTCCACATTCCTAGAATGCTTCTCAAATGTAGTTTACTCTGCGACGAAATTCTTTCTAAATAACTTTATCTAAAATACTGAAAATTGGTCAATTGACATCAGGGGTCACAACCGTGGCTCCTGATGTTTCTAAGGCTTTGTTTTCCTTTTTATTTTCCTCAATCAAATGAAAAATAAGAAATTATATCCTTGGATCGTAGTCGGTTTACTATGGGTTGTCGCCTTACTGAACTATATGGATCGCCAGATGCTATCAACCATGAAATCAGCTATGATGGTGGATATCGTGGAACTAGAGTCTGCGGCGAACTTCGGACGTTTGATGGCGGTCTTCCTCTGGATCTACGGATTCATGAGCCCTGTAGCCGGTATGGTGGCAGACAGGGTAAACAGGAAGTGGCTAATCGTGGGTAGCTTATTTGTCTGGTCCTTCGTGACTTTGATGATGGGGTATTGCACGGATTTCAATCAGATCTATTACCTACGTGCCTTGATGGGGGTTAGTGAGGCCCTGTATATTCCTGCCGGATTATCGCTTATCACAGATTATCACCAAGAGAAAACACGGTCATTAGCCGTAGGTATCCATATGACAGGTCTATACGTAGGCCAAGCCTTGGGAGGATTCGGAGCTACGGTGGCCAGCGCTTATACGTGGGAAACGACTTTCCATTGGTTTGGTATCATCGGCATCGCTTATAGCGTGGTCTTGATCATCTTCTTACACGATAAGAAAGATCATGTGGAACAAGCCGTAAAACTGGAAAATTATCCGAAAGAGAATCCGATTTCCGGTGCGTTTAAAGGATTAGGGATGTTATTCACGAACATCGCTTTTTGGATCATTCTTCTTTATTTCGCCACGCCGAGCTTACCGGGTTGGGCGACAAAGAACTGGCTCCCTACCCTATTCGCTGAAAATCTCTCGTTGGATATGTCCGAGGCCGGTCCGTTATCTACATTCACGATCGCTATCTCTTCCTTTATAGGGGTAATCGCCGGAGGTATTTTATCCGATAAATGGATCCAGCGGAATGTCCGGGGACGTGTATACACAGGCGCCATTGGTTTGGCATTAACGATACCCTCTCTCCTATTACTAGGATTTGGGCACAACTTCCCGATGATTATCGGCGGTGGTCTTTGCTTCGGTATCGGTTATGGTATATTCGACGCCAATAATATGCCTATCCTTTGCCAATTCATCTCCCCCCGTTATCGGGCTACAGCCTATGGAATTATGAATATGACCGGTGTATTCGCCGGAGCCGCCATCACGGATATACTAGGAAAATCTACCGATGCTGGTAACCTTGGCCATGACTTCGCCATGCTAGCCGGATTGGTACTCATCGCACTTTTAATCCAAGTGATCTTCTTACGTCCGAAAGTCGCTAATATGACCGACGAATGCTAATTAATCTCATCCAATAAACTAAATAAACAACAAAAAAGTAATTCATTATGAAGAAGAATCTACTGCTCTTAATGCTTGCGCTCCTACTTCCGGCATTTATGTACGGACAAGAGCAGACAGTCTCCGGAACAGTGCTGGATACCTATAAAATGGGTGTCCCCGGTGCGTCTATCGTTGAAAAAGGCACGACAAATGGAACGATTACCGATTTCGACGGTAATTACACTCTCACCGTATCCAACAAAAACGCCACATTAGTATTTTCTTTCATTGGGTACAAGACACAAGAAATTCCAGTAGCCGGGAAAGCCAAAGTAGACGTGATCCTACAAGAAAACGCCGAACAGCTAGACGAAGTAGTGGTAACCGGTTACGGTGGCTCACAAAAGAGAGCGACCTTGACAACCTCTATCTCTAAATTGGATAACGCCGTACTGGAAAACGCAGCGATGTCTAACGCCGGACAATCCTTGCAAGGAACCGTATCTGGTTTGCGCGTCGTAAACACGACCGGTCAGCCGGGAGCAAACCCAAATATCGTACTTCGTGGCGGAGCTACCATAACAGGTAAGGATAATGGCGCATTGGTCGTTGTAGATGGTATCGTGCGCAACTCATTGGCCGACATCAACCCCTCCGACATCGAGTCTATCCAAGTATTGAAAGACGCAGCCTCAACCGCTATCTACGGTGCCCGTGCCAATGGTGGCGTAATCTTGGTTACCACGAAACGTGGTAAAGAAGGATCCGCTTCCGTCTCTTACAAGTTCAAGGGAGGTGCCAACTTTGCTCGCACAGGTTATGATTACTTAAACGCTCACGATTATATTTACTACAATCGCTTAGGATACCAAAGAACAGGACGTTCAGGCATGGATAACCAAATGGGATACGGTATCGGGAATGACCTATTTGATATCCGTTATTTGGATGACAGTACCAAAGGCCTCTTGGCAGAAGGTTGGCAACAAATGCAAGACCCAACCGATCCGAATAAACAAATCTTATTCAAGGATTACTCAGGGCAAATGAAAGACGCAGCCTTCCAAGACCCTTCTTTCACGCAAGATCATTATATCAATATCACAGGAGGTAACGACAAAGGTACATTCGCAGCCAGCTTAGGTTACTACAAAGAAGACGGTCTCATTAAGGGAACCAGCTACGAGCGTTTCTCCGGGACATTCAATGGATCCTATAAGATATTTCCGATCTTGACAGTCAACGCTGGAACGACTTATACATGGTCTCGCCAGCCGGGTCTTTGGATCGGATCATATGAGTTCTTCTATCGCACAATGAGCCAACGCCCTACATGGAACCCATACATGGAAGACGGATCTCCCGCTTCAGGCTTCGGCACGGGTGATGGAAACCCTCTTTACTACAAAGATAAATTAACGAATACGAATGGAACCCGCCGCTCTAGATCGGAAGAGCGTCGTGTAGGGAAAGAGTGTAGATCTCGGTGGTCGCCGTATCATTAAAAAAATATACCACGTAGACGATCAAACAGATAAGTTCGAGAAATCTTACCAACAACAAAACGCCACTAGCCCGAATCTTACCCGTAAGGCTGAGGCCAAATATATAAAGCAGAACCAACAGCAACATAGTGTTACTTTGACGTACACAGACACATTCAAAGAAAAACACAATCTGGAGGCAATGCTTGGTGGCGAGTATTTCAATTGGCATCAATATACGCTGAACGCAAGGACCGAAAATTCTCCGTCGGATGACATCCCTACTTTGAACGCTGGTAGTAATCGTACCTATACCTATAGCTACAAGGAAGGCTATCGTATCCTTTCTGGCTTTGCCCGTGTAAACTATAACTACAATTACAAATACCTATTATCGGTCGTAGCTCGTTATGACGGAATCTCCAAGTTGAGCGATAACCGTTGGGGCTTCTTCCCGGGTATCTCCGCTGGTTGGAATATCATGGAAGAGGAGTTCTTTAAGGAATCGAAGTTGGTAGATGTGATCTCTAACCTGAAGCCTCGTATCAGCTACGGCGTGAACGGTAACGTAAACGGATTAGGATACTACGACGTATATGGCAGCTATGGGCAGAAAGACGCGAACGGATCGATCATAACAAACTATGATGGCTCTGTAGGTTTCTATAATGACAAATTGGTAAACGGTGGATTACGTTGGGAGCAAAGTAAATCTTTCGAAGTAGGTTTGGATATAGGATTCTTCAACAATCGCCTGAGCTTTATCCTAGACTATTATAATCGTACGACTTCCGATTTGTTGACAGATTTGGATTTACCCAATTACACTGGTTTCAACAGCATCAAAACCAACTTGGGAACTTTACGTAACCAAGGTTTCGAGATGGAAGTAAAAGCGAATATCCTAAACAACGTAAACGGATTCAGTTGGGATGTATCAGCAAACTTATCTACGGTAGCGAACAAGATTGTCAAGCTTCCGGCCAATGGGAACGAAAATAACCGCCAAGGAGGTTACCAAGTATACGACCCGCAAAAGGGTGAAGTCGTATGGGTTGGCGGAAAACAAGAAGGTGGTAAGCTGGGTGATTTATTTGCCTTCAAGCAAGATCATATCTTCAAGGATTGGGATGACGTGAAAGCGAATGCCAATAACCGCTACGACGCAATTGGAGAATTGTATGGCCCCGCCGCATGGGAAGCTTTAAAGGATAAGGCAGGTAAGCAACCGATCGAGCCGGGTGACGTTTGTTGGGCCGACTTGAACAATGATGGCGTAATCAACAATCTAGACCGCGTGAAAGTAGGTAATCTTTTCCCGACAGTAACCGGTGGTTTCTCCACGACATTAGGCTATAAAGATTTCTCTTTATACGCTCGTTTTGATTATGCGTTAGGGCATACGCTGTATAACGACTTAGCCGCACGTTCACTTGGACAATATCAAGGTTCGTTTAACATCATCGATATGGTGAAAGACAGTTGGTCGGAGACAAACCAGAATACGGATATACCTAAGTTCTACTATGCCGATCAGTTGAGTAAGAAGAATATTACTCGCTCCAACAATGGTTTGACAGCAGTTGACAACAACAGCTCCCGCTTCTACGAAAAGGGTGATTATCTAGCTTTACGTGAAATCACATTGACTTGGAACCTACCAAAGAAATGGATTAACAAAGCCTTGATGAGCAATGCCTCTGTTTATGTAACCGGACAAAACTTGTTCTACATCACAGGATATACCGGTGTATCTCCGGAACCGGCGGTAGATACTACCTATGGTCAAGGTCTTGATAACGGTAGATACCCAACTCCTAAAACGGTTCTTCTTGGTTTATCCGTAACATTTTAGTCAAACCCATTAAAAAAGACAGACATTTATGAAAAAGATAATTATAGCCATGATGGCAGCAGTCTCATTACTGAATTTCAGCGGATGCGACTCCTTGGACATGGAACCCGTAAGTAGTATTTCCGACGCAAACTATTGGAAATCCCCGGACCAGTTTAAGGCATTCAACATAGGTTTACACGGATTGCTCCGTTCACAATCCAGTTATAACATATTCGTATTGGGCGAACCTCGCTCAGACATCTACGGAGATCAGCCGTTCGGAGGCGAGGCTACCCAAGGCGTAGAGCGTTTCTCATACAACACGATCAACGCAGAGTTTACAGGTATCAGCAACTTCGCTAATTTTTATACGACACTGAACCAAATCAACTTGATGATCCGTAGAACGAACGAGACCGATTTATTAGGCGAGGCCGAAAAGAACTATTACTTAGGGCAGGCTTACGGTTTACGCGCCTATATCTATTTCCATTTGTTACGCTCTTGGGGAGACGTTATCATTACTACGGAGCCAACCTTAGGTAGCGAATTGGATATCTCTCACCTTGATAAGGCCGCTTCTCCAGCGAGTGAGGTGATGGATCTGATCAAGAAGGATATCGATGCCTCGGAAAAAGCTTTTGGCGGAGATTATTCTTATAAACAAGGAAAGTGTTATTGGTCTAAAACCGCTACCTTGATGCTGAAAGGTGAGGTTTATCTATGGAGCGGACGCCAGATGGGTGGCGGCACGGGCGATTATACCGTAGCCAAGACAGCCTTGCAAGATCTTCAACAAAACGGCAACTTAAAGCTGCAAGAGAAATTCACGGACGTTTTCTCTTTCAACAATAAGGAGAACAGCGAGATGATCTTCGCGCTCCATAGTGGTAAGGAGGATGATTTCATGATGTGGAGAGACTATAACTGGCGTAACAATATGGTACCTCAACGTGAGTACATGGCAGGCTACTGTGACGAGACAGGAACTCCATTCCTTGAAATACCGGGATACAACCTACAAGGCTTAATGCGCTACCAAGTAAAGAAAGATCATTACCTAAAATCATTTCGCGAAGGTGATACCCGCTTGAAAGGTACCTTGAAGGCGGTTTACAAAAAGCACGAAGACGGAACCTTGGAATATATCGCACCAATCCAATACAAGTTCCAAGGAACCACCTTGGAAGGTAGCAACGAAAGAAGTTGGTACGATGATTATCCTATCTATCGCTATGCGGATGCCTTGCTATTATTAGCCGAGGCTAAGGCCTTGCTCGGAGAAGATCCTTCTACAGAGATCAACGCCGTTCGCGAGCGTGCTTACGGTTCCGAATATTTTAACGCACATAAGAACGAGGTGGCTTATCCGAATGACAAAGGAAGTTTCTATAACGATAACCCGTTTGAGGCGGGCGACGAGAATGTGATGGAAGCTATCCTTAAAGAGAGACTTCGCGAGTTCTTCTTTGAGGGTAAACGTTGGTACGACTTGAGACGCTTCGGTAAGGATTATGTATTAAAATATACCACAGCACAAGAATCACGTTTATTATGGCCGATCAATGAAGGGGCATTGACAAACAACCCCGCATTGAAACAGACTCCCGGATACTAATCGTACATAGGTTTAAGGCGATTGG
>OJSA01003063.1_pt1 | contig 10182 bp, 10 predicted proteins | sample 1599341 | NCBI WGS metagenome assembly OJSA01 (sample SAMN04168657, study PRJEB22393) | human gut metagenome | biome: human gut microbiome; feature: stool | host: Homo sapiens | collected 2014-03-20 | reverse complement strand
GAGTGATTATGATTGGCGCCCATGTGGGAAACTGGGAAATAGGCGTTCCTTTCTTCGACGATTACGGAAAGAAAATCAATATCGTGATGTATGATGCCGAACATCGTAGAATCAAAGAGATATTGGAGAAAAATGGTCAGGACAAGGATTTTAAGATTATCCCCGTCAACGAAGATAACCTGACACACGTTTTTCGTATTACCGAGGCGTTAAACAAGAAAGAATATGTATGCTTCCAGGGCGACCGTTATCTGAATAAAGAGAAACTGCTGACAGGAACACTCTTGGGACAGAAAGCTCCTTTCCCTGCCGGTCCTTTCCTGCTTGGTTCGCGAATGAAAGTTCCGGTGGTATTCTACTTTGCCATGAGAGAGCCGGGCAGAACCTACCGTTTTCATTTTATAAGGACGGAACCAGTCATACGAACCAAAGAAAAGAAAGCAGAGACAGCTCTGTTCGAACAATATACGGCCGCTTTGGACCAGATACTGAAACGCTATCCGGAACAATGGTTTAACTATTACTCATTCTGGGAAACCACAAGTAATGGTTCGCTCTCAAAGGATTGAAAATAGAAAGATATAACAAAATAAAGATGCAACAGAATCAATATGATAAGGAACCGTTGACCGCGGTAGAGGCACAACGCCTGGCACAAGAAATAGCTTTCGGGCCCATCGTGTTTCAGGTATCACGCCTTATGCTCAAATTCGGTATTTTCCAGTTACTAGCCAACGAACGCGCAGGCATGACACAAGAAGAAATCAGCAAGGCTTGTGGCCTGTCTTCTTATGCGACACAAGTATTGCTGGAAGCCTCATTAACCATCGGTACCGTATTGCAGCACGAAAACCGTTACCGCCTTGCCAAAGCCGGATGGTTCCTGCTCAACGACAAGATGGTACGCGTCAATATGGATTTCAACCACGATGTCAACTATCTGGGAATGTTCCATCTTGAAGAGGCTCTCACCAACGGACGTCCCGAAGGGCTGAAAGTATTCGGCGAATGGAGTACCATCTATGAAGGGCTGTCAAGTCTGCCCTCACAGGTACAAAAGAGCTGGTTCGGTTTCGATCATTATTACTCGGATTGCTCGTTTGACGAAGCTTTGGCTATTGTTTTCGCCCGTCATCCCAAGACTTTACTGGATGTGGGAGGTAATACCGGTCGATGGGCAACCAAGTGCGTAAGCTATGACGACGCGGTGGAAGTTACTATTATGGACCTTCCGCAACAATTGGAGATGATGCGTCAACAAACTAAAGAACTGCCCGGAGCAATGCGTATCCACGGGTATGGCGCCAATCTGCTCAATCCCGAAGTTCCTTTCCCGACAGGGTTCGATGCTATCTGGATGAGCCAGTTCCTTGATTGTTTCTCGGAAGAAGAAGTAACCAGCATACTGACCCGTGCAGCCCGCTCTATGAGCCGGGGGAGCCGCCTCTATATCATGGAAACTTTCTGGAACCGGCAAAAGTTTGACACAGCCGCTTATTGCCTGACACAAATCAGTCTTTATTTCACAGCCATGGCAAATGGTAACAGCAAAATGTATCATTCGGATGATATGGAACGGTGCATCAAAGCAGCGGGATTGGAAGTTGAAAAGATAGATGACCATTTAGGAATGGGACACAGCATTGTACAATGCAGATTGAAATGAACAACAGGGAAGTTATCATACAAGGAGAAGGAATACTCAATTTGATTCCACAGCGTCCGCCCATCGTGATGGTGGACAGTTTCTTTGGTATCGAAAAGAATCATTCTTATTCCGGACTGACTGTTACTGCTGATAATATTTTCTACGAAACCGGAAAACTGCAAGAGGCAGGAATTATTGAACACATCGCTCAATCAGCAGCAGCACGTATCGGATTTCTTTATACCCGGCAGGGTGAAAAAGTACCGTTAGGGTTTATCGGCTCGGTAGACAAACTTAAAATCTACGATTTGCCAAAGAACGGGATGAAACTATTTACGGAGATTACCGTTGTACAGGAGGTATTCGACATTACATTGATTTCTGCACAAGTGAAAGTGGAAGACAAGCTGATAGCTGAATGCAGGATGAAAATATTTATAAAAAAAGAATGAAACGGAAAACGAATCAACAGGTTGCAGCTTTGACTAACCGGACTACCTTCAGAGTGCGGTTCAGCGAAATAGACTCCATGCAGATTGTATGGCACGGTGAGTATGTGCGCTATTTTGAAGATGGAAGAGAAGCTTTTGGCAAACAGTATGGTTTGGATTATATGAGTATTTACCGGGAGGGATACATGGTTCCTATCGTGGATTTAACCTGTCAGTTCAAACAATCACTATCTTTTGGTGAAGAAGCGATTGTCGAGACGCGCTATATTGCCTGTGAGGCAGCCAAGATAAAATTTGAATACGTTATCTACCGGGCTACCGACCAGAGTATAGTAGCTACCGGAAGCACCATACAAGTGTTCCTGAACCTGAATAAAGAATTGGAGCTTATGAACCCTCCGTTTTATCTGGAATGGAAAAAGAAATGGAATATCCTTTAAATATATACATCACAGCCCATACACTGATTAGTTCGTTAGGTTTCGGCATCCCGGAAAACCTGGAGGCCATCCATAACTACCGAAGCGGAATCCGTATGCAAGAAGCCGGCCTAATTTCCGATCATCCCCTATTGGCGGGAATGATTGATTCTGTGGAATTGGAAAAACGGGCGAAGCTGATGCAGATTACGGATTATACCCGAATGGAGCAATTATTCATACTGGCTATCCAAGAGGTTATTTCTCAATCGGGAGCCGACTTGCGGGAACCGGATTACGCCTTGTTATTATCTACCACTAAAGGAAATGTTGATTTATTGAGTGAATTACCTGCTGACAGTCCGGTTTTTCTTTGGAAAATGGCGGAGCGAATCGGAGATTTCTTTGGAGCGACAAATCAGGTAGAGGTCATCTCCAATGCCTGTATATCAGGAGTCTCGGCACTAATCGTCGCTAAGAGATGGATAGAATCAGGACGTTACAAACGAGTGATTGTGGCAGGTGGGGATATTCTTTCCCATTTCATTACCAGCGGCTTTCTATCGTTTCGATCTGTCAGCGCACACCTTTGCCGACCATACGATATACAACGGGATGGATTAAGTCTGGGCGAAGCCTGTGGAGCTGTTCTTTTAGAAACTCAAGGAAACGCGAATCATATTATTCTCTCCGGAGGAGCAATCAGCAATGACGCCAACCATATATCCGGTCCTTCCCGAACAGGGGACGGTTTAGCTCTAGCCATTAATCAGGCAATGGAAGAAGCCGGAGCACTCCCCGAAGACATTAGCTTTATCAATGCACACGGAACAGCTACGGTTTACAATGATGAAATGGAATCCAAAGCCATACATCTGGCGGGATTAGCTGCAGTTCCGGTGAATAGCCTCAAGCCCTATTTCGGTCATACATTAGGAGCTTCGGGCATTATCGAAACCATACTTTGCATAGAGCAACTAAAAGAAGGAAGATACTACGGAACTTTAGGGTATGAAACACTCGGTGTTCCCATGCCTATCACTGTCTATGCCACTCATCAGCCGATGCCGATGAAATGCTGCATCAAAACTGCTTCCGGTTTCGGAGGCTGTAATGCCGCACTGGTATTATCCCTCCCCGATGCTCATCTGAAACAGAAAGTAAACTTGCAGACAACCGACAAAGCGAGGGCTCCGTCAGTTTGCAAAGCAGTCGTGGAATCGGGCAACATGGTCACAATCAGGCCAGGAGCAGTAGAAAGTAAAGGAACAACTGTATTCAGCTCTTCGGAAACAGACTTTGCACCATTCATCCGGGAAGCATACAAGCATCTGGGAGAAAACAATATGAAGTTCTATAAGATGGACAACCTCTGTAAGCTGGGATATGTAGCTGCCGAATATTTACTGAAAGATACACACTACCGTCCGGAAGAGATTGGAATCATTCTTGCCAATGCTTCTTCCTCTCTGGATACGGACTGCAAACATCAGGCAATCATCAGTAAAGAAGGAGACAAAGCAGCCAGTCCTGCCGTGTTTGTCTACACCCTCCCCAATGTAGTATTGGGAGAAATCTGTATCCGCCACAAGATTCAGGGAGAGAATACATTCTTTGTCCGTCGACAATCCGATGCTGCCTCATTAGAGGATTATGCAAGGATTGTGATGGCGAAAGGTAAGTTACGCACCTGTATCATAGGCTGGTGCGAACTGCTGGACGGACATTATCAAGCAGAATTTAAACAACTTAATAATATATCAACGATTTATGGATAATTTAGATCAAACCAAAAAAGAACTGATGGACGAAGTGAAAGGGAAACTAATCGAAGAGTTGAACCTTGAAGAAATCACTCCGGAAGATATTGACAATGAAGCCCCTCTGTTTGGCGACGAAGGTCTTGGCCTTGACTCCATTGACGCACTCGAAATCATCCTGATTCTGGAACGCGAATACGGTATAAAGATAGAGAACCCCAGTGAAGGAAAACAAATCTTCTACTCGGTACGTACACTGGCAGACTACATCATTGCTAATCGCAAAGCTTAACCGATGAAGATATACGTCACCGGATTGGGAGTTGTTTCGGGGATCGGTATCGGAGTTTCCGAAAATATAGAAGCGTTGAGACAAAGAAAGCATGGCATCGGAAAAGTAACTCTTTTTCCGACTGCTCTCGATGTGCCCGTATCCGAAGTGAAACGTAGCAATGAGGAACTAAAGAAACTGATCTCTTTACCTCCGCAACGCACTGTATCACGTACAGCCTTGTTGGGAATGATAGCAGCCGAAGAAGCAATGAAAGATGCGGGACTCACACCACCATTACGTATCGGTTTTATTTCCGCCACTTCCGTTGGCGGCATGGATTTGAGTGAGCACTTCTATGAATCTTTCAAGAAAAATCCGGGACAGGGACGGTTACGGGAAGTAATTTCACACGACTGCGGAGCCAGTACAGAATTGATTGCTTCGTATTTGGGTATCAATGATTTTATAACCACCATCAGTACAGCCTGCTCGTCAGCAGCCAATGCCATCATGCTGGGAGCAAGAATGATTAAACACGAGCTACTGGATGCTGCTATCGTGGGAGGTACGGATGCACTTTGCCGGTTTACGCTCAATGGATTCAACTCCCTGATGATTTTGGACAAAACACATTGCCGTCCTTTTGACCGCTCACGTACCGGATTAAATCTGGGAGAAGGTGCCGGTTACTTAGTGCTTCAATCGGAAAGTTCACTCCAAAGAACTCCTTATTGCGAACTTAGCGGTTACGCCAATACGAATGAGGCTTATCATCAAACAGGAAGTTCTCCTGAAGGGGACGGTGCCTTTCTGTCAATGAGTGAAGCTATCGCTTCCAGTGGTATTTCCCTTGAAGAAATCGATTATATCAATGTACATGGAACAGGTACTCCCGGCAATGATGCGTCAGAAGGCATGGCGCTCCGAAGAATCTTTGGAGAACACGTTCCGCCATTTAGTTCGGTAAAAGCTTTTATCGGACATACCTTAGGAGCTTCCGAAGGAATTGAAGCTGTTTACTCCGTTCTTTCAATAGATAAAGGTCTGATTTATCCCAACCTGAACTTTACGGATGCGATGCCGGAAACAGGACTGATACCGGAAACCTCTCTTCAAGAAGGAATCCCCATCCGACATGTGTTATCCAACTCTTTCGGTTTCGGAGGAAACGATTCATCGCTCCTCTTTTCCGCAACGAATTTTCCAGCATGAACGCACCTTTAAGTATTTAAGCCTATGCAGCCAGTTTATATTCAACGCATCGCTTCCATTCATCCGCCAAAGGATCATTCACCAGGAAATAATCGCCCTTATCTTCAGGCTTGCGAACCCGATTATAAGGATATTATCACCAATGCGACCTTGCGCAGACGCATGAGCCGTATCGTAAAAATGGGGGTGGCCTGCGGATTGGAATGTATGGGTGAACTATCTCCTGAAAAGATACAAGGAATCATCACAGCAACAGGATTGGGCTGCTTGACAGATACGGAAAAATTCCTGAACAACTTATTGGATAATAAAGAGCGGATGCTGAATCCTACTCCTTTCATCCAGTCGACATTCAATACAATCGGTGCACAAATAGCTCTGATTCATCAAATACATGCCTACAACATGACTTATGTCCACCGTGGGCTTAGTTTTGAAAGTGCTTTATTGGACGCTATGATGAAAATAGGAGAAGGAAGCGAGAATATACTTGTGGGAGCCATCGATGAAATGACAGAAACCTGTTACACGATTCAGCAACGGCTGGGAATGCTGAAAGGGATAGCAGCCGGAGAAGGTGCTCAATTCTTCCTGTTAAGTCGGGAAGCCGGAGAGCATCCGTTGGCTGAAATACAGGGAGTCGAAACTTTCATCGGGAAACAGACAACAGAAGAAATCAGCTCCCGAATCATCCGTTTTTTGCAACGAAATGGTTTAGAATGTCAGGATATTCAGTGGTTGGTTACCGGGAAAAACAAGAAGCAACACAATCAAGATGACTCTCACGAGCAAACTGTCGACAATGACAACTCTATTTATGAAGAGCTTGAAACAAACATTTTCCCGGAAAGTGTTCATCTTAGTTTTAAGAATGAATGTGGTGAATATCCTACCGCAACATCGTATGCGGTATGGAAAGCAGTGAACGAATCGGTCAACTGCACTACCTCGACCCATATATTGATTTACAATCATCACCACTCCATCAATCATTCATTGATTCTAATCCGGAAAAGCGTATGATAATCGTTTGCCTCCTTCTTTGCTTGCTCTTGCTCCTGTCTTTTCTCGTTTATGCCTCTTATAGCATTCAATCGGGAATTTACCTCCGGTCATTTTGCAAAAAGCATACTGCGGAAAAGATTGTCGCCCTGACTTTTGATGACGGCCCCGACTCCCTACAGACTCCCAAAGTTCTGCAGGTACTAAAAGAATATCAGGTAACCGCCTGTTTCTTCTGTATCGGTCATAAGGTAAAAGGGAATGAAGCAATCTTGCAAAAAATGGTGGCAGAAGGTCATCTGATTGGAAATCATTCGCATACCCATTCCGGTTTATTCCCGCTATACGGGCTCTCCAAGATGAAAAAAGACTTGCAAACTTGTCAGTGTGAACTAGAACGAGTAACTTCGCAGCCGGTTAGTTTGTTTCGTCCGCCGTTCGGTGTCACTAATCCAACGATTGCGAAAGCCGTTCGACAGTTAGGATATACCCCTATAGGATGGAGCATCCGTACACTGGATACACAACAAGCACCGGATAAAGTCCTTGCCAGGATTCGGAAACATCTTGAACCGGGAGCCATTATTCTGTTGCACGACCGGATGCCTGACAGCGACCAGCTAGTGAAACAAATCTTGGATTTGCTGAAAGAACAAGGATATACCGTTGTCCGTCCGGACAAACTATTGGCATAAAATAAAAAAAGGTATGAGAACTTTATTAATATATTTATCGCTTTTCTTCTTGTCAATAGCCTCTATCCATGCCCAGAGCATGAAAAAGATGGCGCAAAAGACAGAGTTTGAAAGCCGCCTGGCAAAGGAGGCGCAAACCGTAGAGTCCATCGAAAGCGATTTCACCCAAGTGAAATATCTCGATGTATTCGATGAGAAGGTTACTTCCAAAGGGAAGTTCTACTACCAGAAGACCCATAAAATCTGCATGGAATATTTCCGCCCGATGGATTATCTCATCGTGATAAACGGTAGTAAGCTCAAAATCGTTTCGGATGGCAAGAAAAGTATCATGAATCTTAGTTCGAACAAAATGATGGCACAGATGCAGGATATGCTGACCGCGTGTATGATAGGCGACCTGTCTAAAATGTCGTCCAACTACCTGCTGGAGTATTTTGAAGACGCACGATACTATCTGGTTAAAATAAAACCGACCAACAAAGCGGTACAAGCCTATATTGCCGGTATAGAAATCTATCTGGACAAGAAAGATATGTCGGTACACAAACTCCGTCTGTCCGAAACAGCCACAAACTATACAGAATACGAATTCTATAATAAAAAGTTCAACTCCCTGAAGAATGAGACGAAGTTTGCGATTCGTTAGTCTGATGGTTCTGCTGTTCTTATGGATACAGATCCAGACTTCCTGCTCTCCACGGATGAGCGGGGAAGGAAGTACTGTGCTCCCCGCTATCGAACTAACACAAGGAGAAAGCTCGCAAAAATACAATATCCAACTGGATTTCATGAAACATCACATGAGCGGTATGCTAATAGTACGCCGTATGCCTGATAACGAAATCCGGATCGTAGCGTCTACTTACTTCGGACTAAGCCTTTTCGATTTTTCTCTACGCAACGATCAGTTTACTGTCAACAGTTGCATTGAACCCATGAAAAAGGAAAAGGTGCTGAAACTTCTGGAGATGGATTTCAGACGTCTGTTCTTAAGTGGGAAAGATATTCGTGTGAAAACGACTAAAGACAGTGCTACTGAAAAAAGAACCAGTGGAAAAGGCTTTGGAAAGTCAGTGGTCTACATCACTGGCAATACTCCGGGCGATCCCGCACAAATAAAAATCAAACATCCGTGGATTCGGTTAACGATCCGTCTGGACAAACTATCTAAAGAGATTTAATATATGCTACTTGATAACTTCTATACCATCCTTTCCTCCGAATCATCGGACTCAACGATCTGGACTATCCAAGTAAAGTTGAATCCCGGGCATCCTGTTTATCAGGGACATTTCCCCGGACATCCGGTAGTTCCGGGAGTTTGCCTGTTACAACTTATCAAGGAATGTGTAGAAGACATTCGCCAGCAAAAATTGCAAGTAACACAAGTGTCTTCCTGCAAGTTTCTTTCGGCTATCAATCCTACAGAAACACCGCACATTTCGGTGGCACTGACTTTTAAAGAGACAGAAGAAAGTACACTTCAGCTGCAAGCGGAAGGGACTGTAAAGAAGGATGCTGTAAAAAAGAGTACAGTGAAAGAGAGCACTGTAGAAGAAAATACCGTAAAGAACGAATGTTTCATCAAACTAAAAGCTGCACTTACCCCGACAGTATGAAGGAACAAATAAGTACAGCCTATTGGCACGAGAAGTTGAAACAATTAGGGATCATCGTTATCATCCCAAGTTACAACAATGGAAAGACACTGGCGGACGTCATAGAAAGTGTACGTTTCTACGCCCCCGATATCCTTGTTGTCAACGACGGTTCTACAGATGAAACTGCCGGAATACTTAGCCGAGAATCTAACTTACATACCATCACCCACCCTGTCAATCAAGGAAAAGGAGTAGCTTTGAGACATGGACTATCCTTTGCCAAAAAGCAAGGATTCCGGTATGCTATCACCATTGATTCTGACGGACAGCATTTCGCTTCGGATATCCCTGCATTGATCGAAGCCATAGAAAAGGAACCGGACACATTATTGGTAGGTGCCCGTAACCTCGCCTCGGACAACATGCCGGGAAAGAATACATTTGCCAATAAGTTTTCCAACTTCTGGTTTACCCTCGAAACAGGTATCAAACTGCAAGATACTCAATCCGGCTACCGCCTGTACCCCATCCAACGAATGAATGTGGACAAGTGGTATTACACCGCCAAATACGAATTTGAGCTGGAAGCACTTGTCTTTGCAGCCTGGGGAGGCATTACCGTTAAAAACATTCCGGTACATGTTTATTATCCGCCACAGGAAGAACGGGTTTCTCATTTCCGACCGTTTCGCGATTTCACCCGTATCAGTATCCTGAACACAGTACTGGTGCTCGTCACTTTCCTTTGGATCATCCCCCGAAACTTCTTCCGTAAACTGACTTGGAAGAACTGCAAGCAGTTTTTCTCGGATCATGTCACCCACTCCCCCGAATCTAATCTGCGGATCACGGCTGCCATCACACTCGGCGTATTCATGGGTATCGTTCCGGTATGGGGATATCAAATGCTAATCACGTTATTTCTGGCACATTTGTTCAGACTGAATAAGGTCATAGCTATTGTAGCAGCCAATATCAGTATCCCTCCGATGATTCCATTTTTGCTGTACGGCAGTTACGTAACCGGCTGTAAAGTGCTGGGAGATCCTGTCAATCTGCATTTAAACGAACTTTCTTTTGAAAATGTAAAATCAGTCATAGAGCAATATTTAATAG
>OJSA01003043.1_pt1 | contig 10235 bp, 9 predicted proteins | sample 1599341 | NCBI WGS metagenome assembly OJSA01 (sample SAMN04168657, study PRJEB22393) | human gut metagenome | biome: human gut microbiome; feature: stool | host: Homo sapiens | collected 2014-03-20 | reverse complement strand
ATCGTCAAGCCCTTTGAGATGAAGGAGGTGCTGGCCCGAATCCACGCGGTGCTCCGCCGCTTCGGCGGCGAGGAGGAGGGGAGTGGCGAGAAGAAGCTCTCCTTCGACAAGCTGGTCATCAACCTGGACTCCTATGAGCTGCTGGTGGACGGCAAGCGGGTGGATACGCCGCCCAAGGAGCTGGAGCTGCTTTACCACCTGGCGGCCTCCCCCAACCGGGTATTCACCCGCAACCAGCTGCTGGACGAGGTGTGGGGCTTCGACTACTTCGGCGATTCCCGTACCGTGGACGTGCATATCAAGCGCCTGCGGGAGAAGCTGGAGGGCGTCAGCGAGCAGTGGAGCCTCAAAACCGTGTGGGGTGTCGGTTACAAGTTCGAGGTGGTGAACGGATGAGGGCATATGTGCTGACGCCGGCACGCGAGGCGTGCCGCCGCCTCTGCGGCGGAGCGGGACGGAATTCACTTCCGGCCCGCGAAAAATGGAAAGGAAATGGGGGCCCCGCGGAGCGGAACGCTTCGTGGGGGGCCAGCGGGCAGTGGAGCCTCAAAACCGTGTGGGGTGTCGGTTACAAGTTTGAGGTTGTGAGCGGCGCATGAAGAGCCTGTACGGACGGCAGTTCCTGCTGACGGCGGGGATGATTCTCATCTCCTTCGCCCTGCTGGGGACCGCCTTTATCGGCCTGTCCTACCAGTATACAATCCGGGAAACCCGGGACTCCATGGAGCGCAACGCCGATTATGTGGCCGACTTCACCGCCAAGGTGCGGGCCGAAGGGATCGACGTGCGGGACATGGCCTACCAGCTCTATGTTGCCAATGTGGCCCACATCGCCAACGCCTTTGTTCTGGTCACCGAGGCGGATGGGGAGCTGGTACTCTGTTCCGATGGAGCGACGATCCAGAGCGGGCTGGGGGGGAACTATCTGCCCCAGTCCATCGTCAGCCAGCTCCAAAAGGAGGGCGGCTACAGCGGTATGACCACTCTGGGCGGCCTGTTTCCGGAGAAACGCTTTGTGGCGGGCACCCCCATCACGGTTAAAACGGTGAACCTGGCCACCGGGCAGACCGAGCAGACCATGATCGGCGTGGCCTATGTGGCGGCGGAGACCTCGGACATCACCGAGCTATGGCAGGCGTTCATCTCCATCTTTTTCTTTACCGCCGTGGTGGTACTGTGCGTGGCTTTCATCACCAGTTCCATCACCTCCCTGCGGCTGACCAACCCCCTGAAGGAGATCGCCGAGACCGCCCGCAAATTCGGCCACGGCGAGTACGAGGTGCGGGTGCAGGGCTATGAGAAGCGGAAGGACGAGGTGGGCGAGCTGGCCGAGGCCTTCAACGCCATGGCCGACTCCATTGCCAAGAGCGAGGCCCGCCGCAGCGAGTTTGTGGCCAACATCTCCCACGAGCTCAAGACCCCCATGACCACCATCGCCGGCTTTTCCGACGGCATTCTGGATGGCACCATCCCGCCGGACAAGGAGCGCGCCGCGCTACAGACCATCCCCTCGGAAACCCGGCGGCTCTCCCGCCTGGTGCGGCGGATGCTGGATCTGTCCCGCCTCCAGTCGGCGGAGAATGTCACCGCCCAGGAGCAGTTCGACGTGTCCGAGGTCATGCTGCGGGTGCTGGTGAGCCTGGAGAACAAGATCAATGCCCGCCATCTGGACGTGGACACCCAGCTCCCCGACGGCCCCGTGCTGGTGTGGGGGGATCCGGACGCCATCACCCAGGTGTGCTATAACCTGCTGGACAACGCCATCAAGTTCTCGGCCGAGGGGAGCACCATGGGCCTGTCCATCACCGCCAAGGGGGGCAAGGCCCACGTGGCGGTGCGCAACCACGGCGACACCATCCCCCCCGACGAGCTGGCCATGATCTTCGACCGCTTCCACAAGAGCGACAAATCCCGCTCCGTGGACCGGGAGGGCGTGGGCCTGGGGCTGTATATCGTCAAGACTATCCTCAACAACCACAAGGAGAACATTTCCGTCACCAGCCAGGACGGCGTGACGGAGTTCGTATTTACCCTGACGCTTGCATGACGCCCCGGCAGACGGGGCAAGAAGGAGGGCCCATGCGCGGCTACTATTACGATCAAACGGGGGAGGCCCCCCGGAGCACCCCGGCGCCGATTTCCGCAGGGCGCCGCCGGCGGTGGAGCGGCGCAGCGGCGGTGCTCCTCTTTCTCCTGACCATGGCCCTGCTGGGCGGCCTGACTGCGGCGGCGGGGCTGTGGAGCCACAGCCGCCTGGAGGAGCTGCCGGCCCTGGCCGACAGCACCTGGCAGCCCCTTCCCGTTCGGGAGGAGCTGCCGGAGGAAACCACGGTAGAGCGGGCCCCCACCGGGGACGGCACCACCCTCACCATCTCCCCCCTGCCCAGCGGCGGGGCCCACAGCCTCCAGGAGATTTACCGGGAGAACATCGCCTCCATCGTCAGCATCCGGGGGAGCAAGGGGGACGGCATGAGCCTGGGCACCGGCGTGGTGATGTCGGAGGACGGGTATATCATCACCAACAGCCACGTCATTGAGGGATGCGGCGCCGTGGATGTGGTGCTCCAGGATGAGCGTGTGTTCCAGGCCCTGCTGGTGGGACAGGATGCACAGAGCGATCTGGCGGTGCTGAAGATTGACTGCGCCGGCCTGACGCCCGCCCAGTTCGGTGACTCCACCCTTCTGGAGGTGGGGGACGCGGTGGCGGCCATCGGCAATCCGCTGGGGGAGGAGCTGCGGGGCACCATGACCGACGGCATCATCTCCGCCATCAACCGGGATGTGAACGTGGACGGGTACACCATGGTACTGCTCCAGACCACCGCCGCCCTCAACTCGGGCAACTCCGGCGGGGCGCTCATCAACGACCGGGGACAGGTGGTTGGCATTACCAACCTGAAAATGCGGGCCTATGACAATACGGTGGAGGGCCTGGGCTTCGCCATTCCCACCACCACGGTCAAGACGGTGGTGGACGCCCTCATCGCCCACGGGCGGGTGGAGGGCCGGCCCACCATCGGCATCACCGGCTATACCGTGACGGAGGAGCTGGCGGAGGAGTACGGGTGCCCCCGAGGGGTGGCGGTACAGAGCGTCCGGGAGGGCTCCGACGCCCAACGGCAGGGCGTCCTGCCCAACGACGTGATCGTGGCGGTCAACGGCGAGACGATCACCGACATGGACCAGCTCCAGGCGATCAAGGAGGGGCTGGCGGTGGGGGACGTGCTCACCTTCCGCCTCTGGCGCGGCGGCCACTACCTGGAGCGGGACGTGGCCCTGGTGGACCAGTACACGCTGGAGGAGTAGATAAAAAAAGAGCGCCCCGTCCTGGGGCGCCCAAGAGAGATGTGTGCGGGAGAATGGAAGAATCGCGGGTTGGAATTACACTCGCCTATTGGATAAGCTGTGCTCTTATCATACTATGATTTCCATAAAATGTCAAATAGAACTTTTGTCGAAAGGCGGCGAATGGCTAATGCTGATTCTCAACGGGGTAGTTCACCCCATGGACGGGCCGGTGATTCCCCGCGGCTTCGTGGCCTTTGAGGGGGAGAAGCTCACCGCCGTAGGGCCCATGGAGGCCCTGCCCGCCGGGGCGGAGGGCCCCGTGCTGGATGCGGAGGGGGGGCATATCCTGCCCGGCTTCATCGACGCCCACTGCCACCTGGGCCTGTTCGGGGATGCCCTGGGCTTTGAGGCGGACGACGGAAACGAGTCCACCGACCCCTGTACCCCCCAGCTCCGGGCCGTCGACGGGGTGAATCCCCTGGACCGGGGCTTCCGGGAGGCACGGGAGGGGGGCGTGACCACGGTGCTCACCGGCCCCGGCTCGGCCAACCCCATCGCCGGGCAGTTCCTGGCCCTCAAGACCGACGGCCGCTGGGTGGACGAGATGGTGCTCAAGGCCCCCGCCGCCATGAAGTTTGCCCTGGGGGAAAATCCCAAGTCGGTCTACAACGACCGGAAGGAGACGCCGGTGACCCGTATGGCCACCGCGGCCCTCATCCGGGAGCACCTGGCCAAAGCCCAGGAGTACCAGGACAAGCAGGCCAAGGCGGACGGAGATCCCGACCAGGACATGCCCGATTACGACGCCAAGCTGGAGGCGCTGGTGCCGGTGGTGGCGGGAGAGCTGCCCGCCCACTTCCACGCCCACCGGGCCGACGACATCGCCACCGCCGTGCGCCTCAGCCGGGAGTTCGGGCTGAAGCTGGTGGTGGTTCACGGCACGGAGGGCTATCTGGTGCCCGAGCTGCTGGCGGAGGCGGGGGTGCCGGTCATCACCGGGCCCTGCCTCACCGACCGCTCCAAGCCGGAGCTGGTGGGCCAGACCCTGGACAACCCGGCCCTGCTCCACCGGGCGGGGGTGAAGATCGCCATCTGCACCGACCACCCGGAAACGCCCATCCAGTACCTCCCCCTTTGCGCGGCTATGGCGGTGCGGGGGGGCCTGGACCCGGAGGAGGCCCTGGCGGCCATCACCAGCAGCGCCGCCGAGATTGCGGGCCTCTCCAAGCGGGTGGGCACCCTCACCCCCGGCAAGGACGCCGACGTGGTGGTGACCAGCGGCCACCCCTTTGACTGGAACGGCAGCATCCGGGCCGTCTTTCTCAACGGCCGGCGGGTCAAATAATCAGCCTGGGCCCTGTCCGTATGGACAGGGCCCAGGCTGTACCTTACAGGAAAATGTACTTGAGCAGAAAGACCAGGGCCAGTACCGCCAGCACGGGGCTGACCTTCTTCCGGCTCTCCGCGCCGGTAAAGAGGTGGACGGCCACATAGGAGATGGTGCCCACGGCAATGCCCTCGGAGATGGAGTAGCAGAAGGGCATTGCCACCATGGTCAGATAGGCGGGAAGGCTCTCCCGCCAGTCCGCCGGGTCCAGCGCCCGGAGACTGCCGAGCATGCTCAGTCCCACAATGACCAGCGCCGGAGCGGTGGCAAAGCCGGGCACTGCCAGGAACAGGGGAGAGAGGAAGAGGGACAGGAGAAACATCAGGGCCGTGACCACGCTGGTGAGGCCGGTGCGGCCGCCGGCGGCGATGCCCGCCGCGCTCTCGGCAAAGGTCGTGGTGGTGGAGGTGCCCAGCACCGCGCCCACGGAGGTGCCCACCGCGTCGGAGAGCAGCGCGCCCCGGATGCGGGGCAGGCGTCCGTTCTCATCCAGCATGTGCCCCTGGGAGGCCATGCCGATAATGCCGCCCAAGGTGTCGAATACATCTACAAAGAGGAAGGAGAGCACCACTGTCAGAAAATTGAGGGTGAACAGCCCGGTGAAGTCCATCTGCATAAAGGTGGGAGCCAGGCTGGGGACGGCCAGACCAGCGGAGAAGTCGGGCAGGACGCTGGCCATGCCCAGCTCGGCGTTGGGGACATAGAGGCCGGTGAGCTGACAGAGGATGGCCGCCCCCCACACGGCCAGGATGCCCAGCAGCAGGGCGCCCCTCACCCTGCGGATAGTGAGGATGGCGGTGAGGAGGATTCCGGCGAAGGCCAGCACCGCCCCCAGGCCCACGGAACGTATCTCCCCGGAGGCGATGGCCTCCCGGAAGGGGTAGACCGACAGCATGGTGGAGGGGTCGGCCACGATCAGCTTGGAGTTCTGAAGGCCGATGAAGAGGATGAACAGGCCGATGCCCCAGGTGACGCCCAGCTTTAGAGGCCGGGGGATGGAGTTGAAGATGGCCTCCCGCACCGAAGTGACGGAGAGGACAATGAAGAGCAGGCCCTCCAGGAAGACCGCAGCCAGGGCCATCTGCCAGGAGTAGCCCTGCTTGATGACCACGGTGTAGGCGAAGTAGGCGTTCAGCCCCATGCCCGGGGCCAGGGCGAAGGGATAGTTGGAGAGCAGGGCCATGAGCAGGGTAGCGGCGCAGGCGGCCAGAGCGGAGGCGGTAAAGACCGCGCCCCGGTCCATGCCGGCGGCGCCCAGAATGGCCGGGTTGACCGCCAGGATATACGCCATGGTGACAAAGGTGGTCAGGCCGGCGAAGCACTCCCGGCGGACCGTGGTGCCGTTCTCCTTCAGATGAAAGAGCCGGTCGGCAAGTACAGATTTCACACCAACACCTCACAATAGAACAACTTGTGACACAACATTCCTTATTATAGGAAATCCATGAGCACCTGTAAAGAGTAAAAAAGAGCGGAAGGGCCATGCCCTTCCGCTCTTTTTTGCTTGTATCCGCCTCAGGCGCGGGCCATGTGGGCCGCACGGTTGCGCTGCTGAATCTCCAGCATCCGCATGGCGTAGAGGGAGTCGGTGATCACCTTCAGAGGCTTGGAGTAGTCCAGCGCGAAAAGCCCCAAAAACGAGCGGGCATCCACCCGGATGGAGTCGTCTTCATTGGCAATATATACGGGCTTATCCGCCTGAACGGCCAGCCGCTGCAGCTCTGCAAGCTCAGAGATGGAATCAAACTTCAATTCCAGTACCATAAATCATACCTCCTTTATGGGCTGTTTAAAGTATAGTATGGGCATGGGAATAAAACAATAGGCAGACTCACCGAAATCAGAGGTGGGTGGACAAGAAAATGCGTACAAAAACGATGTGTCAACTGATTAAGGGTAAAAACCGGGTGGGTTTTCGTAAAAAAATAACAAGAAAAGGCATCTTAAGTGGAGGGAAAGGAAATTAACACGCAGTTAAACTCAAAAATCAATTATTGACATATGCCAAAAATATGCTATAATAAATGGCATAAGCCGGAAACGGAGGAGACGCTATGCCCAGACCCAAAAAATGCAGACGCATCTGTGCCCTGCCCCGATGCAGCAGCTTCGGCCCCCTGGAGGGGGCAGCGGACGGCCGGGTGGAGATGGCGGTGGAGGAGTACGAGGCCATCCGCCTCATCGACCTGCTGGGCTGCACCCAGGAGGAGTGCGCCGCCCAGATGGGGGTGGCCCGCTCCACGGTGCAGCAGGTGTACGACACCGCCCGGCGCAGGCTGGCCCAGGCCCTGGTGGAGGGGAGGCGCCTGCACATCTCCGGCGGAGACTATGTGCTCTGCCCCCGGGGAGAGGAGTGTCCCGGCCGGGACTGCGCCCGGCGGGATTGCGGTATGGGACGCTGTGGCTGCGGCGCGTGCCTGCGGTCCAAGGAAAATTAGGAGGTTATGAAAATGAAAATCGCGGTTACCTATGAAAACGGACAGGTTTTTCAGCACTTTGGCCATACGGAGCAGTTCAAAATCTACGAGGCGGCGGAGGGCAAGGTGGTCTCCGCCCGGGTGGTGGAGACAGGCGGCTCCGGCCATGGCGCCCTGGCGGGTTTCCTGCGGGGACTTGGAGTGGACACCCTGATCTGCGGCGGCATCGGCGGCGGCGCCCGCAGCGCCCTGGCTGAGGCGGGGATTCAGCTCTACCCCGGTGCGTCCGGCAGTGCGGACGCCCAGGTGGAGGCCCTGCTGGCTGGCAGCCTGGCCTACGATCCCAACACCGTATGCAGCCACCACGACCACGGTGAGGGGCATACCTGCGGACACCATCACGAGGGCGGTCACACCTGCGGCGGCCATGACCACGGCTGCGGACATCACGGCTGATTGGGCATAGAACCAAAAAATTCATAAAATAAGCTGTGACAATTGGGAAACTTCGTGGTATAATCAAAGCAAGGAGGCCGGGCCTCCCGGTCTCCGGACCATAACCCTCTCCGGAGGGTGGAAGGAGCTGAAAACTATGAAGTTCGTGTTCACAGACAAAAAGGTCAACCTGCCCAACAAGGTCCACGCCTATGCGGAGAAAAAGGTGGGTAAATTAGACCGTTATTTTAAGGCGGACGCGGAGGCCGCCATCGTCTTCAGCGTGGAGAAGGACCGGAACAACGTGGAGCTCACCGTGCGCTCCGGCAGCACGATCATCCGCGTGTCTGAGAGTACCTCCGATATGTTTGCTACCATCGACGCGGCGGTCTCCTCGGTAGAGCGCCAGCTTCGCAAAAATAAGGCCCGCTTGGAGAAGCGGCTGCGCCAGGATGCATTCGTCCGAACCGTGGATGCCGAAGAGGTTTCCTCCTTTGCTCCTGAGGAGGAGGAAGAGGAGGAATTCCGGATTGTCCGCACCAAGCGTTTCCCCATCAAGCACATGACGGTGGAGGAGGCGGTGCTCCAGATGAACCTGGTGGACCACACCTTCTTTGCCTTCAAGAACGCGGATGACGACGGAGCTTTTGCCGTGGTCTACAAGCGCAACGACGGCGGCTACGGCCTGATCGAGGACGATACCTGACCGAGTAAAACGGCGGCCCCGCAGCGCGGGGCCGCCGTTTTTAACATCCCCTTGACAATGGGGGATGATTTGCTATAATAGGGATGCTTGCTCGGAGGGCAACTCATTCAGCGGAAATGAGGAGCCGGATAAGGCACGGACTGAGAAGTCCGCACCTTGTCCGGCTTTTTTGCTGTGCAAACGCATAGCAGACCTGGCCATGTGCCCGCTTACAGCGTCACGGCCATGGGATGAAAGCGTGTGGGCTGGGACGGCCCACATGCGCAAAAACTTTATGCGCCCAGGCCCTTGCGTCGTTTTGTGGTGTGTTCTGTGCGCATGAAGCCCTATGCCGGAGGAGCGAAGCTCATTGAGGGAAAACGGAGGATAGAATCACATGAAACGAACGAACCGACTGACGGAGGGGAACATCCTGCACACCCTCATCTGCTTTGCCGTTCCGGTCTTTTTCACGCTGTTTCTGCAGGCGCTGTACGGCGGCGTGGACCTGCTGGTGGTGGGGCAGTTCGCTGCCACCGCCGATGTCTCCGGCGTCGCCACCGGAAGCATGCTCATGTCCACCGTGACCATGGTGATCACCGGCCTATCCATGGGCATCACCATTCTGGTGGGCGAGCGCATCGGGCGGGGTGAGCCGGACGAGGCCGGAAGGGCCATCGGCGGCGGTATCTGCCTGTTCGCGGCGTTCGGTGTGCTGCTGACGGTGGTTCTACTGGCCGGAGCCGAGCCCCTTGCCCGCCTTCTGCACGCGCCGGAGGAGGCCTTTGCCGAAACGGTGGAGTACATCCGCATCTGCGGCGGCGGCAGCCTGTTCATCGTGGCCTACAACGTGCTGGGGGCGGTGTTCCGGGGCATCGGTGACGCCCGGACGCCGCTGTTCACAGTGATGCTGGCCTGTGTGATCAACATCGGGGGCGACCTGCTGCTGGTGGAGGGCTTTCACCTGGGCGCGGCCGGCGCCGCCCTGGCCACGGTGGCCGCCCAGGCGGTCAGCGTGGTGGTCTCCCTGGCGGTTATCCGCCGCAGGAAGGACCGGCTGCCCTTCCACTTCTCCCGGCGGAGCGTCCGCTTTGACGGGCGCATCATCGCGCTGGAGCTGAGGCTGGGCCTGCCGGTGGCCCTGCAGGAGCTGCTGGTGGGCACCTCCTTCCTGGTGATCCAGACCATCGTGAACACCTTCGGCGTCACGGCCTCCGCCGGCGTGGGCGTGGCGGAAAAGGTGTGCGTGTTCCTCATGCTGGTGCCCTCGGCCTATATGCACTCCATGTCCGCCTTTGTAGCCCAGAACATGGGGGCCGGCCAGCCCCGCCGGGCCAAGCGGGCGCTGGGCTACGGTATCCTGACCGCTTTCGCCGCCGGACTGGTGATGGCCTGGCTGGCCTTTTTCCACGGCGACGCCCTGTCCCTGCTGTTTGCCAAGGACGCGGCGGTGGCCGCCGCGTCCCACAGCTATCTCAAGGCCTACGCCATCGACTGCATGCTAACCCCCTTCCTGTTCTGCTTCATGGGGTACTACAACGGCTGTGAGAAGACCCTCTTTGTCATGATCCAGGGGGTCATCGGCGCCTTCGGCGTGCGCATCCCCATCGCCTATCTGGTCAGCCGCATCCCCGGGGCCACCCTGTTCCAGATTGGGCTGGGCACCCCCGCCTCCAGCACGGTGCAGATTGTCCTGTGTCTGGCGATGTTCCTCTACCTGGAGCGCCGCCAGCGCCGGGAGGCCCTGTGCGGGGCGGTTACTGGGCCATAAACCGGGCCAGAAATTCCCGGGTTCTGGGCTGGCTGGGGGACGAGAAGAAGGCGTCGGGGGCGCCTGACTCACAGATCCGGCCGTCAGCCATGAAAACCACCTGGCTGCTCACGTCGCGGGCAAAGGCCATCTCGTGGGTGACCACCAGCATGGTCATGCCGCTGGCGGCCAGCGCCCGCATGACGGCCAGCACCTCTCCCACCATCTCGGGGTCCAGGGCGGAGGTGGGCTCGTCGAAGAGGAGCACCTCCG
>OJSA01003025.1_pt1 | contig 10302 bp, 10 predicted proteins | sample 1599341 | NCBI WGS metagenome assembly OJSA01 (sample SAMN04168657, study PRJEB22393) | human gut metagenome | biome: human gut microbiome; feature: stool | host: Homo sapiens | collected 2014-03-20 | reverse complement strand
CCGAGATCTACACTCTTTCCCTACACGACGCTCTTCCGATCTCTTTCACATCGATGACCTTTCCCTGTACGATTTCTCCATTTCTGATTGTTTTTACGGAATCTTCCAGCATCTGTTCAAAACTTAATTCTGACATGTTCTTGAACCTCCTCAATAATTTTGTTTGGGGTGGAAGCCCCTGCTGTAATACCTACACAACTACTGCATTGGAACATTTCAGAATCCAAGTCTACAGGTGTTTGTATATAGTAAGTATTTCCACATTCCTTTTTACATATTTCAAACAGCTTTTGAGTATTGGAACTGTGCCGGCCACCTACGACCAACATAGTGTCTACCTCTCCGGCTATGTTTTTTGCTTCTCTCTGCCGTTCTTCGGTAGCATTACAAATAGTGTTTAAAATATTGAGAATATTTAAAACATTATTATCATACCTCTTTTTGCAAAGAATTTCAACTAAATCTTTAAATTTGTTGTAATTAAATGTCGTCTGGGACACGATGCTTATTTTTTTGCCTTTTGGGGGTACAAATACTTCGGCTTCTTCTTTGTTTCTGATCACCGTGTACGGTCCCTGACACCAGCCGCAGATGCCCTGTACTTCGGGGTGGTCTTTGTCGCCGATGATGATGATGTGGTTTCCTGCAAGGCTTTCTTTTTCCACGATCCTGTGGATTTTCAGAACGAAGGGGCAGGTCACATCTACATAAGAGATGTTTTTTTCTTTCAGCTTATCGTAGATGGCTTTGCCTACACCGTGAGAGCGGATGACTACTGTTCCGTTCTGCAGGGTATCATCCGGGAAATCCAGGTCTGCTTCTGTGATAACATGGACGCCACGGGCTTCCAGATCCGCTACTACGCCTTCGTTGTGGATGATCGGGCCCAGAGTGTAGATTGGTTTCTGTTCTGTGTCGATCAGCTCGTAGACTTTGTCCACTGCACGTTTGACGCCGAAGCAGAAGCCTGCTGTCTCTGCTACTTTAACTTTCATAAATAAATCCTTTCCTTACCCGTAAAAGAATGTTTGCTGTATAGCATGGGAAGTTTACAGTTACAGATGAGTATATCTTGTCTGTAAAGGGTGCTGTCAACCACCCTATGATGCAGCACCACTTTAGGTGATAGGTAGTTGACGGGCAAATAGCGTAGTCTGAAACAGATAATCTGTCCGCCTGACCGTTATTTCTGTATCTTCTTATTATACACATCAAGAATAGCATCTACAACCTGATCAATTCCCATTTCCGAGGAATCTACGAGCACTGCGTCGTCTGCCTGTTTCAGAGGGGAGATTTCGCGGTTCATGTCGCGTTCGTCGCGCTCGATGATGTCTTTTCGGATCTGGTCCAGGTCGAAGGATTCTCCCTTCTGTTCATATTCCAGTGCTCTTCTTTTTGCTCTGGTGTCTGCGCTTGCTGTGAGGTAGATTTTTACTTCTGCGTTTGGAAGGATGGTTGTGCCGATATCTCTGCCGTCCATGACTACGTCATTTTTCTCTGCCAGAGTTCTCTGAAGTTTCAGAAGGTGAGCTCTGACTTTCGGGTTTGCGGAACTTTTGGATGCCATGTTTCCTACCTGTTCGGTGCGGATCATAGCATTTACGTTCTCTCCGTTAAGGATGACAATCTGTTCTCCGTTTTTGTATTCGATGGAAATGTCAGCGCCGGAACATACAGCCTCGATCTCTTCCTGATTTTCTCCGTTTACGCCATGGTTCAGAAGATATAAAGCCATTGCCCTGTACATGGCACCTGTATCTACATAGATAAATGATAATTCTTTCGCTACTTTCTTTGCGATGGTGCTCTTTCCTGCTCCTGCAGGTCCGTCGATGGCTATGTTACATCCCATTTTCGTGGTTCCTCCTGTTTCTATTATTCAAACAGATTTTCTCTGTTTTATTATTGATTGATGTTTATGAATCGGTAAATAACGTATAGCTGAATCATATCATAGATATAATCCATCTACAAGGTACTCATCATCTGCTTGTTTCAGCTTACTGTATAGCCGTTACTGTGAACGGAGTGAACAGTAACGTATAGCCTGCGCTGCCAGATATGCGGTAGACCAGGCAATCTGTAAGTTATATCCACCTGTCACTGCATCCAGATCCAGTACCTCGCCTGCGAAGTAAAGCCCTGAGATTTTCTTTGATTCCATTGTTCCGGGGTTGATCTCTTTGACAGAAACGCCGCCTCTGGTGATGATGGCTTCTTTGAACTCACCCATTCCTGTGATTGTGAAGGGGAAAGCTTTGATAAGGTCAATGAAGTGCTGGCGTTCTTCTCTGGAGATATCGTGGATTTTCTTCTCTGCGGGGATTCCACCCAGTTCCAGCATTACCGGAGTCAGAGATGACGGGAAAAGTACGCCAATCACGTTCTTGAACTGTTTGTTTGGTCCTGCTTCAAATTCACGCAGGATCCTGGCATCCAGCTGTTCTCTGGTGAGTGCAGGCTTCAGATCCAGATATGCGGACAGTTCGCCGTTTGGTGCTTTTGCCAGTTTTGCACCGATGTGGGCACTGGCGGAGAGGATCATTGGACCTGTGACTCCGAAATGGGTGAACATCATCTCTCCGAAATCCTCGTAAAGTACTTTCTTTCCATTCTTTATGGTAAGTCCTGTATTCTTAAGGGAAAGTCCCTGAAGCTTAGGGATATAGTCTTCTTTTGTCTTTAATGGCACAAGGGAGGGAGCAATGTCCGTGACTTTCAGTCCCAGTTCTCTTGCGAAGCGGTATCCGTCACCTGTGGAGCCTGTACTCTGATAAGAGAATCCACCGGTTGCCACGATGACTGCATCTCCTTCCATGAAGGTTCCATCTGTAAGGATGACTCCTGTGATCTTCTCCTGCGGTATGTCAGGTGATTTTTTTCCTTTTCTGCCTTTTCCTGCACCAGATCCTGATTCTGTTAATGTAGCTTCTGATTCCAGGGTATTTGCCGAATCTGTTACAGGTTTCTTTACGATTTCCTGCACAGCAGTGTGAAGATGAATCTTTGCTCCTGCTTTCTTCAGCTCACGCTCCAGAGCGCGGATGATGTCTGAAGAATGGTCAGACTGTGGGAATACTCTGTTTCCACGCTCTACCTTCAGAGGGACACCTGCTTTCTCAAAGAACTCCATTACATCCTGAGGGGTAAATGAATAGAAACTGCTGTAGAGGAACTTGGGATTGCTCATCATTGCAGGAAAGAGTTCTTCTGTGTCGCAGGCATTTGTCACATTGCATCTGCCTTTTCCTGTGATGAAGACTTTCTTTCCCAGTTTCTCGTTCTTCTCTAATATATGAACTTCATGATGATTACGGGCTGCAAAAACCCCTGCCATCATTCCGGCGGCTCCGCCGCCGATTATTATAACTTTGCTCATGGAATATTCTCCTGTATTTATTTTACCCTGCAGATTGTCTATTTCATCATAGTTCCACGTTTCCGCTTCACTAAGATCAATATAGATATGTACCACTGGCAGCATATACCCATTGGCACATTATATTCCCGGGTATCATATTCTTTCATAATAACGCAAAGGAGCCTGCTTACGCAAGCTCCTTTTTTCGTTTGGACATATTTAATTACTGATCAATTATACAGGATATGCTCCGTTCTTTTTGTCAGCTGCTTTCTCGTCAACTTTTGTTTTCTGAGCCTGACGGTATTTGAAGAAGTCCATAGCTACCTGTGGGAACAGTGCGTATGTTAATACGTCTTCATCCTGTTCCTTATACTGAGCCATTTCGCTCTCAAGTTTCTCAAGCTCGTTGTCAAGAAGGTCTGCAGGACGGCATGTGATCGGTTTCTCATCGCCGATGCACTTCTTCTGTACTTCCGGATTAAACGGTTTTACAGTTGCGCCGTATTTTCCTAACAGGATATCTTTTGTTTCTTTTGTAACCATTTTGTATCTCTCGCCCATAAGTACGTTGAATACAGCCTGTGTACCAACGATCTGTGAAGACGGAGTAACAAGTGGCGGTTCACCAAGGTCTTTACGTACACGCGGAACTTCCTCGAGAACATCGTAGAATTTGTCTTCTGCGTGCTGTTCTTTTAACTGGGAAGTCAGGTTGGAGAGCATACCGCCCGGTACCTGGTACAGTAAAGTCTTGATGTTAACACCAAGGTTCTTCGGATTGAGCAGTCCGCTGTCAAGAGCTTCGTCACGGATCGGACGGAAGTAGTCAGCGATCTCGGAGAGAAGCTTCTGATCAAATCCTGTGTCGTATGGTGTATCCTTGAATGTCTCAACCATAACCTCTGTTGCAGGCTGGGATGTTCCCAGTGCAAATGGAGACATTGCTGTATCAATGATATCCACACCTGCTTCTACTGCTTTTAAGTAAGTCATGGAAGCTACACCTGAGGTGTAATGTGTATGAAGGTCGATCGGGATCTTAACTGTTTCTTTTAATGCTGTTACAAGCTCTGTAGCTTTGTTTGGAAGGAGAAGACCTGCCATATCTTTGATACAGATGGAATCAGCGCCCATATCTTCAATACGTTTTGCAATGTCTGTCCAGTATTCCAGTGTGTAAGCATCTCCTAATGTGTAGGAAAGAGCTACCTGTGCATGAGCCTTCTCTTTGTTTGCAGCGCTTACTGCTGTCTGCAGGTTACGAAGGTCATTGAGGCAGTCAAAAATACGGATGATGTCGATTCCGTTTGCAGCAGATTTCTGTACGAAGTATTCTACAACGTCATCTGCATATGGACGGTATCCAAGGATGTTCTGTCCACGGAAAAGCATCTGAAGTTTTGTGTTTTTGAAGCCGTCACGTAATTTACGAAGTCTTTCCCATGGATCTTCATGAAGGAAACGAAGGGATGCATCGAATGTTGCACCACCCCAGCACTCTACTGCGTGATAGCCGACTTTATCAAGTTTATCTACGATCGGAAGCATCTGTTCTGTGGTCATACGTGTTGCGATCTGGGACTGATGAGCATCACGGAGAATGGTTTCCACAATTTTAACAGGTTTTTTCTCTAATTCTGCCATTATTAAATCTCCTTTATAGTTTGTTCGTTACTGATCATTTTGTTCTCAATAACTCAGCCAATATTACTTCAGGGTTCAGACAGTTGTCATACCCTGTGGCTCTATATCGAATAGCTGTTCCACTGCTTATTGCATCCGCAATAAAAGCAGGGAACTCATTTCATTCAATTATACACCGAAAATAGCCATGAATGTTCCGGCTGCTACGGCTGTACCGATAACACCGGCAACGTTCGGGCCCATTGCGTGCATCAGAAGGAAGTTTGTAGGATCTGCCTCTGCACCCACTTTCTGGGATACACGGGCTGCCATAGGTACTGCGGATACACCTGCGGAACCGATCAGCGGGTTGATCTTTCCATGAGTCAGTTTGCAGAGCAGTTTACCAAGCATACATCCGCCGAATGTACCGATTGCGAATGCAACAAGACCTAAAACTACGATCTTCAGAGTATCTGCGTTTAAGAATGCTTCTGCACTTGTGGAAGCACCTACGGATGTACCCAGAAGGATAACTACGATATACATCAGGGCATTGGAAGCTGTTTCTGTCAGCTGTTTTACAACACCGCACTCTCTGAACAGGTTACCAAGCATGAGCATACCAACCAGCGGAGCTGTTGTAGGCAAAATCAGGCAGACAACGATTGTGATAACGATCGGGAAAAGGATCTTCTCAAGTTTTGTAACAGGACGGAGCTGCGCCATTTTGATCTTACGCTCTTTCTCTGTTGTGAAAGCCTTCATGATCGGAGGCTGGATGATCGGTACCAGGGACATATAGGAATATGCTGCCACTGCGATCGGTCCCATAAGAGAAGACTGTCCAAGCTTACCTGCAAGGAAAATGGAAGTCGGGCCATCAGCACCACCGATGATGGAGATAGCTGCCGCTGCTTTTCCGTTGAATCCAAGGAAGATTGCAAGGAAGTAAGCTGCATAGATACCAAGCTGTGCTGCAGCACCCATCAGGAAGCTGATCGGGTTTGCAATCAGCGGACCGAAGTCTGTCATGGCACCTACACCCATGAAGATCAGGGATGGTAAGATACTCCACTCATCAAGGATGTAGAAATAATGAAGAAGTCCACCTACACCATTAGACATATCTTCCGGGTTTGCCATAATGTCCGGATAGATATTTACAAGCAGCATACCGAATGCGATAGGAACAAGCAGAAGCGGCTCGAATCCCTTCTTGATAGCAAGGTAAAGGAATACGCAGGCTACTGCGATCATCAGGTAATTGCCCCATGTCAAACTGAAGAATGCTGTCTGATGAATCAGGTTGGACAATGTTTCTGTTACATAAGACATTTGACTACCTCCCGTCTTAGTTCATTGTTGCTAAAGTATCTCCGTTTTCTACAGAGGCACCTTCTGCAACATCAATGCTTGCGATAGTACCATCCTGAGGAGCTACTACAGGGATTTCCATTTTCATGGATTCAAGAATAACTACGCTGTCTCCGGCTTTTACTGCCTGTCCAACGCTTGCTGCTACTTTGACAACTTTGCCAGGTACGGAAGCAGTTACTTTTACTGCGCCGGCGCCTGCTGCAGGAGCTGCTGCTTTCGGAGCTGCTGCAGGTGCAGCCTTAGGTGCTGCTTTTGGAGCTGCTGCAGGAGCGGATACGCTTCCTGTTTCTTCAACAGTTACTTCATATGCTGTACCATTTACTGTAATTGTATAGCTTTTCATTTTAAAATCCTCCTAAATAAATGACAATTATCTTCTATTTCTTTTTACTTTACGGATGGAACGAACTACGAAGCCGTCTGTTGTAGTTCCTTCTGCTGCTGCGATGGCTGCTGCGATAACAGCTACCAGCTCTCCGTCATCTGCAAGGTTCTCTTCTGCCTGTGCAGGTGCTGTCTGTGCGATGGCTGCTGCCTCTGCCTCTTTTGCAGCTTTGGCTGCTTTTGCTTCTGCTGCTTTCTTTGCTTCCGGATTCGGAATAAATCTGAACAGAGAAATCAGAAGGCTTAATAAAATCAGCATTACGAATACAGTTCCAATACCCATCAAAGTATTAAGGCCTGCTCTCTGAAGAGTCTTGCCCATACCATACTGTACATCTACAGACATGGAAGTCGGTGTTCCCTGTGAGTCAAAGACATATACAAAGTTTGCATCTGCTTTCTCAAATTTAAGAGGAACAGTAACTGTGTACTGATCATCTTTGAAAGTTACAGTGGTTTCACCATTGCTTTCCTTCTTTGCGCCAAGTTCATCCTTGGATGTCTGCCAGGACTGCATGGCACTTGTTGTAAAGTCATCTCCTGAACTCATGTAATTCTCGATTTCTTCATCTTTAAGCTGGACAATGGCATCTGTCAGTCCTTCTGCTGTAGTTACCAGTGTGGACTTAACAGTATCATCAACCTTATCTGCGGCAAATACCACAGAGGTGCTGCCAATCACCAGCGCAGCCATTACGAGAAATGTCATGAATACAGAAGTTATTTTTTTGATCATTTTCATATGCGTCACCCCGCTTAGACCGTTCCATGTTTCTTAGACGGACGATCTTCTCTCTTTGTGAACAGCATCTCAAATGCACCGATTACATATTTTCTTGTGTCAGCCGGGCTGATCACAGTGTCAACATAGCCTCTTGCTGCTGCGGAAGCAACACCATTCTGAAGCTCTCTGTACTGAGCAGCTTTCTCATTCAGTTCAGCAGCATCTGCATCTGCATACATGATCTTGGCTGCCAGGGAAGCATCCATCATACCGATTTCTGCGTTATCCCATGCATATACAAGGTCTGCACCGATAGATTTGCTGTTCATTGCCACGTAAGCTGTACCGTAAGCTTTGCCGATGATCACATTTACCTTCGGAACAGTTGCATCTGCGAATGCAGCTACCAGTTCACCTACGGATTTCGCCATCATCTTCTCGCTGCATAAGGTTGCCATGAAGCCTGTTGCGTTTGTAAGTGTAAGTACCGGAATATCAAAAGCGTCGCAGAATTTCACGAAATCTGCTGCTTTTCTTGCGCCTCTTGCAGAAATGCTTCCGTCAAATGTTTCTGTTTTCTTACCTTCTGCGTCATATACTTCGCTTCTGTTTGCAACAGCACCTACTGTAGCGCCGTTTAAACGGATAAAGCCTGTAACCATGTCTTTTGCATAGTCTGCTTTTGTCTCGAAGAATTCACCGTTGTCAGCGATCTGGGAAAGTGCGATTGCTGTGTCACCTGCACAGTTTGCAAGATCTGCGCATACGCGGTTAAGATCATCTGTACACTCTGTGTAATTGTCTGTGTCTTCATTATTAGAAGGAAGAAGTGATACTAAAGAACGGATCTGGCCAAGAATCTCATCCTCTGTACCAACGCCATCGATCACACCTGTCTCTTTGCTCTGGAAATCAGCTGCTGCTGTGTCGCATTTGTCTGTGTTGTTTCCTTCCAGTGCGTTTGGTGTGTTGACGAACATTTTTCCTTTTTTGGATTCCATGAATGTGAAATCTGTCAGGGACGGGATAACTGCCATACCACCGCCGCATGTTCCGAAGATTGCTGTGATCTGCGGGATCACACCGGATGCCAGTGTCTGTTTCAGATAGATCTGTCCGAAAGCTTCCAGTGCGTCTGTTGCTTCCTGAAGACGGATACCTGCACAGTCAACAAGTCCGATAACCGGAGCGCCTGTTTTCATGGCAAGATCATAAAGTCTTGTGATCTTCTTTGCATGCATTTCACCAACAGTACCGTTTAATACAGATGCATCCTGGCTGTATACATAAACCAGTTTGTCATCGATCACACCATATCCGGTGATAACACCGTCAGATGGTGCCTTGTTTGCAGTCATGTTGAAATCTGTGGATCTGGCTGTTACACCCTGTCCGATTTCGACAAAACTGTTTGCGTCAAGCAAAGAAGTAATTCTTGTGCCTGCTAAGCTTTGTGTTGCATTACTCATTCTTGTTTGCCCTCCATCTTTATGAGAATATTTAAAAGTTAACCCAAAAATTTAGCCGATTTTAATTTTACCTTTTCCGGCAGAAAATTTCAACATTTATTTGTCATTTTCGTTAAAAATATAGCAGAAAAATTTGTCAGGTTTCTCCAAATTTTGTTTTTTTGAGCATTTCTTCCTATTTAATAGAGGGTATTACGGTTATTTTGTATTGTCCCGTATTTCACCCTCTCCCGCAAACCAGTGTATCGACAAGTTGATTTCTCGAACAATCCTGCGTCTGAATTTCTTATTTCTATCCTGTAAGACTGTTTCAAGAATCAACTTGTCGGCACACCAGAGCGTGTTTGAGGTAACTATACCACTCACTTGTCTGCGAATCCGACTGCACAGGTATAAAAGTCTCAGCAAAACCATAGATGTTTTTTATTATATAGCACGAATTATCAATTAGATTTATGGATTATCCCATTATATAATTAACACATCAAAGAAATTCAGGCCACAACTAAAGCACTGAACAATTATAGATCCAACAGAAAATTTCAGGAGGAAAGACGTAATGAAAAGCAATTACCAGCATATTTTCACACCACTCACAGTAAAAAATATGACTATCAAAAACCGTATCGTTATGATGCCTATGGGAACCAATTACGGGGAACAGAACGGCGAAATGAGTTTTCTTCACATTAATTATTATAAAGAGCGTGCCAAAGGCGGCACAGGTCTGATCATCGTAGAGAATGCAAGCGTAGATTCTCCGCAGGGTTCCAACGGAACTACTCAGCTTCGTATTGACCACGACAACTATCTGCCGCGTCTGTACAAATTCTGTGAAGAGATCCACAAATATGGTACCTGTATTGCGATCCAGATCAACCACGCAGGTGCTTCCGCTGTTTCCGCACGTACAAATATGCAGCCGGTTTCCGCATCTGATGTTCCGTCCAAAGAAGGCGGAGAAATCCCGCGTCCGTTATCAGTGGAAGAAATCCATCACATTGTAAAGAAATACGGCGAGGCTGCAAAGAGAGCCCAGGCTGCAGGTTTTGACGCAGTAGAAATCCATGCGGGACATTCCTATCTGATCAGCCAGTTCCTCTCTCCTCTTACAAACAAACGTACAGATGAGTTCGGCGGATCTGTGGAAAACAGAACACGTTTCTGCCGTATGGTCATTGAGGAAGTAAGAAAACAGGTCGGACCTTTCTTCCCGATCATGCTCCGTCTCAGCGCAGATGAGCTGATGGAAGGCGGCAACACTCTCGAGGATACTCTTGAATATCTGGAATATATTCAGGATGAAGTTGATATCTTCGATGTTTCCTGCGGTTTAAACGGTTCTATCCAGTATC
>OJSA01003023.1_pt1 | contig 10308 bp, 6 predicted proteins | sample 1599341 | NCBI WGS metagenome assembly OJSA01 (sample SAMN04168657, study PRJEB22393) | human gut metagenome | biome: human gut microbiome; feature: stool | host: Homo sapiens | collected 2014-03-20 | reverse complement strand
TAGATACAGAAGAAATAGAAAAAGAGATTGAAAGACTGGAAAAACAGCACAGGCAGCTGACCGGAGCAAAAGCAAGACTTGGACAGCAGATGGACAGTCTGGATATCATGGATAAATTTTATGAGAAGAAATATCAGGATGGCGTTTTAGGATATGTTCCCGTGTACGAAAAATGGGCATTTTATTGTTATTTTGAAAAGCTGCGAGGCGTTTCAGGAAGAGCAAACTGTTGAAGTCAAAAAGTGGCTGGGAGCGTTATATTTAATTCACTTTGGCAAGGTGATATGACTGTATGGATCAAGGTTGGTTGCAGCTTCTGACTTTTATAGCCGTAATCCTTTAATATCTTTAATGCGTGATAAGATCATATTGCAACTGCAGCTGATAATGCCAGGCAGTGTATCAATGACATTGTGCAGGAAGTACTCCATTTCATCACCTGATGAAGCAACGGCATGTACATGAAGCCTGTCTCTTCCTGTGACACGGTAAATCTGTGAGACTGTATCATTTTTGTACAATATATCTGTCACCTGCGCCAGGTACTCCGGTTTTGTTTCAATTTCAAAATAGCATGATACAGCCCCACTGATTTTTTGCGGATTAATAATTGTTGTATATTCTTCGATTACGCCTCTTTTCTCCAAAGCCTGGATACGGGCTTTTACTGCCACTCTGGAAATACCGGTTTCTTCACCGATATCAGAGTAAGAGATACGTGCGTTTTCTATAAGCAGCCGGATAATCTTCTGATCCAGCTCATCTAAACCGTCCAGGTACATAAGTTCCCTCCTGTAAAATAATATAAAATAATATCCATCTGATAGCAGCTTTTTTCAATATCAAATATCATATCATTTATATTACTAAAAGTAAACAGCAGCTTGACTTATTTGCTGTAACTACATATAATTGTTGCGTAACGAAATCTTAAACTTACATTTTGAAAATACAATCGTGATTTCGGATAAAAAGCAGGAATTGATGGAGGAAAATGAGAATGTCAAAAGATGAATATTTAATCACAGATGCCCCTCTTAAAGCACTGACTGTTTTTGCAATGCCTATGATTCTGGGCAGCTTCTTTCAACAAGTATATAATATGGCTGATTCCATTATCGTAGGTCAGTTTGTGGGATCCTCTGCACTTGCGGCAGTTGGAGCCTGTGCCGCTTTGACCAATGTTTTCATCTGTGTGGCTTTGGGAGCCGGTGTAGGAGCAGGTGTACTTGTGAGCCGCTATTTTGGAGCTCAGAATTATAGCAAAATGAAAACAATTGTGTCAACATCGTTGATCAGTTTTCTGATTCTGAGTATACTTCTGGGGGTTTTTGGCTTTGTTTTTTCTCATTTTATGATGAGTTTATTACAAACACCTGCTGACATACTGGATGAAGCGGTACTGTATCTGCGTGTTTATTTTGTGGGATTTCCCTTTCTGTTTATGTACAATATCCTTTCAACGATGTTCAATTCCATCGGTGAATCGAAGATTCCGCTGGGCCTTTTGATATTTTCTTCTGTTTTGAATATTGTTATGGATCTTTGGATGGTGGCAGGTTTAGGGCTGGGTGTGTTCGGTGCCGCCCTTGCAACTCTCATTGCGCAGGGGATTTCCGCAGTGTTTTCGCTTTTGATTTTCTTTAACCGGATGCGTCGATATAAAAGCCGCTTTAACTGGTTTGACAGGCAGGAGTTACATTCCATGCTTCGTATTGCAGTACCATCGGTTCTTCAGCAATCCACAGTGTCAATTGGTATGATGATCGTACAGGCGGTTGTAAATCCCTTCGGTACACAGGCGCTGGCAGGTTATGCGGCAACCATGAGAGTAGAGAATGTTTTTTCACTGATATTTGTATCCATTGGAAATGCGGTTTCGCCCTATGTTTCCCAGAATCTTGGAGCAAAGAAAATTGAACGTATTAAAAAAGGATATCACGCTGCACTGGTGTTAGATCTGTGTTTCGCAGTCCTTGCTTTCATAGTCATTGAAACACTGCACACCCCAATTTCTTCCTTATTCCTTGGAAAAGATGGAACCGCTCTGGCATATCAGGTGTCCGGGGATTATATGAAATGGCTGGGATATTTCTTTATTTTTATGGGTATTAAGATGGCAACAGATGGAGTTCTTCGTGGACTTGGAATTATGCGGCCGTTTCTCATTGCCAATATGGTAAACCTTGCCATTCGGCTGTCAGTTGCCTTGATTTTTGCACCGCGTTATGGAATTGCATTTGTCTGGCTTGCTGTACCGGCCGGATGGCTTGCGAATTTTCTGATCTCCTATGGGGCACTTAGAAAATCATGGCCGGTTGATGAAGGAGTTTCATTCCGGTAAATTTCTCTTAAGTTTTGATGGGAAGCTGGATTTGTATGTTAAGAGGTATATTTTCGTTACTGTTCACTGGCAATATCCTGCGAAGCGTGTTGCTGTGAACAGTAACATATTTTCTTATAGACATGATATAGTATGAGTGCTATAATAAAAATAATTTTTTATGGCATTTATTGGCAAACCGGTTGAAAAGCCGGGGCGCAAAGCCAGAAGGAGCTAAAGTCAGATTGAAATCTGGCCATGCCAGCCGGTTGCATCATGCCTCAGTGATAAAAAAAGGTAAATGTTAAATGGGCATTATGGAAAAAGTTCCTGTAAAATTTTTTACAAGGAACTTTTTTTTGTCTTCAAGCGGATATTCGCAACCTCCGCAGGGGACTTACCTGATTCGGTTAAATTTGATGGAAAATAGAGAAGAACAGCAGGAATGGAGAAAAGATGAAAGGAAAAAGAGTGATTGCAGGCATTCTGCTTGTGGGAATTTTAGCAACTGCCCTGGCAGGGTGCAAAAATGCAGATGTTACTAAAAAAGAAAGAGAAAAGCCCGTTATCACCCTGGGCAGTGACAGTTATCCGCCATACAATTATCTGAATGAAGATGGAATCCCCACAGGAATTGATGTGGAACTGGCTACAGAAGCTTTCAGAAGAATGGGGTATCAGGTGGATGTTGTCCAGATCAACTGGGAGAAGAAAAAAGAACTGGTAGAAAGCGGAGAGATCGACTGTATTATGGGCTGTTTTTCCATGGAAGGACGCCTTGACGATTACCGCTGGGCAGGACCCTACATAGCAAGCCGCCAGGTAGTTGCTGTAAATGAGAGCAGTGATATCTATAAACTAAGTGATCTGGAGGGAAAGAACCTTGCCGTCCAGTCCACAACCAAACCGGAAGGCATCTTTCTGAACCGGACAGATGAAAGGATCCCCAAACTGGGCAATCTGATCAGTCTTGGGCACAGGGAACTAATCTATACCTTTCTGGGAAAAGGATATGTAGATGCAGTTGCTGCACATGAGGAATCCATTGTCCAGTACATGAAGGATTATGATGCAAGCTTCCGTATCCTGGAAGATCCGCTGATGGTGGTCGGGATAGGTGTTGCTTTTGCAAAAGAGGATGACAGAGGAATTTGTGAGCAGATGGATCAGACGCTGGAAGAAATGCGTCAGGATGGCACATCCCTGAAAATCATTAAAAAATATCTGGATGATCCCCAGAAGTATCTGGAGGTGGATGATCTTGGATATTAGGAGAAGAATAAAAGTAAAGCGATTCTGGATATTCGGCATTCTGCTTGGAATCTGTGTGACTGCAGCTTCCCTGTATTACTTTTTTCAGGCAGAGAAAAAGGAAGCAGAGAACAGGATGGTGAAAACTGTAAACTATGTCAAAGTGCAGTGTTCCACCTACACCCATTATAATGAAGCTTCGGAATCTAAAAGTCTCCTCCGTGCCATTGAAAGCGCCAGACAGATGAGTACGAATATCGACATGGAAACAGAAAACGGCGGCCGGCTAAGCCAGGAGTTTCTGAAAGAAAATCTGCAGACCCTCTGGGTGGATGGTATCCTTGTGCTGGATGCAGAGGGAAAGACAGTCTGCAAATACAGCATGGATGAGGCTCTGACCAATGAGATCACAGATTATCTGCAAAAAGACATTATCATGGATTTTACCGGATATGAAGAAAGATCTTATTCGGAACGGATTGACCGAGAAGACGGATCACGTATCGACATTGCAGCCTGTGCCAGAAAAGATGCACCAGGTATGGTTGCAATTTATTATTACACATCTCCGGAATTTGTCAGAAATTATACCCTGACAATACAGAACCTTTTAAATGGCTATAGCACTCAGAAAGATGGAACGATTATTGTTGCAGATAAGGGAACCATCGTTGCTAGCAACGATGAAAGCCTGCTGGGACAGGATACTGCCGGCAACCAGGTTGTCCAGGCAATGAAAGAGCATACAGACAGTCAGCATATTTTTCATTTAAAAAATGAAGGAACCGGAGGTTACGGAATCATGCTGAAGCAGCGGGATTATTATATTTATACCTATCTTCCGGATACGGAAGTATTCCGTAACCTGCCACTAAGTGTAACAGCTGTCGTTTTTCTTTATTTACTCATATTCGGTATATTCTGCTTCTGGGGTTACAGAGCGGATCTGGCACATCGGAAACAGGAAAAGGAAAAAGATGAAAAATATAAAGCAGAACTTCTAAGAGCAGCAAAAAAAGCAGAAGCAGCCAATGAGGCAAAAACTGAGTTTCTGCAGAGAATGAGCCATGATATCCGGACACCGATCAATGGAATCTGCGGCATGATCAATGTGGCAGACCATTATGCAGACAATATGGAGAAACAGACGGAATGCAGGGCAAAGATCAAAAAGACATCCCATCTGCTGCTGGAACTGATAAACGAGGTTCTGGACATGAGCAAGCTGGAGTCAGATGAAGTGGTTCTGGAAGACATCCCATTTAATCTGAACAGTATTTTTGAGGAAATACTGGGTGTGATCGAACATATGGCTGCGGAGCAGAACATCCGGATCATTTGGGAAGAGAAAGAAGTTACACACTGGAATCTTATTGGAAGTCCGGTGCATGTGAAACGGATTCTGATGAATATTTTGTCCAATGCGGTGAAATATAACAAAGAAAACGGATATGTCTATATCAGCTGTCGGGAAATCCCATCGAAACAGACAGCAATGCCCACATTGGAATTTGTCTGCAGAGACACCGGAATTGGAATGACAGAGGCATTCCAGAAACGCATTTTTGAACCATTTGCACAGGAACATGCAGGAAGCCGCACAAAATTCGCCGGAACAGGACTGGGAATGCCAATTACAAAAAAACTGGTGGAGAAAATGGGCGGAACCATTTCCTTTGAAAGTAAAGAAGGCACAGGGACTACATTTGTGATCCGGATTCCATTCCAGATTGATGCAGATATGAAGGACAGGAATGAAACGGAAGAAAAAACAGAAACTTCTATCCAGGGGCTCCATGTTCTTCTGACAGAGGATAATGAGCTGAATATGGAGATTGCAGAATTTGTGCTTCAGAATGAAGGCGCTGTGGTGACAAAAGCATGGAATGGACAGAAGGCTGTTGACATATTCAGAAAAAGCAGACCTGGAGAATTTGATGCTATTCTTATGGATATTATGATGCCTGTCATGAATGGATATGAAGCAGCAAAGATGATCCGCTCTCTGGACAGAGAGGATGCAAAAGTGATACCGATCATTGCCATGACAGCAAACGCGTTCACTGAGGACAAAATGAGAGCAAAGGAAGCAGGAATGGATGAACATATTGCCAAGCCTGTTGATGGGAAATTATTAGTAAAAGTGATCAATGAGTTAGTAAAACGCAATCAGAGGGAGAAGTTATAATGAAAAAGAAAAAATGGAACAAGTTAGTTTCTGTGCTTTTGGCGATGGTGACAGCCGTATCACTTCTGTCTGGCTGCGGCGGGAAAAGTGCGGAAAAAGAAGATGCAGAAACCATCACAGTGTATTTATGGAGCACAAAGCTGTATGAAAAATATGCGCCATACATCCAGGAACAGCTTCCGGATATCAACGTTGAATTTGTAGTAGGCAATAATGATCTGGATTTCTATCGTTTTCTGAATGAAAACGGCGGATTGCCGGATATTATAACCTGCTGCAGGTTTTCCCTCCATGATGCAAGCCCCCTGAAGGACAGTCTGATGGATCTTTCCACAACCAATGCTGCAGGTGCTGTCTATGATACCTACCTTAACAATTTCAAAAATCAGGATGGCAGTGTAAACTGGCTTCCTGTGTGTGCAGATGCCCATGGCTTTGTAGTGAACAAAGATCTTTTTGAAAAGTATGATATTCCTCTTCCAACGGATTATGAAAGCTTCGTTTCTGCCTGCCAGGCATTTGATGAGGTGGGTATCCGTGGGTTTACTGCAGACTATTACTATGATTATACCTGTATGGAAACACTGCAGGGTCTGTCTGCATCAGAGCTGTCTTCTGGGGATGGACGTAAGTGGCGTACCATCTACAGTGACCCGGACAATACAAAGAGAGAAGGTCTGGACAGTACCGTCTGGCCGGAGGCTTTTGAACGTATGGAGCAGTTTATTCAGGATACAGGGCTGAGCCAGGATGATCTGGATATGAATTATGATGATGTGGTTGAGATGTACAAAAGTGGTAAGCTTGCCATGTATTTCGGCAGTTCTGCCGGTGTAAAAATGTTCCAGGATCAGGGCATTAACACAACATTCCTGCCATTCTTTCAGCAGAACGGCGAAAAGTGGCTGATGACTACACCATATTTCCAGATAGCTTTAAACCGTGACCTGACAAAGGATGAAACACGTCGGCAGAAAGCAATGAAGGTACTGAACACAATGCTTTCAGAGGATGCGCAGAACCGGATCATTTATGATGGGCAGGATCTGTTAAGCTATAGCCAGGATGTGGATTTCCGGCTTACGGAATATCTGAAGGATGTGAAACCTGTGATCGAAGAAAACCATATGTATATCCGTATTGCGTCAAATGACTTTTTTTCCATTTCTAGGGATGTGGTGTCTAAGATGATCTCAGGAGAATATAATGCAGAGCAGGCTTATCAGTCATTTAATTCCCAGCTTCTTGAAGAAAAATCCACTTCTGAGGATATTGTGTTGGATTCAAAGAAAACTTATTCCAATCGTTTCCATACCAGCGGAGGCAATGAAGCCTATTCTGTTATGGCAAACACTTTGCGTGGTATTTATGGGACGGATGTGCTGATTGCAACAGGAAACAGCTTTACAGGAAATGTACTGAAGGCCGGTTATACAGAAAAAATGGCAGGCAACATGATTATGCCAAACGAGCTTTCCGCTTACAGCAGTGAGATGAGCGGGGCAGAACTGAAGGAAACGGTCAGAAACTTCGTAGAAGGCTACCAGGGAGGCTTTATCCCCTTTAACCGTGGCTCTCTGCCTGTGTTCAGTGGTATTTCTGTAGAAATCAGGGAAACGGATAATGGTTATACATTGAGTAAAGTTTCAAAGAATGGAAAACAGATTCAGGACAAGGATACTTTTACTGTGACCTGCCTTGCAGCACCACAATATATGGAAGCTTATCCGGCAGAGGAAAATATTGTATTTGATGGAGGGGATACCTCTGTGGAAGATACCTGGACAACATATGTTTCAGATGGTAATGCCATTCTTGCAGAGCCTGAAGACTACATTACTCTGAGGTGAGAAGAATGGATGTTAAGAATCATAATACAAACAGAAAGAAACGGGTTGTGAGAAAACGATGGAATGCAGCAGTTCTTATTGCCCTATTTGTTGGAATCCTTTTGACTGTTTTCCAATATTTGGGGTTTGTATCGAAGACTGTTTATGAGGAAAGTGTTTCTCACCTGACAGAAATTTTTCATCAGTCTGATAATATGCTAAGTGAGCTGACAAATAAGAATCTGACTTATCTCCATATATGGGGGGAATATTTGCAGAACACTTCCGATGAAAGTGAAATTCGTGAGTATATAGAGAAAGCACAGGAAGATGCAGGCTTTTTAGATTTTTATTTCCTGTCAGCGGACGGGAACTATAAGATGGCAACAGGTGAAACCGGGTATCTGGGATTGCAGGAAAATATTGAAGATGAGATCCGGCAGGGAAATGATGTGATAACCAATGCAACGGTTCCCGGAAAATCCCAGCTCCTTGTTTTTGCTACTCCCAGGCCTCATGGAAGTTATCAGGGCTTTGAATATGATGCCATTGCCATTGCCTATGAAAACTCTGATATCGTAAATGTGCTGAATATTTCTGCTTTCAATGGAAATGCCCAGAGTTATGTGGTTCATCCGGATGGCCGTGTTGTTGTGGATCATTCTTCTGAGGCATGGGGAGAGGTGTGTAATTTCTTTGGGATTCTGAGAGAACATTCCAATATGTCTGAAAAAGAGATCCTTAAACTTTCAGAAGAGTTTAAGGAAGGACATACAGATGCAATGCTGATAAATCTGGATGGAGAGGATTACTATCTGGTCTATGAGAAATCGGATATTCAGGACTGGATGTTTCTGGGACTTGTCCAGGCTGATATCGTCAATGCAAGTATGAATGTTCTGCAGCGTAGCACTGTGCTGCTTGTAAGTGCAGTAGCGGTGTGTATTGCCGGTCTTTTTATTGGAATTATTCTCCGGAAAAACAGGGTAAACCTGAAGAGAAAGGATACGGAGATCCTGTACAGGGACGAATTGTTTCAAAAGCTGTCAATGAATGTAGATGACGTTTTCCTGATGCTGGATGCAAAAACATATCAGGCAGATTACGTCAGTCCCAATGTGGAAAAACTGCTGGGAATTACAGTAGAACAGATTCGTAAAGATATTTGTGTCCTTGGAAAACTGCATCCCGGGGACGTTGAAGATCCGGAGAAGAAGTATTTGGAAGAAATCCAGGTTCATGAGCAGCAGGAATGGGATCTTGAATATGTTCATCAGAAAACAGGAGAACACCGCTGGTTTCATAACGTTGCAATGGGCAGCGAGGTAAACGGGAAAAAGAAATATATCCTGGTTCTGTCAGATCGTACCTCTGACAGAAAAATGAATCAGGCCCTTTCTGAGGCGGTCCGCGCTGCGGAGACTGCAAACAAGGCAAAGAGCACCTTCCTTTCCAATATGTCTCACGATATCCGTACACCAATGAATGCGATCATTGGTTTTACCACACTGGCTGTAAGCAACATTGATGATAAAGAAAGGGTTCGGGATTATCTGGGTAAGATTCTTTCCTCCAGTAATCATCTGCTCTCACTGATCAATGATATCCTGGATATGAGCCGTATTGAGAGCGGGAAAATGACAGTGTCAAATGAGGCATTTTCCATGAACCGGGCCGTGGAAGAGCTTGAGGACATGCTGACCGCAGAGGCTACGCGCCGCGGATTGGAGTTCACTGTAGAAAAGGACGTGGAAAACCGTACGCTTATGGGGGATGTTATCCGTCTCCAGCAGGTTCTGACCAATCTGGGTTCCAATGCCTTTAAATTCACACCGGCAGGCGGCAGTATCATCATGCGTGTGACCCGGACCAAAAGCACGAATCAGCAGGTGATCTACAAGTTTCAGGTGATTGATAACGGTGTGGGCATATCTGTGGAGAATCAGAAACGCGTATTCGGAGCCTTTGAGCAGGTGGGACCCAATTATTCCAAGAGCCAGGGAACCGGGCTGGGACTTACTATCAGCAGGACCATTGTGGGGCTGATGGGGGGAGAACTGAAGCTTAAGAGTGAGCTGGGCAAGGGAAGCGAATTCTATTTTTCTGCTGCATTTTCCCTGGCGGATCCGAATGTGGAAGAAGAAATAAAGATAAAACAGGAGAAACAGAAGGCTGGAGGGGTGGAAAGCAGCTGCCTGGAGCACATGAATATCCTGCTGGCTGAGGATAATGACCTGAATGCAGAGATAGCCACTGAGCTTCTGAAGATGAAGGGGGCCAGCGTGCGCAGGGCGGAGAACGGAAAACAGGCTGTGGAACTGTTCATGCAGAGCAGTCCCGGAACCTATCATGCCATTCTTATGGATCTCCAGATGCCTGAGATGAACGGCCTGGAAGCCTGCCGCGCCATCCGCAGAATACCGAGGCAGGATGCTGTTTCCATCCCCATCATTGCTATGACGGCTAACTCTTTTAAGGAGGATGCAGACGCGGCGGCTGAGGCGGGGATGGACGGCTTTGTGACCAAGCCTGTGGATGTGGAATATCTTTACCAGGTATTAGATCGCGTCCTGAGACGCGGGTAGCTGGCAAAAGCCGGCGGGCTGATTGAGGGCTGCCAGCGATTTTATGCCGGTTTGTGCATCCGGATTGCCGGGCAGTTACTCCGGCGAGGGCAACGCAAGCGTATTCAGCGTTACGGGAAGCGGACTGCTTTC
>OJSA01003019.1_pt1 | contig 10326 bp, 7 predicted proteins | sample 1599341 | NCBI WGS metagenome assembly OJSA01 (sample SAMN04168657, study PRJEB22393) | human gut metagenome | biome: human gut microbiome; feature: stool | host: Homo sapiens | collected 2014-03-20 | reverse complement strand
AATCGTTGACGATGGCGGAGAGCTTCTCCTCGTCCAGCACGCCGGTGCCGTAGGTGTCCACCAGAACGGAGACGGGGTGGGCCACGCCGATGGCGTAGGCCAACTCAATCTGGCACTTGCGGCACAGGCCGGCGGCCACCAGGTTCTTGGCGATGTAGCGGGCCATGTAGGCGGCGGAGCGGTCCACCTTGGTGGGGTCCTTGCCGGAGAAGCAGCCGCCGCCGTGGGCCGCGGAGCCGCCATAGGTGTCCACGATGATCTTGCGTCCGGTCAGGCCGGTGTCGCCCACGGGGCCACCCACCACAAAGCGGCCGGTGGGGTTGACGTAGAACTTGGTGTCCTTGGTGATGTACTGGGCGGGGATAATGGGCTTGATGATCTCCTCCACCACGGCCTCCCGCAGCTCCTTCAGGGCGATGTCGGGGTCGTGCTGGGTGGACACCACGATGGCGGGGCAGGAGAGCACCTTGCCGTCGTCGCCGTACTCCACGGTGACCTGGCTCTTGCCGTCGGGGCGCAGCCAGGAGAGCTTCCCGCTCTTGCGCACGTCGGTGAGCTGGCGGGCCAGCTTGTGGGCCAGGTCGATGGGAGCGGGCATCAGCACATCCGTCTCGTCGCAGGCGTAGCCGAACATCATGCCCTGGTCGCCGGCGCCGATACGGTCGGCCTCGTCGGTGCCGCCCTCCTGGAGCTCAAAGGACTCGTTGACGCCCATGGCGATGTCGGGGGACTGCTCGTCGATGGCGGTCATCACCGCGCAGGAGCGGTAGTCGAAGCCGTAGGCCGGGTCGGTGTAGCCGATGCGCTCCACGGTGCGGCGGACGATGGAGGGGATGTCGGTGTAGTGCTTGGTGGTGATCTCGCCCATCACGGTGACAATACCGGTGGTGGTGAAGGTCTCACAGGCCACGTGGGCATTGGGATCGTGGGCCAGAATGTCGTCCAGGACGGCATCGGAGATCTGGTCGCAGACTTTGTCGGGGTGGCCCTCGGTGACGGACTCCGAGGTAAACAGACGCTTTGCCATAATGTAGTTCCTTCCTTTCTCACTCGGGCACGAAAAACGCGCCCCGCCGGATGGCGGAGCGCGTGGTGCTCATCCATCCTCATCTTTCGATTTCCTCGCCGGATTTGGCACCTTGCATTGCAGGTTGCCGGGTTTCATCGGGCCGTTCCCTCCACCACTCTCGATAAGGCTATTCAATTGACTGTAGCTATTCTATCGACTTTTTTCCCGATATGCAATAGACAAAACAGGGGCTTTGTATAGCGCCGGCGGGGGCGCCGTTGTGCAAGCCGCCGGATTTACGCAGGGGGACGCCGTCACGCCTTCCAGCCGTTGAGGTACTCCTCCTGCTCGGGGGTGAGGGCGTCGATGGACAGGCCCATGGCGGCCAGTTTGACCCGGCCGATGGCGTCGTCGATCTCGGCGGGCACCTGATAGACCTTCTTCTCCAGGCCGTCCCGGTGCTTGACCAACCACTCCAGGGCCAGAGCCTGGACGGAGAAGGACATGTCCATAATCTCGGCGGGGTGGCCGTTGCCGGCGGCCAGGTTGACCAGCCGCCCCTCGCCGATGACGTTGAGCACCCGACCGCCGGGCAGGGTGAAGCCCTCGATGTTGTCCCGGCGCACCTCCCGTTTGACCGCCATGGCCGCCAGGCCCGCCACGTCCACCTCGCAGTCGAAGTGGCCGGCGTTGGTGAGGATGGCGTTGTGCTTCATCACTGCGAAGTGCTTCGGGGTGATGACGTCCTTGCAGCCGGTGACCGTGACGAAGATGTCGCCGTACCTGGCGGCCTCGTCCATGGGCATGACCCGGAAGCCGTTCATGGTGGCGTCCAGGGCCTTGAAGGGGTCCACCTCGGTGACGATGACGCTGGCCCCCATGCCGGCGGCCCGCATGGCCACCCCCTTGCCGCACCAGCCGTACCCGGCCACCACCACGGTCTTGCCCGCCACCACCAGGTTGGCGGTGTGCATGATGGCGTCCCAAACAGACTGGCCGGTGCCGTACTTGTTGTCATAGTAGTGCTTGGCCTTGGCGTCGTTGACGGCCATCATGGGGCAGGGCAGAATGCCCTCCCGCTCCCGGGCCTTAAGGCGCAGGATGCCGGTGGTGGTCTCCTCGCAGCCGCCGATGAGGTGCTCGCCCAGGTCGGCGCACTTGCCGCCCAGCAGGTGGATCAAATCGCCGCCGTCATCCACCACCAGATGGGGCTTGAACTTGAGGGTCTCGATGAGGAGGTTCTCATACTCCTCCCCCATGGCGCCGTGGATGCCGAAAGTCTCCACGCCCATGTCGGCCAGTCCGGCGGCCACGTCGTCCTGGGTGGACAGGGGGTTGGAGCCGGTGAGGCGCACCTCCGCCCCGCCCTTGGCGAGCACATAGCCCAGGTTGGCGGTCTTGGCCTCCAGGTGGACGGACACCGCCACCCGCAGGCCGGCGAAGGGCTGCTCCTGCTCGAAGCGGGCCTCAATGCCGCCCAGGGCGGGCATGAAGTCCCGCACCCAGTTGATCTTCCGGCGGCCGGCCGGGGCCAGGTTCTGATCCTTTACAATACTCATGCTGTTCCTCCTTGCGGGGCGGCCGCCGAGGGGCTGGGTCCGTCCCAGAAATCCAATGTCAGAAGGGGCTTGCTCCTGCGGAACTCCTGCACACGCCGGTGAATGGCCTCCAGCTGCTCCAGGCTGGCCGGCTGCTCCGGTCCGTAGGCCGGGCAGGTAAAAAACCAGCAGAATTTGGCTCCGGTGGCAATGACCCGGTCATAATAGAGTTCGGTGGCCACCCGCTCTGCGTTCTCCGCTGTGCAGCGGCAGGCCACGCCGAAGGGCAGCTTGTACCGCCGCAGCAGGGCCGTGGCCCGTGTGGCGTCGGCGCCGTCCTCGTCCACCTGAATGGCGGGGAACAGGTTGCGCACCCGCAGCAGATCCGCGCACAGTTCGCCGGTAATGAACCGGGGCGGCGTGAAAGCGGCGAACACGCAGTCGGTGTGCTTGTTGCACAGGGCAATGGTCTCCTGCTCCCGGGCCAGAGGGTTGCCACCGCTGAAGATAAAGAGATGACAGCCCCGCCCCTTCCGGGCCTCAATCTCCTCGTCCAGGCTGTCGAACTCCATATAGGGCCGCACGCCGTAGATGGACGCGCCGCAGCCGCGGCAGCCCATCTCGCAGGGAAAGGAGGGGTCGATGATCACCGCCCAGGGGGCGCGGCCGTTTCCCAGTTCCCCCGCCGCGTTGCGGCTGGGCCAGTCCATCAGCCCGGCGTGAATCACAAAGTTCTCAAAAATCTTTTTCAGCACCCGGCTGTCGATATCGGTATACATGCTCTTGATGAGGCGGTGCCAGTTGTTGCCGGGGTCACTCATGGCCCTGTGAAACAGCTCCCGGTAGGGTGAGGCCAGCCGCTCCCCCGTGTATTTATCCAACCAGTCCATCAGCTTGGGAAGGTTGGCGTCCGGGTCCCGCTCCAGGTAGTCCAGGGCCTTGGAGATGCCGAAGGCCCTGAGTCTGGCCGGCAAGCTCATGAATCTGCACGCTCCTTTCCCACGGACGATTTTTATAATTGTATCATAATGCATCCATCGCCGCAACGCCATAGACAAAACTGCGGTTCCTGTTGGAATTTCAGACACAATGGCAAGAGTGTCTAACAGCCGGCGTTGACAAGCCCCGCAGTTCCGGGATATACTGAACTGATTTCATCTCAGATTTTCTAGGAGTGAGCGCCATGCGCACCGGACTCATCACCTTTCATTTCGCCCACCACTACGGGGCACAGCTCCAGGCACTTGCCACCATGCGGGCCATCCAGTCCCTGGGGCACGACTGCGAGATCATCGACTACCGCCTGCCCCACACCACCCGCACCAACCAGCTTTTCAAAAAGAGCGGCGGCGTGCGCGGCATGGCCTCCGACGCCCACACCGCCCTCCACTACGGGGCGTTCCAGCGCCGCTTCCGGCGCTTCGAGGCCTTTGTGGCCGAGGAGATGGCCCTCTCCCCCCGGCGGTACACCGCCTTTGAGCAGCTCCGGGCCGACCCGCCCGCTTACGACGTGTATGTGGCGGGCAGCGACCAGATCTGGAACCCCTATATCTTCCAGGACAAGCAGTTTGACCCCTCCTTCCTGCTGGGCTTCGTCCGGGAGGGCCGCCGCATCGCCTACGCCCCCAGCCTGGGCGTGCCCGAGCTGCCGGAGGACAAGGCGGAGGAGCTGCGCCGCTTTCTGACTCCCTTCTCCGCCCTGTCCGTGCGGGAAAAGCGGGGGCAGGTTCTGCTGCGGGAGGCTGCCGGGCGGGACGCCCGGGTGGTGCTGGATCCCACCCTCCTCCTCACCGGCGAGGACTGGGGAGAGCTGGCTGCGGCCCCCAAACGGCAGGGGCCCTATATCCTGTGCTACTTTGTCTCCACCCCGGCGAGGCGGTCCCCTACGCTTTGGCCCTGTCGGCGCGCACCGGTTGGCCCATCGTGCAACTCGCGGGGGCGCGGCGGAAGATCGACGGGGCGGCCGAGCTGGTCTTTGACGCCGGCCCCCGGGAGTTTTTGGGCCTGTTCCGGCACGCCTCCGCCGTGGTGACCAACTCCTTCCACGGGGCGGCCTTCTCCCTCCAGTTCCAGAAGGACTTCTTCACCTCCATGTCCCCCAGGGAGCGGGCGGAGCCCACCTTCTCCCGCATCTACAGCCTGCTCTCCCGGCTGGGCTGTGCCGACCGCATCCTGGGCCTGGACACCACCGCCCCGGTGGACGCCCCCATAGACTACGGCGCGGTGTACGAGAAGCTGGCGGCCGCCCGGGCCGACTCCCTGTCCTATCTGGGGGCCGCCATCGAGGGCGCCCCCCTGCCCGCGGAGGAGCCGGAGCCCCAGGCCGCCCCCCGTCCGGTGCTGTGCAGGGCGGAGGACTGCACCGGCTGCACCGCCTGTGCGTCGGTTTGCCCGGTGAACGCCATTGCCATGGAGCCCGACCATGAAGGCTTCCTGCGGCCCGTCATTGGGGAGCGGTGTATCCTGTGCCACAGGTGCGAGCAGACCTGCCCCATCCTCCACCCCCCGGTGCCCGGCCCCGCCCCGGCGGCGGCCCACGCGGTCTGGAACCGCGACGAGGCCGAGCGGACAGCCAGCTCCTCGGGCGGCTTCTTCTCCCTGCTGGCCCGCCATGTGCTGGAGCAAGGGGGCGCGGTGTTCGGCGCGGCGCTGGACGAGGACATGACCGCCCGCCACGTGTGCGCCCGCACGGTGGACGAGCTGGCCCCCATGCGGGGCTCCAAGTACGTCCAAAGCGATCTGGGCGGCAGCTTTTCCCAGGTCAAGGCGCTGCTGGAGGAGGGGACGGCGGTGCTCTTCTCCGGCGTGCCCTGCCAGGTGGACGGGCTCAAACGCTACTTGGGGAAGGACTACCCCAACCTGCTCACCTGTGATCTGGTGTGCCACGGGGTGCCCTCCCCGGCGGTCTTCCGGGCTTACCTGGACGGCCTGGAGGCCGCCCGCGGCTCCAAGGTTGTCTCGGTGCGCTTCAAGGACAAGTCCCACGGCTGGTCTCACCCCTGGTTCACCGCTCAGTTTGCCGACGGGAGCGTCTATACCGAGGACTTCAACCGCACCGGCTACGGCCGGGGCTTCGGGATGCAGCTCTTCCTGCGCCCCGCCTGCGCCCGGTGCCGGTACACCTCCACCAGCCGCCCCGCCGACTTCACCCTGGCCGACTACTGGGGCCTGGACGAGAAGCTGGCCCTGCCGGTGGAGCGGGACAAGGGGGTCTCCATGGTGCTGGTGAACTCCGCCCGGGGGCAGGCTGTGTTCGATGCCCTCTCCCCCCGGTTCGGCCAGGTGGAGCGCCCCCTGGCCGAGGCGGTGGCGGGCAACCCCCGGCTGGCCTCCCCCCTGAAGGCCAACCCCCGCCGGGCCGCCTTCTTCGCCGCCTTCGCTGCCCTGCCCTTCGCCGAGGTGGAAAAGCGCTTTCTGGCCCTCCCCTCCCTGCCCTACCGGGCGGCGGCCAAGGTGCTCACCCCGGCCATGAAGGAAAAAATCCGCAAGCTGCTGAAATAACGGCGGCGAAATGTTTACAATTTATTCGGGAATTTTTCCCGGCCGTCTGGTACACTACTTTGTACGTCACAACGGGGCGGGCATACCGCCCGACGGGAGGTAACTTCACTTGAGTGCAATTCAACGCTGGCTGGACCGGTTCTGCTACAAGCACCCCCGGTTCGGCATACCCAACCTGATGTTGGTCATTGTGGTCGGCAATGTACTTGTCTGGCTGATGGATCAGTTCAGCTACGGCGTGTCCCTGTCCGCCCTGCTCGCCTTCTCGCCGTACTACATTCTGCACGGACAGATCTGGCGCATCATCACCTTTGTCTTTGTCCCGCTGGACAGCAACCTCTTCTTCCTGGCCGTCTCTCTTTACTTTTACTATATGATCGGCTCAGTGCTGGAGCGGGAGTGGGGTACCGCTAAGTTCAATGTGTTCTATGGCTTGGGTATCCTGCTCAACGTGGTGGTCGGTTTCCTGCTCTATGCGGTCACCGCCCCTCTCTATCCCTCCCATCTGCTCCCGCTTCTCACCACCGCCAGCATGACCTACGTGAACCTCTCCCTGTTCTTTGCCTTCGCCACCCTGTATCCAAACATGCAGGTGCTTCTTTTCTTCATCATCCCCATCAAGATCAAGTGGCTGGCGTGGATCGACGCCGCCCTGTTCGGCTGGAGCGTCCTCAGCAGCCTCTTCGGCGTCTTTACCTCCGGCCTGGCCGCCCTCCCCGGCGTCATCATCCCCCTGGTTGCCATTCTGAACTACTTTATCTTCTTCTGGGACAATTTCCTCCAGCTCTTCGGCCGGGTCAAATACCAGACCTCCCGCCAGACCGTCAACTTCAAGAAGGCCACCAAGCAGGCCCAGCAGCAGAAGGGCTATATCCACAAGTGCGCTGTCTGCGGCAAGACCGACACCGACTACCCCAACGAGGAATTTCGTTACTGCTCCAAGTGCAACGGCTATTACTGCTACTGTTCGGAGCACATCCACAACCACGTTCACATACAATAAAAAAGCAGCGCGGCGGACGGCCTTCAGGCCGTCCGCCGCGTTTTTGTAACCGGGCTGCGGTGGTTTCCCACCCCATATTCTGTTATAATTGATTGAATAGATACTATTTGTTATTAAAAAAGGAGGTCTCATATGAATCGGCTCATAGCCTGCACCCTGGCGCTGCTGCTGGTACTGCTCACGCCGGCCTCCGCCAACTCGGCCCCTACCCGTCTGGGCGGTACGGGCGGTTCCGCCCTGACGGTGGACGAGGGCTGCCCTGTCACTGTCACCGCCGAGCAGCTCACCTTTGATGTCAGCGGAGCGGGAGACTCAAATGGCCTGACCGCCCAGGTGGAAGCCGTCTATCAGATGGAGAATCCCACAGAAAATCCCCTTTCCGTCCAGATGAGCTTTTACCTGGAAGAGCACCGGGGACATATGGACTCTCTGGTGGATGTGGACAGTGCCGTGTCCTCCATCACTGCCGACGGCCAGAGTCTCCCCTTCACCATCCAAGAAGTAGAGACAGAGGACGCGGCTGTTGACCGCTTTGCCCTGACCTATACGGTGGAGTTTCCCGCCTGGGGAACCCGTGAGGTGGCAGTAGCCTATCTCAGCAGCAGCTACGGTCTTCGGGAGGGCACCACCTACTGGACGCAGGAATTCACCTACCTGCTCTCCCCCGCCAGGCACTGGGCGGAGTTTGGCTCTCTGGACATCACAATTCGCACCCCGGAGCCTGTACCTTACATCGTCCGCTCCTCCCTCCCCCTTCGGGAGGCGGAAGAGCGGTGCTACACCGCCCACTTCGACAGCCTGCCCGACGGGGAGCTCACCTTCACCCTCTATCCACGCCTCTCCATCACCCTGGCCGACCGGCTTCACGCCGTGCTGACCTCCTATCAGTTCACCTTCGCGTTTTTCCTTCTCATTCTGCCTCTGACTCTCCTGGCGCTTCCGGCCCTCTTGATCTTCCTGCTTCAGCGCCGGAGCCGTCGTCAGCCCTGACGCTCCTTCACCACCGGGCTGCGAGTCCACTCCAGCCCGCAGGGCCGGGCTGTGGGGAAGCACAGGCCGAACAGATCTGTGCGGCGGGCCTCCGCCTCAAAGAGGGCGCGGGCGTCCCCATCCAGAGCCCTGGCCTGGGCGGGCTTGACCACCACCGGAAGGGCACAGGTCTCTTTCATGCGGCGCAGTAGCTCCCGCCCCCGGCCGCTGAGGCCCAGCACCCGTACATAGGGCGCCACCGGGGGCCGCTCCGCCGCCCGCAGCCCCAGGAAGGCGGCCAGGGCCAGCCGCCGCAGCCGGGCGTGAGGGTAGCGCTTGGTCTTGGCCCGGGCATAAAAGTCCTCCAGGCTGTCCGCCGTCCGGGCGGAACGCGCCAGCCGGGCGGGCAGGCCCTCCGCCGCCCCGCCGTCGGGGAGGGCGGCCCAGTCCGCCTCGTCCATCGTGCGCAGACGGGCCAGCACCGCCCGGTCGATGTGCGCCATGGACGCCGTCTCCCCGCTCCAGGGGGCGGGGAGATAGGGGTCCGCCTCCGCCGCCCGTCCGGCCCGGAGGAGGGCCCGCAGCTCCGAGGCGGAGGCGAAGCCCCCGGCCGCCGGGCCGTCGTGGGCTGCCCCCCGCCGGGGGATGGTCAGGGCCTCCATGCCAGGAGGCAGGGCCCGCAGATACTCCACCCCCAGGTTGTCGTTTGGGCTGGCCAGGCAGTCGGCCCCCACCGCCGCCTGCCGGGCCGCCGGGAAGGACAGCCCACGGGTCAGCCCGGCCCGCAGCCGCTCCGGGTAGTCCGGACCATCCAGAGCCGCCGCCGCCGCCCGCAGGGGCGCCAGTTCCCCCGTCTCACTGCCGAAGGAGAGCACGTCCACCACCCCCGTGGCGGCCAGCAGGCCCACCGCCCCCCGGGCGAAAGCCTCCGCCGAGGCCATGGCCCAGGGGGTGGGCAGCTCCAGCACCAGATCCGCCCCGCCGGAGAGGGCCAGGGCCGCCCGGCTCCATTTGTCCGTGAGGGCGCACTCCCCCCGCTGGACCCAGTGGCCGCTCATGACGCATATCACCGCCGTGTCCGCCCCCAGGGTCCGCCGCGTCCGGGCGATGTGCCAGGCGTGTCCCCGGTGGAAGGGGTTGTATTCTGCGACGATTCCGGCTGTGGCCATGGGCTGAACCTCCAAACGCAAGAGTAAAATTTTTCTCTCTTTCAAGCAAAATATGGGTTGTCCTTTGGGAAAAAAGGGGCTAAAATAAAATATGTATGTGCTCTTATTCTACTACGGGAATATCCGGCTCACAAGCCATAGTTTAACGTAAGGAGAGAAGATTTCATGAAAGTTCTGGTCATCAACGCAGGCAGCTCCTCCCTCAAGTATCAGCTCATGGACCCCGCCACCCGTGAGGTGTTCGCCAAGGGGCTGTGCGAGCGCATCGGCATCGACGGCCGCCTGACTCACAAGGTGCCCGCCAAGGACGCCAAGTATGAGTTCGAGATCCCCATGCCCACCCACTCCGAGGCCATTCAGGCTGTGCTGGACGCCCTGCTGGACGCCGGGCACGGCGTGATCAAGAGCGCCTCTGAGATCGACGCGGTGGGCCACCGCGTGGTCCACGGCGGCGAGAAGTTCGCCTCCTCCGTGCGCATTACCGACGAGGTTATGGCCGCTCTGGAAGAGTGCATCCCCCTGGCCCCCCTCCACAATCCCGCCAACATCACCGGCATCAAGGCCTGCGAGAAGGTCATGCCCGGTGTGCCCATGGTGGGTGTGTTCGACACCGCTTTCCACCAGACCATGCCCGCCAAGAGCTATATCTACGCCCTGCCCTATGAGTTCTATGAGCAGGACAAGGTCCGCCGCTACGGCTTCCACGGCACCTCCCACCGCTATGTCTCCGCCCGCGCTGCCGCCATGCTGGGCAAGCCCATTGAGGAGCTGAAAATCATCACCTGCCACCTGGGCAACGGCTCCTCCGTGGCCGCCGTGGATGGCGGCAAGAGCGTGGACACCTCCATGGGCTTCACCCCCCTGGCCGGCGTTCCCATGGGCACCCGCGCCGGTGATCTGGACGCCGGCATCCTGGAGTACCTGATGGGCAAGCACGGCTACGACATGAAGGAAATGATGACCATCCTCAACAAGAAGTCCGGCGTGCTGGGCATCTCCGGCGTGTCTTCCGACTTCCGCGACCTGGAGAACGCCGCCAAGGAGGGCAACCAGCGGGCTGAGCTGGCCCTGGAGGCCTTCCAGTACAGTGTTAAGAAGCTGGTGGGCGCTTATGCTGCCGCCATGGGAGGGGTGGAC
>OJSA01003008.1_pt1 | contig 10359 bp, 10 predicted proteins | sample 1599341 | NCBI WGS metagenome assembly OJSA01 (sample SAMN04168657, study PRJEB22393) | human gut metagenome | biome: human gut microbiome; feature: stool | host: Homo sapiens | collected 2014-03-20 | reverse complement strand
GCGACCACCGAGATCTACACTCTTTCCCTACACGACGCTCTTCCGATCTTAGCGGTCAGACCTTCTGTACCGTCCAGTGCATTCCAGATTTTACCTGCAATTTCACCTGCTTTTTCTTTCAACATTTGCTTTAGAAATTTTAGTTAAACATGATGTAAAAACTGACAACCTCTCAGCTTTCAGGTTTTATTTCAGCTGCAAATATAGTTATATTTATGTTATATAACACTTTATTGGGCGTTTTTTTGCATAATCTGTAATAAAAACGGCTTTTTTATAGCTATTTCGGGTGTTTTTCGAGATATTCCACCCAAATTCGGGCAGCTTGTTCTACCATCCTGGTACACGGACGTTTAGCATAATATTGCTTGGTTCTTTCTTCAGGAACTGATGACAAAAGAGCTTTTTTCTTCAAACCTAATAGTTCGCCACAGTTCAGTGAGCCATTCCTTTTCCTGAACTCAGCAGCAAGTTCCTGTACCAAAGCATAGTTAGCGGCTTTCCCTTCTTTATCGGCTCCGTCAGTTGCCCCTGTTTCCAGTCCGGCCAACAGAAACATACCGCAAGCAGCCCCACAAGTCTCTCTCATACGCCCAATACCTCCTCCGAAAGAGGCTGACATACGAAAAGCCTGTTCTTCGGTAAATCCATACATATCAGCAAAAGCAGCCACTACAGACTGAGAACAATTATAACCGCTTTTGAAAAATTCAACGGCACGCTGTATTCTATCTTCCATTTTTGTTTCTATTATTTATTTGTGCAAAAATATAAAAAAGTATCTTTGCAGACATAACAAAAATGCAGTAATATAATGGCTATAACCTTGGATATACAATTGCCACACTACCCACGTGGTTTTCATCTGATAACCCGCGACATTGTATCACATTTACCAGAACTCCCCGAAAATGGGTTACTTGTAGTGTTTATCAAACATACTTCGGCAGGAATTACAATCAATGAAAATGCAGATCCGGATGTCCGTAAAGACTTCCAAACCTTCTTTAATAAACTGGTTCCGGATGGAGCACCTTACTTCATTCATACTCTGGAAGGACCAGACGATATGAGTGCACATATCAAAGCGTCATTAATTGGCAGTTCAGTCACAATCCCCATCAAGAACCACAAGTTAAACCTGGGTACCTGGCAGGGGATTTATCTGTGTGAGTTTCGTGACGGAGGAGACAGTCGTAAACTGAGCATTAGTATACTCTAATGTAATCAGTCCTTTACTTCCAACACCATCGGACAATGATCTGAGTGTACCGCTTCATTCAATATACAGGCACTCTTCAGCATCGGGCGTACAGGTTCACTTACCATACAGTAGTCTATACGCCACCCTTTATTCTTTGCACGTGAATTGAAACGATAACTCCACCAAGTGTACTCTTGTTTTTCAGGATACAATGTGCGGAAAGAATCAACAAAACCAGCAGAAAGAAAACGAGTCATCCACTCCCGTTCTTCCGGTAAGAAACCGCTATTCGTAGCATTACGGACAGGATCGTGGATATCTATCGCTTCATGACAAATATTGTAATCTCCGCAAAGAATCAAATTGGGACGGGACTTTTGCAATTCTGTTACATACTTCTGGAAAGCTTCCAGCCACACCATTTTGAATGCCTGTCGTTCATCACCACTTGTCCCAGAAGGATGATATACACTCACAACTGATAAATCACCAAAATCGGCACGAATAAAACGCCCCTCATTATCATATTCTTCAATTCCCATTCCATATTCCACATGATCGGGCTCACGACGGGTAAGGATAGCTACGCCACTGTAACCTTTCTTTTGTGCAGAATATAAATAGCCTTTATACCCCACTGCCTCAAAAGCTTCACCGGGATATTGTTCTGGTTGCAATTTGGTTTCCTGCAAACAAAGTACATCCGGCTGTTCTTGTGCCAGCCAATCAGGCAAACCTTTTGAAACTGCGGCACGCAGGCCATTCACATTATAAGTTATTATCTTCATAAGATGTTTATATTTACAATCGAGAATCCTGAGTTCACAAGATTTCTACGAGTATTAATTATCAGTCATTAGACGATTTCTTTGTTCTTCTATCTTAGCAGCTTCCCATCCTATTATAGCAGTTTTGCGGGTCAATCCCCAATGGTAACCTCCTAAAGCACCGGTAGAACGAATGACACGATGACAAGGAATTAAGAATGCTACCGGATTGTCTCCTACTGCTGTTCCTACAGCACGGGATGAACTGGGACTATCCAGATAATTAGCAATGTCTCCGTAAGTGGTCAATGTTCCCATTGGTATCTTTAACAATGTCTCCCAAACCTTCAGCTGGAATTCCGTACCACGCAAATGTAGCTTTACCTCATTGAGATTCGTCCAATCCATAGAAAAAACAGCAAGGGCACGTTCCTGAAACTCATCGGGATGTTTCTCAAACGTAGCGAATGGAAAGTGATGCCCCAGTTCTGCCAATGCCTGCTCCCGGTTGTCACAAAAAGTCATATAACATACTCCTTTAGAAGTAGATGCTACTAATATTTCACCAAAAAGAGTTTTGGCAAAACGATAGTTTATGGTTAAGCCTTTGCCACCGACTTTATATTCTCCAGGAGTCATTCCTTCAATATGAATAAAAAGTTCGTGCAAACGCCTCGTACCCGAAAGCCCGATTTCAAAAGCAGCATCAAAAAGACTTCCCTGCCCTTCTTTCAGGATTCTCTTAGCACGATTTACACTGATATATTGCAGGAATTTCTTCGGACTTACCCCTGCCCATTCTGTAAATAGCCGCTGAAAATGATAAATACTCACATTCGCCTCCTCCGCCATATCGAATAACGAAGGCTGCTCCTGGTAGTTGCGGGTAATATACTCAATGGCATCTGCCACGCGAGCAAAATTAATCTCGTCTTGTTTATTACTCATAATTATTAAGTTTTACCGGGTAAAATTAGTACTACCATTCAGCAATGGCAACCTGTTTCTTGCTATCTTATCTTTTCATGAAAACAGCAACATGATATTCAATACAGATACTACTATTGCAATAGCATAAAGCACAAATGTACTCCAACGACTATTCACATAATTGCCCATTACTTTCCGCGAAGAAGTCAACCCGACTTGCAAAAATACAGTAAACGGCAATTGAATACTCAGCACCATCTGTGATATAAGCAATCCTTTGAAAGGATCACCGATGAAAAATATCAGTAGCAAAGCGATACCTAAAGAGAGAATAACACCTACCTGTGAATGACTATCCTTTATATGATATGATTCACCAAAGATCCCCGCAAAAATAGATCCGGCAGCCATTCCACTGGTTATAGTAGAAGAAACTCCCGCCATCAACAAAGCCAAAGCAAACACAATAGCGGCATTACTACCTAACAAAGGTTCTAATAACGATTTTGCCTGTTGCAACTCTTCTACCTGTATTCCACTTTTAAAGAAAGTAGCAGCAGCAAGCAGAATCATCGCACTATTGATGGCCCATCCAACGATCATTGAAAAAAGTGTATCGAATAATTCATATTTAAGAACCTTCCGGATGGAAGCATCATCCTGCTTATTATATTCATGGCTTTGTATCACCTCCGAATGAAGAAACAGATTGTGAGGCATTACTACCGCTCCAAGCACACTCATAATGATAAGCATACTCCCTTTCGGAATGGCAGGCGTCACCCAACCTTGCGCAGCTAACGGCCAGTCTATATCCACAAGAAACAACTCATAAATAAACGAAAGTCCGATAACAGATACAAAAGCAATAATAGAACGTTCTATCTTTTTATAGGAATTGGTAAACAACATAACAGAAACGAAAGCCGTGGTCAATACGGCTCCCCAAATTATAGGGATATCAAGTAGCATCTCCAATGCAATGGCTCCCCCAAGAATCTCAGCCAACGAAGTAGATATAGAAGCTAATACAGCTGTCCCAAGGATAGGACGTGATACCCATTTTGGGGTATATTGAGTAGCAGCCTCTGACAAACAAAGTCCGGTTACAATACCCAAATGCGCTACATTATGCTGAAGTACGATTAACATGATGGTAGACAGCGTTACTACCCATAATAAGGAGTAACCAAACTCAGAACCTGCGGCAAAGTTAGAAGCCCAGTTACCCGGGTCGATAAATCCTACAGTGACAAGCAATCCGGGACCGATATATCTAAACACATCCAATCCCCCTAAATAGCGTTTATGGTCTTTACGCTTTAAATCCTTAAATATATTCCGCATAATAAAGTTCTGTTCTTTTTTCTTTAATGTTTGCACAAAATTACAATTAAATGCTATCAAAAGCAATGCTTAATCTGGTTTTGTTGAATGGTAGTGATCTACCTTAATGATAATAAACAAAACAATCAGACTACTTGTTCAGTTCATTAAAAACGGTTATCTTTGAACGTTATTTAATTAAAAATAAGACATTATATGAAAAAGATCCTCACAGCAGTTTGCCTTGCTGTACTTACATTAACCTCTTGCCAGCAGGCAAAGCAAAAAGTATTTGAAATAGCTTCTCAGGAAGTAAATAAACAGTGTCCTATGACCATAGACGAAATGACAAGAATGGATAGTACCAGCTACACAGGTGGTGATAACACATTTACCTATTATTATACCCTCACGGGTACTGCTGACGATCCAACTATCGCAGAGGCTACTCAAAAACAATTAACAGAAAGTCTTCCGGAAATTATCAAAAATACGGATGATCTTAAAATATACAGAGAAATGGATGTAACGATGTTGTATGTCTATCTATCAGACAAGACTCAAAAGGAGCTGTTCCGTGTTAAGATAACACCGGATCTGTACAAATAAAAAAAGAACTTCTATCCAATAAAAACGGAGGCACTTAAAGATAGTGTCTCCGTTTTTTATTGGATGCTATATTAATTTCAATATCCCATTTCGTGTAATGCCTTGCATAACTGATCGGGACAGGAAGTTGGACGACCACTACACCGGATACCCTCCAGTTTAGTAATTACCTCTTCTACTTTCATCCCCTTTACTAAACGGGAAACTCCCTGTAAGTTACCATTACATCCACCCCAATAGGCCACTTCTTTCAGAATACCATTCTCCACATCGAGTTCAATATTCGTACTACAAGTCCCCTGGGTTCTATAGACATACTTCATTATTCTTCGTCCTCAGACGCCGGTTTCATATTAGTATATACATTCTGAACATCCTCGTCATCTTCAAGGCGCTCTACCATCTTATCAATAGTAGCACGTTGTTCATCATTCAGTTCTTTTTCGTCATTCGGAATACGGGTAAATTCGGCACCCTTTACCTCAAAACCATTATCTTCGAGATATTTCTGAATCTGAGCAAACGATTTAGGATCACCATAAATTGTGATTTCCTCCTCATCCTCATCATATTCATCCTCTACTCCGTAATCAATCAGTTCAAGAATCAGTTCATCCATTTCCAATCCTTCTTTCTTGGCAATAGTGAACATGGATTTCCAACTGAACATAAAATCAAGGCTACCGGAAGTACCCAATGTTCCGCCAAATTTATTGAAAACACTACGCACATTAGCTACTGTACGGGTAGTATTATCAGTTGCAGTTTCTACAAATACAGCAATACCAAATGGACCATATCCTTCATAATTCATTTCTTTATAGTCCTTCTGATCTTTACCCATTGCATTTTTGATAGCGCGTTCCACGTTATCCTTCGGCATATTCTCACGTTTTGCAGTAGCAACAACAGCACGCAAGTGCGGGTTGTTTTCAGGATCCGGTCCACCGGCCTTTACAGCAATAGCAATCTGTTTACCTATTCTCGTAAATGTACGGGCCATATTGCCCCATCTTTTCAGCTTGGTAGCTTTTCTATATTCGAACGCTCTTCCCATTGGTATGTATTTTAATTATAAATTTTTAAATTATTAATTTCCACAAGATTTCTATCTCAGTTTCGCATTTAGCTTCTCTTCCAGATTCTTCACCAACTTAGACATGATTTTGTCAATCATCTTATCGTTAAGCGTCTGTGACTCATCCTGCAACAAGAAACTCACTGCATACGATTTCTTACCGGCTTCCAGATTCTTACCTTCGTACACATCGAAGAGTTCTACCTCTTTCAAAAGTTTCTTCTCTGTTTCATACGCTATCTTTTCAATCTCCGCAAACTGAACATTCTTATCAAGCAACAACGCAAGGTCACGTTTCACAGCCGGGAATTTGGATATTTCTTTGTAACTGATCTTCACCGAACGAATAGCTTTCATCAGTTCTTTCCAGTCAAAATCAGCATAATACACTTCATTATCAATATCAAATGCTTTCAGTAGCTTCTTCGTTACTACACCAAATGTAGCCAAACGTTTGCCCCCCTTTGTATTAACAGAAAGAGCAGCTGCAAATATATCATCAGTCAGATTACCTACTACAAGATTACGTAAATCAAGCCCCAGACGTTTCAATATATTCTCTACATAAGCCTTTAACTCATATACCGAACTGTTTTCATCTGCATGCGCCCATGAGTTTGAAACTCTTTTGCCTGTCACCCATAATCCAAGGTGATAATCTTCCGAATAGGCAGCCAGTGTCTTTTCCGGATTCTTCTTATCGGCATCAAAATAATAACAATTACCAAATTCAAAGAATTTCAAATCGGCATTCTTACGATTGGCATTATGAGCAATACTCTCAAGACCACCGAATAACAATGTCTGACGCATACTGTTCAAATCAGCACTCAACGGATTCATCAACATTACCAGATGATTAGAAGGATAAGACTCCAATCCATCATAGTAAGCAGCACGAGTCAAAGAGTTATTCAATATTTCATTAAACCCGCAACCAACCAATTGTTCAGCGACTAAATTTTGTAATTTGTTTGATTTATCCGCATCACCTTTAGTTGTCAGGCTGGACTTCAATGTAGAAGGAATTTCCACATTATTATATCCATAGATACGAAGAATGTCTTCAATCACATCACAATCGCGCTGCACATCGACACGATAAGGAGGAACAGCCAATGTCAAACCTTCAGCTGTTTCATTTGTAATCTTCATCTCCAGACTGGATACAATACTTTTAATTGTTTCCACAGGAATTACTTTGCCTACCAACGAATGTATTTTCTCATATGCCAGCTTGACTACAAAATCCTGTGCAGGTGCAACGCAAATATCTTTAATCTCACTGGAGATTGTACCTCCCGCCAGTTCTTTCACCAGCAGAGCAGCCAGTTTCAGACAGTAAATAGTAATATTAGGATCGATACCTCTTTCAAAACGGAATGAAGCATCTGTGTTTAAACCATGACGACGGGCTGTCTTACGCACCCATGTAGGATGAAAATAAGCACTTTCGATAAATACATCTGTTGTAGCTTCTGTAGAACCGGAATCCAATCCACCGAATACACCGGCAATACACATAGCTTCTTCCTTATTGCAGATCATCAGATCACGTTCGTTCAACTTACGTTCCACACCATCCAATGTCACAAAAGGAGTACCTTCAGGCATCGTTTTCACAATTACTTCCCCACCCTTGATTTTATCTGCATCAAAGCAGTGCAACGGTTGTCCGAAAGCATGAACAATATAATTGGTGATATCTACTACATTATTAATAGGCCGCACACCAATGAGATGGAGTTTATTCTGCAACCATTCCGGGCTTTCTTTCACTGTCACCCCCTTTACAGTAACACCGGCATAGCGAGGACATGCTTCACTATTCTCCACTGTTACCTTAATATCAAGATCATGATTTTCTACGGCAAAAGCCTCTACTGACGGGCGCTGTAATGTAGCCTGTTTACCGTTCTGAATAAGATAAGCATACAGATCACGAGCCACACCGTAATGAGAACAAGCATCTGCACGATTTGGAGTGATATCTACTTCAAGTACGTAATCACTCTTTACATTATAGTAATCTTTGGCCAATGTACCCGGAACAGCATCTTCCGGCAACACAATGATACCGTCGTGAGAAGTTCCGATACCAATTTCATCTTCTGCACAAATCATCCCGATAGATTCCACACCACGGATTTTTGATTTCTTTATAGTAAAGCATTCATCACCGTCATAAAGTTTCGTACCTAATGTGGCAACTACTACTTTCTGTCCGGCAGCTACATTAGGAGCTCCGCACACAATCTGAGTAGGTTCTCCATTTCCCAGATTTACTGTGGTGATGTGTAAGTGGTCTGAATTAGGATGCTCCACACATGTCAGCACTTCGCCAATCACGAGTCCTTCCAAACCTCCTTTAATGGTTTGAACTTCTTCCACGCTTCCTGTTTCCAGTCCGATGGAAGTAAGCGCAGCAGCTACTTCATCAGGTGTAAGATCGAAGTTAACATACTCTTTCAGCCAGTTATAAGAGATATTCATATCATTAAGTTTTTATTGTTTCCAAAAAAGATTCGCAAAGTTAATAAGTTTTTTTGGTTGGCAGGGAATTAATATGTAGAAAATTAACTTTCACCACTTTCCTTTACTATATTCTCCCGGCGAACAACCTACATATTTCTTAAAACTGGTTGTGAAATAAGAAGGACTACTGAACCCCACCATTACACTAATTTCTGCAACAGTATAACGCCCTTCTTTCAATAAAGTACATGCCCGGTTAAAACGTATTTTGCGTACAAAATCAGTGGTAGACTCTCCTGTGATAGCCTTCATTTTCAAGTGCAATGCAGTACGCCCCATTCCCATCTCAGAAGTAAAATCTTCTGTTAAGAATTCCGGATTACTCATATTGGCTTCAACAATATTCACTGCCTTCTTCAGGAAAGCCTCATCCAATGCATTAAATGTCATTTTATGCGGATCTACTTCCAATGACTTTGCATAATGATCAAGAATACGATAACGGGCACGTATAAAGTTCTGTATTTTCAATATAAGTATACCCATTACAAAGGGTTTGGGGATATAATCGTCTGCTCCTATCTGTAAACCTTCTAATTGATGTTCGATTTCTGTTTTTGCAGTTAACATCAACACAAAAATATGACATGTACGAATATTCCTTTTTATCAGTTTTGTTAACTTCACCCCGTCCATTACAGGCATCATTACATCTGTAATGACTACATCTACCTCTTGTTCATTCAGGAGCTTCCATGCTTCCTCTCCGTTAGCAGCTTCACAAACCTCAAATAAACCTCTTAGTTCTTCTGTCAAATATTGTCTGATATCTTCATTATCTTCAACAATAAGTATTCTCTCTTTCTGCTTAATGGTATTCACCGTATCAGTATCTGTTTCTTTCTCATTTTTCTCTTTCGCTTCATACTGCACCCCATCCGTCAATACATCCACTCTTTCTGCCATTGTTTGTTCTGCTTCGTCCTGCATCCACTCGTCTTCTCTATATACAACTATATTTTGCGGAATATATACCGAGAACTCAGAACCTTTTCCCACCTCACTCTCCAACGTGATTGTTCCATGATGAAGTTCTATCAGTTTTTTAACCAGGGATAATCCGATTCCACTTCCGTTTCCACCTTCGTGAACTTGATAAAAACGTTCAAAAATCTTCTTCTGATTCTCCTGAGTAATCCCTATCCCAGTATCAACAACCTGCAATAGCAAACAATCATTCTGTTCACGTACCTTTATCGTAATACTTCCACCATCACCTGTATATTTAAAAGCATTAGAAAGCAAGTTGTTTGTTATCAGCTCCAGATATCTGGCATCAAAGATACGCTCATCATCATTTATCTCAATATATAGATTATAATCTATTTTCCGACTACGTGCCAATCGTTCAAAAGACATAAACGTATCACTTATCAGCCGACAGACATTCCCTTTTTGTACTTTAAGGTGGAAAACTCCCAATTCAGCCTGACGATAATTCATTAGCTGATTCACCAGACGCAACATTTTTTTTCCACTTTTCTGGGCATATTTCAATTGTGTACGAGTCCACTGATCATCAATTCGGGCAAGCACCTCATGCAAAGGTGCAAGAATAAGAGTCAGCGGCGTACGTAGTTCATGAGACATATTAATAAAAAAGTGTATCTTCATCTGATTCAACTCTTCTTGTCTTTCCTTATCTTTTCTTTCCTGTTCTATCTGTGCCTGCATTATTTTACGTTGCCAAAAGTAACGAAAGACAAAAGCTGCTACTGCCAAAGCAAGAATAATAAACAGCAGAATGGCCCACCAGGTTTTATACCACACAGGCAGCACTACAATCTCCAACCTGGTGGGTTGCTCATTCCATCTCCCATCATTATTGGCCGCTTTTACAAGAAAATGATAAGTCCCGTCGGGAAGGTTTGTATAAGACACCGTTCTTCTGTCTGAAGATATGTACCACT
>OJSA01002997.1_pt1 | contig 10385 bp, 9 predicted proteins | sample 1599341 | NCBI WGS metagenome assembly OJSA01 (sample SAMN04168657, study PRJEB22393) | human gut metagenome | biome: human gut microbiome; feature: stool | host: Homo sapiens | collected 2014-03-20 | reverse complement strand
GCACCGGCGGCGTGGAACAGATCGAAAATCAGACGGGCGGTGATGGGCTCACGACCGCGGTGCTTCTTATCCTGGCGCGAGTAGCCGAGGAAGGGCGCCACCACGGTAATCGACTTGGCGGAGGCGCGCTTCAAAGCATCGATCATGATGAGCTGTTCCATGATCCACTTGTTGATATCGCCCGAATGACACTGCAGCACGAACACGTCCGCACCGCGCACCGGTTCGGTGAAACGCACGTACATCTCGCCATTGGCAAAGTCATAGGACGTGGTTTCGAGGATTTCGGTTCCCAAGCATTCGGCCACCTTCTCAGCTAGCTCGGGGTAGGCGCGGCCCGTGACCAATACGAGTCGTTTATCCGGAGTGCCTTCAAGAATCGCCGACATGCGTTCGCATCCTTTGTTTGAGTCGCTGTGTGATTTACGCCTTAACCAGTGTACAAGCACCCCGCCGCAGCGAACGCCACGGCGGGGTGCTTATTTCGTAAGAGTGTTGAGATTGCCGAAATCACTCGGAGAACTCGACACTGACCTTATTGTCTTTGATGGTGAAGTTGCCGTTGACCTCCTTGCCTTCAAGCGTGTACGTCAGCTGGGCGCTCACGGTGCCATCGGCATTATTGGAGGTCTGCGAGATGCGCGCGTTGGTGATGCGCGTGTTCTCGCCCGAGGATGCCTTGCTGGTCAGCAGTGCGCGCTGGTTCGTATTCACGTGAGGATCGGCGATGGTGTTGGCCTTGTCGTAGTTGCCGGAGGAGATGGCGGCCACATAGCTGTTCGCAACGCTCTTCGCGCTGAACACGGCGGAAGACAGCACGCCATACACGATACCGAACAGCACGAGGAAGCCGGCCACGGCACCAACGATGATGAAGATTTTCTTCTGCTGCTCATTCATGGTGGTGGAGGTCGCGCCAGGTGCGGCTACCGGTGCCGCTCCGGGAGTGATGGGAGCCGCGGGCTGCGTGGGCTTGGCCAAAACGGTGGGCATCGCGAAACCGGCAAGAATATGGGCATACCCTGTCCCGCCTCATATATAGACTGTCCAAGTTGCCCGAAGAGGCGGTGCCGGTTTGGTGCTGCGTCATGGGCTAACACGCATACACACTCCTGCCACGGAACGTCCGTGGCCGAATAGTCCGAAGGAGGTGGGTGATGTCTGCGCATAAGTACGAACTGATGTTCATTGCCGATCCTGAGCTGGATGAGCGCGGTCTGAAGAAGCTGACCGAGCAGTATCTGGAAACTGTCACCAAGGAAGGCGGTGCCGTCGAGAACATCGACATCTGGGGCCGTCGCAAGCTTGCCTACGAAATCGCCGGCAAGACCGAAGGCAACTACGTCGTGGTCAACTACTCCGCTGAGCCGGCCACCAGCGACGAACTCGATCGTCTGCTGAACCTGAACGAATCCGTCATCCGTACGAAGATTCTTCGCAAGTAAGTAAACCAAGCTTTCTAAGCTGCAAAGTAAGTAGGTAACGACATGGCAGGTGAAACTGTAATCACCGTGGTGGGCAACCTCACGGCCGATCCGGAAATTCGTACCATTGGCAGCGGCGCCGCCGTCGCCAGCTTTACGATCGCCTCCACTCCGCGCACCTGGAACCGTAACTCGAACCAGTTCGAAGACGGTCAGGCCCTGTTCCTGCGCTGCTCCGCGTGGCGCGACATGGCCGAACATTGCGCGCAGAGTCTGTCCAAGGGCATGCGCGTCATCGCGCAAGGCCGTCTGCAGCAGCGTTCCTACCAGGCGCAGGACGGTTCCCAGCGAACCGTCATCGAGATGCAGGTCGACGAAATCGGCCCGTCCCTGCGCTACGCGACCGCCCAGGTGACCCGGCAAAGCTCGTCCGGCAACGGAGGCTTCAGCGGCAATCGCGGCGGCTACAACAACGCCAACAACAACGGCGGTTTCGGCGGCAACAACGGCGGATATCAGGGCGGCTCCAGCTATGCTGGCGGCGCCGGATATCAGGGTGGAGCCTCCGCTCCGGTCAACGCCGCTCCCGCACAGTCCGCTCCGGCCTCGGACCCGTGGTCAAGCTCGGATAACTCCGGCTCGTCCTTCGGTTCCTTCGGCGCGTCCCAGTCCTTCGGAGGTTCCTCCGAATTCGGCGGCGACAGCGACGAACCGGAATTCTGACGGACCGAACCCCGTCCGCAACATAGGCGAACAGCGAAACAAGCAGCTTAATCGCAGTATTTCCAGATTTTAAGGAGAACATCAAGATGTCACGCAAGAGGCCGCAGCCGCCGGTCAAGCCGTTTAAGAAGAAGCCGAATCCACTGAAGGCCGCCAAGGTCACCGAGATTGATTACAAGGACGTCGCCCTGCTGCGTAAGTTCATCTCCGATCGCGGCAAGATTCGTTCCCGTCGTATCACCGGTGTCACCGTGCAGGAGCAGCGCGAGATCTCCAAGGCTATCAAGAACGCCCGCGAGATGGCTCTGCTGCCGTACGCCACGTCCGGCCGCTGATCTTAGAGAGGTTTGAACAATGGCTGAAACTAAGGTTATTCTCACCAAGTCCGTCAACCACCTGGGTCACCCGGGTGACGTCGTGGCCGTCAAGTCCGGCTACGCCCGCAACTACCTGTTCCCACAGGGCCTGGCTTTCGCTTGGTCCAAGGGTGCCGCCGCCCAGATCGAGGCCATGAAGCGCGCTCGTCTGGCCAAGGCCGTCGCCACCCGCGAAGAGGCTGTTGCCGCCAAGGAAATCATCGAGGGCTCCACCGTCGAAATCGCTGCCAAGGTCTCCGAGTCCGGCAAGCTGTTCGGCGGCATCTCCGCAGAGAAGATCGCCATCGCGCTCTCCTCCAAGGTTGAGGTCAACCCGAAGAACATCACCGTTGAGCCGATCAAGACCACCGGTGACTTCCCGGCAACCGTCGCCCTGCACCCGGAAATCACCGCCAACTTCTTCGTGAAGGTCGTCGCTGAGTGATTTCGCCCCATTCACCGCTCGACGTCCTTACGGACCGGCGGTGAATGACTTCAGGCTGAAACACGTCTGAGCTTAAGCATCGAAAATCCCCCGTACCGATTGGTGCGGGGGATTTTCCTATATCCGCTCTTTAGCCGGCATCAGTCCTCATCGTCAATCGTGACGCTGAGCTTGCCATCCCTGATGCTGAAGCTGCCGTTGACGGTGAAGTGGGTGCTGTCGTCCTGAGACTCCCACGAATCGTCGAAATTCTTCTCTTCATACGTGCACTTCGCCTTGCCCTGCCGGGTGGAGAACGTGCCGTAATCGAGATCGATGTCGGACAGCTTCGGATAGACGCTGATAGACCACGCGAAGTTGCGGTAGTAGTCCTCGTCGTACAGGTCGAAGCCGAACGGGCAGCCTTCCGGCGCGTAGTCGGTGGACTTCGCGCATTCGTCCAGCTTGGCGTTCACGGCCTTGCTCAAGTCCTCCTTAAGCTTGGCCGTAGGCATGATCTTGAGATCGGCGGCATCGGAGTCCGCGTTCGTGCGCACCATGGTGATGCCGCTGGTGACATACCCCGACTTGCCGATCGACACCTTGTACGAACCCGGGTAGACGCGCAGCGTCCACGTGCCGCTGTCCGACTTCTCCGCATTCTTCGCGGTCACGTCAACACCGTTGACGGACAACGATTCCACGGCATTGGGCACCGACACGGTGATGGTCTTGAGCAGTGGGCTCGAGATCTTCCAATTCGGGAACAGCAGGAACTTCGACCCGTCCTTGTTGATGGTGAGCGAATCGTTGACGTTCTTGCCGTTCAGCGAATACGTCACGTTGACCTTGGCCACGCCTTCGACGGTTTTGACACTATCGATATGGGGGTTGGCGATCGTGGCGTTGTCGGCCTTCGCTACGGTGTCGGACAGCAGCTTGAGCTGGTCCTTGCCCACCTGCGGATCGGCGATGCCATTGGCTTTGCCATACTTGCCGTCGGCAATCGCCGTCAGATAGCTCTGCGCCACGGATTTCGCGCTGAAGACGGTCGAGTTGAGCACACCGTAGACAATGCCCAACACAATCAGGGCACCGATCACGATGCCGCCGATAAGGATCGTCTTCTTAGTTTTTGGGTCGAGCGGCTGACCTGCCCCCGGAGCTGCGACCGGCATAGAAGCCGTGCCTGCTGGCGATTGCGGCAGCGGCACCGCACCCGTTGCCGTGTTGCCCGTTGTCGTATTGGGCATGGACGTCGGGGCGACCGGTTGTGGAACGGCCTGTGAAACAGGCGTTGCGGTAGGAGCGGTGGGCGCGGGCATCGGCGCAGCCGGCGTCGCGGGCTGGGGGACCGATGCGGCCGGAGCTGCCGGAGTAGTTGGATTGGCCGGCTGTGCGGCAGCCGAAGCCGTCGGCATGGTCGCTGTTGCGGTCGTGCCGCTCGCCGTGGCAGAGGTCTTCTTCATGCCGTAGGACGGATCGCAGGACTTGACGTAATCGACCACGTTCTGCGGGGTCTGCTGCACGGTGCCACCGACGACGATCCGCCACATGCCCGGCAGGGACGCCACCAGCGTCGGACCGAACGTCATCGCGGCCACCTCGATCAGGAACGCCCAGATGCCGGCGACGAGGAAATACCACATCGGGGTCGTCATCGACATGCTGGACGAGGCGTATCCCGCCGCGAAATAAGTGAACAGGAACTCCGCAGCCAGCCAGAACACCATCGCGGCCACCGGAGCCTTCCATGCATGCTGCCAGCCCGCGTAATACGGGTCGTACATATTGCGCGCGGTCTCACGCAGCGCGATATAGAACGTGGCAAGCAGGAACAGCACGAAGCAGATCCACAGAATCCAGCCATGCTGGCTGAGGGAGGATACGTTGAACAACGTGATCGTATGGACGCTGTAGCTGGACGTCGAGAAGGCGATGCCGCCGAACGAGGACAGCGAAATCAGCATAAGCGGCAGAGCCGGGAACAGCAGCGGAACCAGCAGCAGACCGCCTGCGCCGAGATGGTTCGCGGCGGACATGGCGATCGTCGCCACCAGGCCAAGCACCAGGAACAGCACGCCGTAGATCGCAAACGATTCGACCAGCGTGCGCACGAAGCCACGAGCGCGGTGCGCCCAACGCCAAGCGGCGGAGAAGACGTTACCCGAATCGCCCGCATACTGTGCCAACGCGTAGCCGGCCAGCGCACCGGCCGCCGACAGCAGGAACGCCATGCAGAACGTGCGGAAGGACACGCCGGAAAGCGACGCGGAAGCGGAATAGTCGCTGTAGGAACCACCCACCGTCACCGGGAAGATGGCGGCGAAGACCAGCAGCACCAGGCCGGACAGCACGCCGACGATCAGCGAGCTGATGACGCCCGTCCACTTGAAACGAAGCGCGAACCTGCGTGCCAGCATATATGCGCCGAACGCGGCGCCGATCGCCAATGCCACGCCGGGCAGTCCGACCGGCAGCGTCACGCTGACGTGCGAGGCGTCAATGCCGAGATTGCTCAGCGAGAAGCCCTGGGAGCTGGTTTTGAGATTCAGCGAACCGCCAACGCCGAGCGTCATCACGGTGAAGAGAATCTGGAAGAAATTCGGGCCGGAGCCGGACACACCGTTGTTGCCCAGGAAGGAGGCGGTGTCGGAAAAGCCCGGAATGCCGGCAAGCCCGTTGCTGGCCGCGGCATTGCCCATGAAGAAGACGATCGATGCGAGCAGCGCGAACACCACGCTCGCGCCGAGACCGATGCCGAGGCTGGCGCCCATGGTCTTCATGGACTGCGGTGTGGTCAGCGCGGTGATGGTGGGATCGGCCGCCGGACGGGCGATTTGCTGGGTCGGCTGGCTTGGCTGCGGCGCTGCTGCCGGCTGCGGGGCCGGGGATGGCGCATACTGGAACTGCTGCGTCGGCGCGGCCTGTGGTGCCACCGTTTGCGTTGCCTGCGCCTGAGCGGTCGGCTGTGCTTGCGCCGCCGGTTGCGGTGTGGTGGGCTGCGGGACGGTGGTTTGCGGAGCTGCCGGTGCGGCGCTATTGGGCAGTGGGACGGCAGCGGTCGGCATCTGCGGGGCCGGTGCCATGTGCGGCGCGGAAGACAGCATGGTGCCGTCATCGGATTCCGGCGCGGCCGGCGCTTGCGGTGCCGCCGCGGTCGTTTGGGTGAGCGGTGAGCCGCACGAGGCGCAGAATTTAGCGCCTTCGATGGTCGGCTGACCGCAATTTGGGCATGCCATAGGTAAGCCTTTCTCCTTCTTGATGCGCGTCATATACTCCTGTGACGCGCCATGGCCCTTATTATAAAGGGCCTCTGGCGCGCCGACGGGCTCGACGATGATGCGTGCTATTCGGCTCGCCGCGGTGGAAATGTGTGATGGAAAAGTTCGTGCCGTTGACTGTCGGAGTGGTTGCATTGCGGCAGAATGTGAAGAAAATGTGATTACTTGGATTTTAGGGCGCCATCGCGCCGCATTTTTCGTCGTATGACGCGATGTGCACCATAGATGGCGATTTGCTGAAAACGTTGGAAAATAGCGGTTTTATGATTGCGACACGCCGAGGGTTGCGTTCTTTCCGATTCTGAGTATATTTACTCCATGTGCTCAGCGAGAACAAAAACCTCGCCAAGACCAACGCCCCTTTAGCTCAGTTGGTTAGAGCAGCTGACTCTTAATCAGCGTGTCCAGGGTTCGAATCCCTGAGGGGGCACAGACAAGACCCAAGCCAATGGCTTGGGTCTTTTTCGTATTTCGGACATGTGTCCACCCAAAGCCGCGTTACTTCCTCCGTACGGAGTAAGGTAGTGCGCTGTTGTCCGCCCAGAGCGGAATCGCAATTCATCTCGAATCGCACGAATCGTAAGAATCGTTAGAGAAGAAGCAATAGAGGAAACTGCAGTGGAATACACACTCTTCACCAAGCTTGCCGCGGAATTCGTCGGCACCGCCGTGCTGATGGTCTTCGGCAACGGCGCTGTCGCCAACGCGGAACTGAAAAACACCAAGGGCTACCATGCCGGCTGGCTGAACATCGCCATGGGCTACGGCTTCGGCGTCATGTTCCCGGTCCTGATGTTCGGCGGCGTCTCCGGCGCCCACATCAACCCGGCCATGACCCTCGCGCAGGCCGTCAACGGCATGTTCCCGTGGAACGAGGTCCTGCCGTACATCATCGCCCAGCTGCTCGGCGCAGTGGCGGGCCAGCTCATCGTGTACGTCACCTACCTGCCGCACTACAAGGACACCGACGATGCCGAAGCCATCCTCGGCACCTTCTGCACCACCGACGCGCACAACGACCGCGTGAACTACTTCCTCAACGAGTTCTTCGGCACCTTCATGCTGGTGCTCGGCGCCCTGTGCTGCCTGTCCCTGCCGTGGGGCAAGGCGAACCCGGCCGCCGCATCCATCGTCGTCGGCTTCATTGTGTGGGGCCTCGTGACCTCCATGGGCGGCCCGACCGGCCCTGGTCTGAACCCTGCCCGCGACCTCATGCCGCGCCTCCTGCACGCCATCCTGCCGATTCCGAACAAGGGCGATTCCCGCTGGGGCGAGGCCTGGATTCCGGTCGTGGCCCCGATCGCAGGCGCGATCGTCGGCGCGTTCCTGTTCAAGGTGCTGTTCGCCTGAGCATTACTTTGACGATTGCCGGCATTCGTCTGACATGCTGGTAAGGCCCGTGATTCCCTCCGGAATCGCGGGCCTTACGCATAGGTGGTATGCATGGCGGTCGGCGGCTTCGGCATGTTGACTGAGACTGGTACTGTTGCCGAAGAGAGAAACATCACCATATCGGGAGGCTGGATTGAAGCGGATTCGTCGTATCATACGTGCGCTCGATCCGAAAGCCGACGCCACAATGGGCCAACGGGAACGGCTTGAGGCGTTTCGCATCCGCAGGGCCGCCGCGCTGGTGCTCGTGCTGTTCCTGCTGATCGCATCGATGACGTCCTGCAGCGTGCACGCACTGCTGGTCCGCATGACGCCGAACACGCAGACGACGGCACAAGCCACGCATTCGACGTCGGCCAAGAAGCCAGCCAAGAAAACAGCCAAAACCAATCAGCATAAGACGGCCAAAAAAACCAAACCGGAAACCAAACAATCGCAGGAAGAGCAGGCCGTCGCCAAAGCGGTGAGCGCGCAATCGGCGGCACTGAGCGACGACGAGAAAACCGCGATTCTGAACAAAGCGCAGGAAACCGCGCAAAACAGCGGCAAACCGGTAACGCAATACCATTACTGCATCGCAACCAAAGGAAACGTCGGTTCGGCCGACGAATTCGGCAACGCGGCGTTCCGCATCCTCAACGACGAACACGGATGGCCACGCGCCGGAGCCATATTCGACCAATCCACGGACGGCAACTGCGATTTCAATCTCGTGCTGTCCCAAGCGTCGGAAATGACGTCGTTCTCGCCATCATGCTCGGTGGAATACAGCTGCAGGGTCGACAACAACGTGATCGTCAACGACGACCGTTGGAACGGTGGCACGCAACAATGGCTCGCCGCCGGCGGCAACCTGGCGCGATACCGCACGATGGTGATCAACCATGAGGTCGGACACCGGCTGGGGCACATTGACAACGAAACGACCTGCGCCGGCGAAGGCCAGTTGGCGCCGCTGATGCAGGAGCAATCCATGCATTTGGACGGCTGCAAGGTCAACGAATATCCGCTTGACTCGGAGCTGTGGATCGGCTGAACGTCGACTGCTTCCCGTTATTTTCTGCTGCTTTCTGCTGTTTCCCGGACTGACCGGGTCGTCTCGGCAATTCGGCGAGATCCGGCCAGCCGTTGTCACAAGCCGAAATACGCGTCGAAATCGTCTTGGCTGATACTGCGGTCGGCCGTATCGGCCCGTACCTTACCCCAATCGAACTCCTGCAACGCCTCGACGGCGCTCATCGGCTGCGGACTGGTATGCGCGGAATCGCCCTGCAAACCAAGCAGCCACGCACAATAGCCGACAACCTGCTCCGCGGTGACGCCATGCGCGCGCAGCGCCCCCATATCCAAAGAACGCTCGCGTTTGGCGAGCCTGCGGCCGGCCGCGTTGTCGATAAGCGGCAGATGCGCGTACCGTGGGTTTTCGGGGTTATATGGGGTGTATTGCGATTGTGGTGCGTGCTGCGATGGTGCAGAAGCCTGCGTTTTCGCCTTGCGGAATCCCGCCTTGATAAGTGCTTGGCGAATGGCGATTTGCAAGGCGTTCGACCGGAGCAGGTCGCGGCCGCGCACGATGTCGTCGACGCCCATGTCAAGATCGTCCACGGTGACGGCCAGCTGATAGGAGTATATACCGTCCGATCGGCGGACGATGGTGTCGCCGATGTCTTGGACGAGGTTGTAACGCTGGTTGCCGAACACTTCGTAATGAAAGGCGATGGTGGTGTCGGTGGTGGCGATGCGCAGCGAATGGCGATCGCCGTTAGCGAGACGTTGCTTCACGCGCTGCGGGTCGTTGGCGATGAGTCGGTGGCATGTTCCCGGATATACGGTGAAACGGTCGCCTTCCTGCGGCGCCGACGCGGCGCGGATATCGGCGCGCGAGCAGAAGCAGGGGTAGATGAGCGGCGTTGTGCCGGGGGTATTTGTGGTGTTGCTTGCGGTAGCGCCGTAGGAATCGGAATCGTTGGAACTAATGCCGATAGTGTTAATAGTATCGCTGATTTCGTCAATGTTGAGGTTGCTGAGAAGATTGAGCGCTTCCTGATATAGGGTGTGTCGCGTTGATTGGAATACTGGTTCGCCATCCCAGTTGAGACCGAGCCAGTCGAGGTCGTGCATCATGGTTTCGGCGGCGTTGGGAACGACTCTCGGCTCATCGATGTCTTCAATGCGCAATCGTATGGAATCGCCTGTTTTGCGGGCGGAAAGCCACGCTCCAAGCATGGCGTAGACGTTGCCGATATGCATGCGGCCTGATGGGGTGGGTGCGAATCGGCCGGTCATGGTGACTCCTTTGATGCATCGATGGTGACAGTACGTAACTGTACCTTCTGGGGTTCGTTCAGGTTCAGCGTAGGGCGATTCGGGTGTCGCAAACCCCCATACCATCGCGTGTAAGGTGGTAGTATATGCCGTTCTGGTACGTTCGTTTGCGAAGGTAATCTGCGAGCGTGGAAAAGGTATTCCGTTTTGTCGGGTGAATGGGGTCGATATGACGAAAAGGCAGTTTAGCAATACGGAGGTCGAGTATCTTCGTGCGTTGCCGGCGGTTGAGTCGGTTACACCGAACAGGATTACGTATTCGCGTGATTTTCAAATCAGCTGCATGCGCAGATATTTGGATGGCGAGAGACCGAGTTCGATTTTCACGTCGGCTGGATTGAGTCCTGCGATTGTCGGTCGCAAGCGTGTCGAACGTAATATCGCGCGCTGGAAGGCGGATTCGGATATCATGGCCGCTGCGAAAATCGGAGGTTCGTCGGGGTCGTTGTCTTCCGAG
>OJSA01002988.1_pt1 | contig 10418 bp, 10 predicted proteins | sample 1599341 | NCBI WGS metagenome assembly OJSA01 (sample SAMN04168657, study PRJEB22393) | human gut metagenome | biome: human gut microbiome; feature: stool | host: Homo sapiens | collected 2014-03-20 | reverse complement strand
TTCTTGGGGGTGTTAACTGTCTTGTAAATAATGCGGGTATCTCTTTACACGAGAATACATTTTTTGAAGTGACCCCTGAAACATTTGACAAACAGGTGAATACTAATTTCAAAGGAGCATTTTTTCTTACTCAGGAGTTTGTGAAATTGATAAAGGCGAACAATCGGAAAGGAACAATTCTTTTCACTTCCTCTGAAACAGGAGATACGATGGATTTTCGTCCTTATGGTTTTACCAAAGCTGCTGTAAACAGTATGGTGCAAGGACTTGCCTATCTTTTTGCAAAAGATAATATACGTGTAAATGCAGTTGCACCTGGGGTTACAGCTTCTGAAATGACTGGTTTTTCAGCGGATGGGAACCTTTTATTTGAATCAAATCAAACTGAAAGAATATATCTTCCTGAAGAGGTCGCTGAAACTGCTTGTTTCTTGCTTTCTGAAGCTTCGGGTTGTGTTTCTGGTCAGATCATTGTTTGTAACAATGCAAAAACAGTAAATGCTCGTTGGAAATAATTTAGATGAAATTTTTATGAACAAAAAATATTATACAAGCGAGCGTAATGTACAGATTGTTATCGCTCTTTTAAAAGCACACGGTATTAAGCGTGTCATAGCGTCTCCGGGTACTACAAATATGACATTTATAGGCAGTATCCAGAATGATTCTTGGTTTGAAATCTATTCATCTGTGGATGAACGGAGTGCAGCGTATCTAGCTTGTGGACTTGCAGCCGAAACCGGTGAGCCGGTGGTAATCTCTTGTACCGGAGCAACGGCATCGCGAAACTATATGCCGGGACTTACTGAAGCTTATTATCGTAAACTTCCGGTTCTTGCCATAACCTCCCATCGTGGAGAACAAGCCATTGGCCATCTTTTCGATCAGCAAATAGATCGTCGTTCCATACCTAATGATATTGCTGTGTGTAGTGTAACTGTACCTCTTGTTAAAGAAAGTGCAGATGTGAATTTCTGTTTTATTGAGGCTACAAAAGCTATACTTGCTCTTAGCCACCGAGGGGGGGGGCCTGCTCATATCAATATGTACACAGGATATAGTCAAGATTTTTCAGTTAAAGAACTTCCTAAAGTACGCAAAATAGAACGTCTTACTGCTTTTGATGAACTACCTGTAATAGCAGAAGGTAAGCGGGTAGCTATTTTTATCGGGTCTCATAAGCCATTTTCTCAGAGTGAGACAACTGCCATAGATAATTTTTGCGAGGCTCATGATGCTGTTGTGTTCTGTGATCATACGAGTGGGTATAAAGGTAAATATGAAACCCATTTTTCGTTATTTTTTACGCAAGACAATTATCGTTCTCCTCTCTTGAATGCAGATATTTTAATTCATATAGGGGAGATTTCGGCTGATCTTGCTCGTTTGTCAATCGGTGGCGTATGGCGAGTAAATGAAGATGGTGAAGTACGTAATACTTTCGGTTCATTGACTCGCATATTTGAAATGCCGGAAGAATATTTTTTTCGTTCTTATACTCCTGAGCAGTATGAATCTAAGACCAGTTATTATAATGCTTGTCAAGAAGAATTGAGATTGGCTTTTGCTGCGCTTCCAGAATTACCGTTTAGTAACATTTGGATGGCTCAACAGATACATGATAAGTTACCTGCTGGGTGTCGATTTCATTTGGGAATTTATAATTCACTTCGTAGTTATAACTATTTTGATCTTCCGAAGTCGGTACGGAGTAGTTGTAATGTTGGAGGTTTCGGTATTGATGGTGGAATTTCTACGCTTGTCGGTTCTTCATTTGCCCACCCTGATCAGCTTCATATTGGAGTCTTTGGCGATCTTGCTTTTTTTTATGATATGAATGTTTGTGGTAATCGCCACGTGGGGAATAATGTGCGTATATTGCTTGTTAACAATGGTAAAGGTAATGAGTTTCGTAATTATGGCCATTATTGTTCTATCTTTGGAGAGGATGGGGATCGGTATATTGCAGCGGCTGGTCATTATGGGAATAAGTCTCCTCAACTTATCCGGCATTATGCTCGGGACTTAGGATATGATTATTATTTTGCGGCAACAAAAGAAGAGTTTTTGGAGAATGTGACACATTTTGTTAATCCAGTTATTGGAGATCATCCAATTATATTTGAGGTGTTTACAGATACAGATGGAGAAAGTGGAGCAATAGAGATAATGCGTACTTTTTTAGTGGATAGAAATACTGTGATTAAAAACAAGATTATAGGGACAATTCGTGGTGCGCTTGGAAAGAGAGGAATCGAGAAAGTTAAACTTATCCTTGGTAAATAGTTTAAATTAATTATGAATATAGCAATTCTTACCCAGCCGATTTGCAATAATTATGGCGGTATCCTTCAAAATTATGCATTGCAGACTGTTTTGGAAAGACAAGGACATACTGTTACAACTCTTAATTTCCCTGTTATTTCAGGCTATTCCGGAAGTAAAGTCAGGCATATTCTTTCTACTTGCAGACGCGTTTTGAGGAAACTTAATGGAGACCCTGCTGTTGTGTGGGTTGATCTTGCAACAGAATATAGAAAACAGGTTGAACTAGCTCATCTTCAAAAGATTTTTTTTGATAACCATCAACATCTTTATACAATCTGTCCGCCAATCACAAGAGAGCAAGTTGAGCAATTCCATTTTGATGCTTTTGTTGTGGGGAGCGATCAGGTATGGCGTCCGAGATATAATGCATATATCCCTAATCTTTTCCTTGATTTCACTGAAGGAATGTCTGTGAAACGTATTGCATATGCGGCATCTTTTGGTACTGACCAGTGGGAGTTTTCTACAGAACAAACTACCATCAGTTCTTTCTTGGCAAAGAAGTTTGATGTAGTCTCGGTACGAGAGGCAAGCGGTATTCAACTTTGCAAACAAAATCTTGGAGTAGATGCGATTCAAGTACTTGATCCTACTCTTTTACTTTCAGCGGAGGAATATCTTTTTTTATGTACAGGTAATGAACATCCTCAAGGTGATTATATTGCAGTGTATACATTGGATTATACAAAAAAGAAGATGACTCTTTTAAAAGAAGTTAGTAGATATCTGAATATACCTTTGTACTTTATCGGACGATTTACCAAAAAAGGTTATCCTAGTGTAGAGAGTTGGTTGGAAGGTATAGCAAATGCTAAATATGTTATTACGGATTCTTTCCATGGAACTGTATTCTCAACTATTTTTATGCGCCAGTTCATTACATTGGGCAATGCTGTAAGAGGAAATAGCCGTTTTGACTCCTTGTTTAATATTCTTGGCATCCCGAAGGAACGACAAACGAATAATGTAAATCAAATAATTGATCTTCTCCAACAGCCTATCGATTATAAGAGTGTAAACAGGTTAAAAGCGGAATGGCAAGATAAATCTAATTCCTTTTTACAGAGAATATAATGAATAACTCTGAGAGTGAATAAAAGTGTAGAATTTTAATTTGATATGATTTTATGAGATTTTTACATATAGTAATGCCTATGGCAGGTGAAGGCAGTCGTTTCCTCAAAGAAGGATGGACAACACCTAAACCTTTAATCGAACTTAATGGGCAACCTTTATTTAAACATGCTATAAGTAGCGTGACAGATAAAGATATCCAGATGAAATATTCATTCATCGTCCGTCAAGAGCATATCGATAAATACCAAATAGATAAAGGTATTAGATCGTTTTTACCTGAAGCAAATCTGTTTTCTGTCGTAAAGACAACACGTGGAGCAGTGGAGACTTGTTTGATAGCAGAAAATGCCATTGCTGATGATGATGCAGTGATTGTTATGGATTGCGATTTGGAATTTCGTAGTAAGAAATTTATGGAAATTATTAAGCAAATTCTTAATAAACCGATAGAAGAAGCAACAGGTGGAGCGTTAGTCTCTTTTGAATCCAATGAACCTCGATATAGCTATGCGGCACTTGGGGAAGACGGTTTTGTAGCTCGTACAGCAGAAAAAGAGGTTATCAGTAATCATGCTCTTTGCGGAGCTTACTTCTTTGCTTCCGGTAGACGTTTTAAGCAAATTGCCCATCTGCTCTTGGCTGAGCCTGCATTTACTAAGCCGGAATATTATGTGAGCCTTCTTTTTAATTACCTTCTAAAAGATGGTGAAAAGGTTTGGCTTGCTCCTATGGAAGAATATTATAGTTATGGAACTCCTGAAGAACTTAAGCGATATTTATGATTAGAGCAATAATAACCGATTTTGACGGAACATTAGTGGATACTTTTGATGCAAATCTAAAGGCTTACCAAAAAGCATTTGGAGAAGTCGGTGTGGTGTTGAGTGAAGAAAAGTATCGTGAATGTTTCGGTTTTCGTTTTGATCGGTTTATGGAAGTGATGGGAATTTCTGAAAAAGAAACCATAGTTCGTATAAAGAGTTTGAAGAAAGATTATTATCCACTGTTTTTTGAATCTTTGCATCCGAATGATGCACTAATTGAATTGATTCGTAGTTTTAAATGTTTTGGGGGAAAACAGCAATTGCATCAACGGCTCGTAAAGAAAATTTAATGAATGCGCTAAAATACTTGGGGATTGTTGATTTGTTCGATCTGATTTATACAGGACAGGATGTGGAGAATGGGAAACCTTCACCTGAAATATATGATAAAACGATGGCTGAGCTTCAAGTTCAACCATCGGATACTCTTATTTTTGAAGATTCAGAAGTTGGTCTTCAGGCTGCAAAAGCCTCCGGTGCTTATTTCATTAAAATAACATTTTAGAGATAATGGAAATAGAAGTGAAGGGCCATTCCGGCTGCCAGATAGATGTTGTTTCCGAAGAAGGGCAGATTTTTGTTTATAAATCGACAGCGGATCCTTTATATTTGAATCGTCTTGCTTTACAAGCTGAAAAACAACGTAATGCCAGTTTGATAGAGTTTCAGCATATCCGTGTACCTCTTATTTATGAATTGAAAAGAACGGATAAGAAAACGATTGTAAAGATGCAATATGTTTATTCAAAGAACTTTATTGAATTTTTTGAACAAGCAGGTTTTGAGCAAATCGATTATTTGGTTGGGGCTTTGAAATATTTCATTGAGTATGAAATTAACAAATGTAAGCTTCAAGTCGTATCTCCTCAAATATTTCGTGCGAAGTTTGACGACATCCGTATGAAGTTAGAGAAGAATGCATTTTTTCAACAAGATGCCCAAGTGGTTCGTATTATTGAAGATTGTCAATCTTATTTTGGTCACCTTCAAGAGATGTTGCTCCCCATTGGTGTATGTCATGGCGATCTGACTTTCTCAAATATTCTTTTTAATGGGAATAATTATTATCTGATTGATTTTTTGGATAGTTTTATAGAAACTCCACTGCAAGATATAGTAAAGATTCGTCAGGATACGGCATATCGTTGGTCTCAATTGATGTATACTAAACGGTATGATGCAGTTCGCTTAGGTATTATCTGCGATAAGATTGACCATGAAATAGATCTATATTTTTCGAATAAATATCAGTGGTATACAGATCATTATAGAACTGTCCAACTTATGAATATATTGCGTATTCTACCTTATGCACATGAGGAAAAAGTAGTTTGTTATCTAAAAAATATTTTAAATAGTTTGTTGCATGAGTAGTAATTTGATTGTACCTGTAGCAGCTGATAAGCCGGAATACAGTAATAAGCTTCCTTATGTGTTTGCTTTAGGTGAAGATGGCATAATCGTTTGTATCAAATCTGTATTGGGACTTCCCTTGGATCGATTTGATAATATTTATTTTACTGTTCTTCGCAAACATGATGATCTTTTTTATATAGCCGATTCGTTACGGATGCAGTGTAAACGTTTGGGACTTGTCAATGTCAAGATTGTAATTCTTGATGAACCTACACGCGATCAGGTGGAAACAGTGTTTATGACGATTCAACAAGAACGGATTTCCGGTAGTATATATATAAAAGATGCCGATTGCTATTTTGAATCGAAGGAAGCGATACGAAATGGGGTTGCAATTTATCCGATTGAAGAGTTGGAAATGCTTGATCCGCGTGATAAGAGTTATGTCGCTGTAGATGATATGTATTATATTACGAATATAATAGAAAAATCAGTAATTGGTCATTATATCAGTGCCGGTGGATATGCTTTTGAGGATTGTGATGTGTTTTGTAAATATTATACCAGTTTACGCCATTATGATCGTTTGTATTTGTCACATATCATCTATGCCATGTTGTTGGATAAAAAAACATTTCGTCCTTTTCTGGTAAAGAATTATAAAGATTGGGGATCAAAGAGAATGCTTGGTTTTATTTAAATGTGGAGGAAATATGACATTGGAGTTTGGAAAAGAAAAGACTGCTATTATTAAAGGATTGGCAATAATATTCATGATTATATTGCATTGTTCTATTCCTGGAAATTGGGATATTTCTTTTATGGAGTTTGGCAGTGAAAATTGGGTTCGTTTCATGGGGGTTTTTAAGTTGTGTGTGGGTATTTTTACTTTTATGGTGGGATATGGATATGCTTTTTCAAAGAACAAGGATCTGAAGTATGGTTTAATACATATTCGTAAATTACTTATCCCTTTTTGGATAATTCTGATAATTTTTACATTACCAGTCTGTTATAGTCAAATAGAGGGGGGTAATATGTTGTTTCTCAACATGATAGGTATTAATAGTCGACTTAATTGGTTTAGTTGGTTTGTGGCGTTCTATATTTTTGCAATGATAGTAATGCCTTTTGTGGGTAGATTAATAGATCAAAAGCCTCTATTCTATTCATTAGTTTGTATCGGAGCGTTTTTTACAGGTGAAGTAGCTTTATATGAATTTTATCCTAATTATACGGAAAATGATTGGACACAGCGTCTTTTTGACTGTTTGCTACAAACTCCTTGTATGATATTAGGTTATCTGTTTGCAAAACAACATTGGTTTACAATGATTCATATACCTCAATCTAAATATATGTCTCTATTGGCATTTTTCTTAATAGTTGGGATCTTAATTGCACGAAGTTTGAAAAGTGCATTTTGGGGTTTTAACTTAGATTTTTTTTATGCTCCTCTTTTTATTTTTTCGGTTTTGATTATGACTAATCAGTTAAGTAATAGGATTGTATCTAAAGTTTTAACGATATTAGGGAATACATCTGTATATATGTGGTTTTTTCATGCTTTGTTTTTTACGAAAGTAACTCGGGAGTTATACCAGCCATTTGTTGCTGTCAGTGATTCTTTTTGGATTGTTACGTCTTGGACGATTTTATTGACTTTTGTTTGTTCTTGGTGTATTCTGTTTGTTGTGAATAAAATTGAGAAGAAACTAAAATAATGGATGACTAAATAGAGAAAGAACGAAGATGTTAGTATCGGTTTTAATACCTGTATATAATGTAGCACAATACTTGCCTAAGTGTTTAGATAGTATTGTCAATCAAACCTATCAACAATTACAAGTCGTGGTTGTGGATGATGGTTCAAGTGACAATTCATTGTCTATAGTGAAGGATTATGCTGCTAAATATCCATTTGTGGAAGTCTACCATCAAGAAAATGCAGGTGTGGCAGCAGCGAGGAATAATCTACTTTCGCATGTAAAAGGTGATTATATTCTTTTTGTTGATTCTGACGATTGGTTAGAATTGGATATGATAGAGTTCTTGATTAGTAAAATCGAGAGATATAAAGTAGATGTTGTTACATGTGGCATGGTAGTGAATGACACGGCAGTAAGGAAGGAATATAAACAGGAATGTTGGAATCAAGAAGTGACCATTCAAAAATTTTTATTCCATAAAGAATTGTCAGGCTCATTGTGGAATAAACTCGTTTTAACGAGTTTATTACACAATGTTGTGTTTCATTGTGGAATTTCTTACGGAGAAGATGCACTCTTCTGTTGGAAGTTTTTCCAAAATATAAGCTCATTACTTTATACCGATCGACAATTGTATCATTATCGGATGAATCAAGCTAGTATCAGTCATCAGAGCTGGAATCTAGATAAGAAAGGAACAGACCACAAAGCGTGGGCTGTAATTGTATCTGATACAGAAAAATGGTGGCCCCAGTATTTGGTTATAGCTAAAGCTCGTTTTGCGATTCAAGATATGTGGGCTTTGTATTTTGCTTCTCTTGGTGGGTATAAGTATGATGAGCATATACGAATTCGTCAATTGAATATTAGAGGGAATTTGAAGAATATAAGAAAGTCTCAATTGTTGAAAACTGGAGTATTCCTTTTTGCATGTGGTATTAGCTGTTGGTATGGTTTAGGAAGAGTAATCAAATATATTAAAAAGATAAAGTAGCATTAAAATGAGAATTGTATTTGTTAATTTGCACGGAAATGAATTTCTTCTAAAAACATCAAGTAAGATGCTTTTTAAGCAATCGGTAGCTATTAAGCATAAATATTTTTTAGATTATTTATTGGAACAGCCAGATGTTGAGGTGTGTTCTTATATTAATAAAAAGGGCTTTTCATTAGCATATACTTTAGGAAAACCGTTTGCATTTCTTCGTTTTTTAGAGCATAAAATTGTATTAAAGAAGAATGGAATAGATCTTTCTAAAATTAAAGTATTAAAAAGAGAATCAGAGATACGTAATGATGATATTATTATTATGTATCAGTATTATGCAAATCAATTTGCTTGGACAAATCGTCCAAATGTGTTTATTGCTGTTAGTATGATACATTTTGGAACTGCAATGTCTTCTGTTATGAAAGAATTACAACCTAATGTATTATTTAATGAAAGTAATTTGAAAAAATATTCTAAGATTTTTAATCATTTTTATGGGTGGTTTGATAAAGATTTTTTGATACAACCGTTTGTGTATGCTCCACGATTTAAATCAATAAGACCATTTCAAGAACGTGAAAATAGAGCTGTGTCAGTTGGAACTATAACTTATATGGACAATATTACATGTATCTATGGTGATCCTTGTGCTCAACCCGCTCGAAAACAAATTAAAGAACATGCTAAAGAGTTAGAAGACTATATTGCTTGTTTTAATAATGATTATAAAGAGGATAATATAGAAAAAAAAGTCTTGCCTAACGATTCTTTTTTGATACGCTTATATAAGCAGTGGTATAATAAAACACACGTGGGTCAGCAAAAATCATATTACTCATTTAATATGGTTGATAAATTTAATGATTTTAAAATGTGTGTTGTCGGTGAAGAAATAATGGGTATACCAGGTGTGGGGTTTGTTGAAGGGATGGCATGCGGTTGTGCTTATATTGGTCAAACATTAGGTTACTATGAAGATCTGGGCATGCAGGAAGGAGTGCATTATATAGGTTATGATGGAAGTTTAGATGATTTGAAAAGGAAAATACATTATTATCAGCAGACTGAGCATCAAGATGAATTAGAACGAATAGCAAGAACAGGCTATGAATACGTTAGAACTCACTTTAATAGTCAAAATGTAGCTGAATGTCTATTGAATAAATTAAAATCCTATATAGCTAAATAGAAAAAAGGTGATACTGGTAATTATTTGTTTAACTTGTAAGTATTGTATATGTTTGATATAGTTCCTGCCTCTTGGTATGCTCCAGTATTTTTTAATATGGTATTATTATTGACAGGGATGAAATGTACCTTATTAAGAAAAACAAATAAAGGAATATTCCTCTTTCTGCTTTTTTTTGTTATAGTATTGTTTGGTACGCGGCCACTTACATTTGTGTATTTTGGAGATACGGAAGTTTATGCAGCTATGTATCAATTCATCGGCAGTACCAGTTTGGCAGAATTAAATTGGGACAAGGATTGGCTTTTTGATTTATTGATGTATCTATTTAATCAGTTGGGGCTTTCAGTTCATATCTTTTTCTTATTTGTAGCAAGTGTTTATGTAGGAGGTTCTGCATGGGCTTGTAAAAGGTTATTTGGTTCTTCTGCATATTTGGCTTTTTTGTTTGTAGTAGGTTCATTTTCTTTTTATGGCTATGGTGTGAATGGTATTCGAAATGGTATGGCTGCAGCTTTGACTCTTTTGGCATTTAGTTATTTGAAAACAAATAGATGGATAGCTCTTATTTTATCTTTTGTGATTATTCAGATACATGGTTCAATGTTTTTGCCTGTTTGTGCTGCATGGTTAAGTCTTTTTTATAAAAACACCAAATTTTATCTATATTGTTGGCTTTTTTCTATTGTTTTATCTGTGTCGTAATATTCTTTATTTTGTAAAAAGCATTTTTAATATGATCGGTGATAACAAGGTCGTCACAAGTACCATGATAACAACTGGTGCAAAGAAAACTTCTGAAAGCAATCCTACAGAAATTCCTTTCTGTGCAACGATCAGTGCAACTTCACCTCGGCATACCATTCCTGCTCCGATCTGTACAGATTCTCTCTTCGTATATTTGCACAACAATGCTCCAAAACCGCATCCCGCGATCTTCGAGA
>OJSA01002982.1_pt1 | contig 10436 bp, 7 predicted proteins | sample 1599341 | NCBI WGS metagenome assembly OJSA01 (sample SAMN04168657, study PRJEB22393) | human gut metagenome | biome: human gut microbiome; feature: stool | host: Homo sapiens | collected 2014-03-20 | reverse complement strand
TGCGGTGCCGCCTGGGCTACGACTGGTTCGTGGCGCAGGGCATCGACTCGGCACGCGTGAAGGTGACGATGCTCTCCGACGGCACGGCGACCTACAACAATTTCCACAACTATTTCGGCGATGCCGCCACGGCCGAGCAGAACTGGAACGACTACGCCGCCGAAGTCGAAGCCCTCGACTGGAACCACGGCGGCCGTTATCCCGAGACCCGCGCGCCGGAGGAGTTCGCCTCCTACACCTGGCCCTACTACCTCTCGACGCGCCCCGATTACCGGCTGATGCTGCAAAACAGCAGCCTGATGGAGTCCTCCTGCCCGTTCATCGCCGACCGGCTGGCTGCAATGAAGATGGAGAGCGTCCAGCCCTACGAGCTGCTGACGGCCCTTCCCGAGGCTTCGAAACAACAGTTCTACCGCATGGCCAAATTCGACTACGCCCGCTTCGCGGGGCTGTTCGACCTGTCGCCGAAGAAAAACCTCATCATCATCGGCACGAGCCACAGTTCCGCCGCGAGCGAACAGCAGCAGGCGGCCTATGTGGAACGGATCATACAGCAGTACGGCAGCGATTACGACATCTTCTTCAAGCCCCATCCCGCCGACAGCTCGTCGGCCGGTTACCCCGACCGGTTCGAGGGGCTGACGCTGCTGCCGGGCCAGATGCCGTTCGAAATCTTCGTCTGGGCGCTGCTCGACAAAATCGACATGATCGGCGGCTACCCCTCGACGACCTTTATCTCCGTACCGCTCGACAAGGTGGGCTTCCTCTTTGCCGCCGATGCCGACGGACTCGTCCGGCCGCTGAACATCCTTTTCCGCGACGCCGCGAACGTGGAATGGATTCAGTAAATGCCCCCGGCGCCGAAAAACGCCACCCGGCTCGGGTGGCGTTTTTTTCGCGCAAAAAAATCCCCCGCCGAAGCAGGGGACCAGGCAAACAATTGTTTAACTAAATGATTTCGGGCGGAAGATTACCGGACGACCTCTCCCGACTGATTCTCCAGGCTTGCGTTCTTCTCCGTCTTCACCGGCTCCGATTTTTGCTCGGCGGGTTCCGATTCCGGCTCTGCGGGAGTCTGTTCCGGCTTCACGGGGTCGGGTTTCTCTTCCGGAGCGGTAGGCTCCTGCTTCTGCTCGGGAGCGGTGGGATTCTCCTTCTGGGGCGTGTCCTGCTTTTCGGGCTGCTGGGCATAAACCATTCCTCCGGCTGTCAGCATCAGCGCCGCCATCATCACAATCGTCTTTTTCATAGCTTTAAAATTTAAATGGTTGAACTTCATTCTTTCGTTAGCGGGTCGTCTTACTCGCGTTCTGACTTCTGAAAGTTCAAGCGAAGTGCCACAACGGCGTAAAACACGCAACAAGCAGATTTCCAACGCAAACGCCATTGCGCTAAAAATCGGAGAAGGTGTGGAAAAATGTGGAGACGGGACAGAAAGTGTGGAAAAATTCCACAGCCGGAGTGTGGAACGGCCGTCCGGAAACCGGAACGGGACAGGCGGGAAGCCTCCTATTCGATACCGTAAAGATGGAGTTTGTTGTAGAGCGTCTTGCGGTCGATGCCGAGCAGTTTGGCGGCCTGCGACTTGTTGCCGCCCGCCGTTGCGAGGGCGCGGCGGATCTGCTCCTCCTCGGAAGCGGGATCGCGCAGCGAAAGAGGCGCCTCCGCAGGTTCCGCCGGACCTCCGGTGACTTCGGCCGGCAGGTCGCGGCAGGTGATGTACTCGCCCGCGGCGAGCAGCGTCGCCGACATCACCGCGTTTTTCAGCTGCCGCAGGTTCCCCGGCCAGTCATAGGCGGCAAGGGCCGCGGCGGCCGCGGCGTCGAACCCGACGATCCGCTTGTCCAGCTCCCGGTTGGCCTGGTCGAGAAAGAAGTCGGCGAAGAGCGGAATATCCCCGCGCATCTGCCGCAGGCAGGGCATGCGCAGCGTGAAGGAGTTGATGCGGTGGTACAGGTCGGCGCGGAACGTCCCGCGCGCGATGGCCGCTTCGAGGTCCTCGTTGGTCGCGGCCACGAGACGGATGTCGACGGGAATCTCGCGGTTGCTGCCGACGGGACGGATACGCCGCTCCTGCAGGGCGCGGAGCAGCTGCACCTGCGTTTCGTAACCCAGGTTCCCTACTTCGTCGAGAAACAGCGTGCCTCCGTCGGCCGCCTCGAAAGCGCCCGTCTTGTCGGCCAAAGCCCCCGTGAAGGCCCCCTTGACATGACCGAAAAACTCCGAAGCCGCCAGATCGCGGGGAATGGCCCCGCAGTCGACCGCCACGAAGGGCTTTCCGGCCCGCTTGCTTTCCCGGTGGATCAACTGCGCCACATGCTCCTTGCCCGTGCCGCTCGCACCGTTGACCAGCACCGACATATTGGTCGGGGCCACCAGCCGGATGTGTTCGTACAACTGCCGGGCGGCGTCGCTGCGGCCCTCAATGTAGTTGAGCGGCTGCTCCGAAAAGCTCCCGGCCGCACGCGGCGCGGGCTTCGAAGCGGATTTCGCGGCCGGCACCGCCGGAACATCCAACGCTTCACGGATCTTTTTCAGCAGTTCGTCGGGATTCACCGGTTTGGCCACATAGTCGCGTGCGCCGAGCTTCATGCACCGCACGGCGTTCTGGATTTCAGCGTAACTCGTCATCACGATCACCGGCGCCGCGACACCCGCTCCCGCCATCCATTGCAGCAGGGCGATTCCGTCCTCGTCCGGCAGGCGCATGTCGCTCAGCACGAGCGAGAAGCCTCCCGCCTCAAGAGCCGTGCGCGCCGCCGCCACCGACGAGGCGGTCCCGACTCCGAAACCGCGTTTCGAGAGCCACGTGCGCAGCATCAGGGCAAAAGTAATATCGTCGTCGACAATCAGAATCCGCTCTTCCATAGGCTTCACAAAGATAGCGTTTTTTCAGCTTCCGCGACAATCGCGCGGATTTTTCCCGCCGCCGCACGCAGTTCGCCGCAAAGGGCCTCCGGCAACGGCCCTTCGCACGTCTCGCCCCGGCGCAGCGTCTCGGCGACCTCCGCCGCCCCGAGCATCGTGAAGATCGGCAGCATCTTGTGCGCCAGCGTCTTCACCGTCGCGGCATCCCCCTCGCCGAGCGCCCTTTCAAGCTCCGCGCAATTTCCCGCCGTCTGTTCGGCAAACGAGCGCAGGATGCTTCGCGCCGCCTCGAGATCGTCCCCGGCATAGGCCGTCAGAGCCGTAAAATCGGCCCCGTCCGCCGACGGGATCTCCGGGTCCCCGCCCTGCGGGACGATCTCCCCGCTGCCGCAGGCCGCCCGTATCGCCGCCACCAGTTCGCTGTAAGTGAACGGCTTGCGGAGGCACCCCGCAAACCCCCGGGCCGCGAAATCCGCAGCGCCCAGGTCCCCGCGCGCCGACACGGCGACCACTTTCAGCCCGGGATCGACCCCGCGCACCGCCTCCAGCACGCCGAACCCGTCGGCCAACGGCATCTGCAAATCGGTCAGCACCAAATCGAAACGGCTCTCGCCGACGAGTTTGGCGACATACTCGGGATATTGGCAGCTCTCGCATCCGATCCCGGCACGGCGGCACATCGCGGCGGTCATTTCGAGTTGCAGGGGATCGTCGTCGACCAGCAGCACGCGTAGTCCCGCCTGGGGCGCAGACTCTTCGGCTCCGGCAGCCGCACTCTCGGCCGCCGCTTCGCCGACGGGGACCGACACGATGAATTTGCTCCCCTCTCCGAGACGGCTTTCGAGCGAAATCGTACCGTCCAACAACTTCACGAGACGGTCGACGATCGACAGCCCCAACCCGAATCCGTCGACTCCCTGCGCCGAACTCAAACGCACGAACTCGGCGAAGATGCGTTCCCTCTCCTCGCGGCCGATGCCGCGGCCCGTGTCGCGCACCGAGAAGACCAGCCGCCCCCGCACCACGTCCACGCGGAGCGTCACCGACCCCTCGTCGGTGAATTTCAAGGCGTTGGAAATCAAGTTGTCGGCGATCTGACGGATGTGGAGCGCATCGCCCGACACCTCTCCCGCGGCGGCCGGTTCGGCCTCCAGACGCAGTTCCAACCCCTTTGCGGCGGCCGCGGCGGCAAATCCCGCACGGATGTTTTCGAACAGCTGCGCGGGACTGAACGCCACGCAGCAAACCTCGATCTTGTTAATATCCAGCCGGTAGAAATCCAGCAGACTGTTGACCAGCGCCAGCAGGTGTTCCGACGACCCTTTCATGTTGCGCAGGTAGAGTTCCTGCCGCTTGTCGCCCGTCAGCCGCGCAAGCAGGTCGATATAGCCCATCACCGATCCCAGCGGGGCCTTGATGTCGTGCGTGATGGCCAGCATCAGCTTCTCGCGCGCCTCCAGCAGCGACTCCTTGTCGTGGTTGGCGCGCTCCAGCTCGCGGCGGTAACGGTTGCTGCGATTGATGTCGCGCCAAAGCATCCCGACGAACAGGAGCATCAGCACCACGGCCCCGATGGCCACGCCGCCCAGGATGCGCGACGACCGTCTGCGGAAAGCCTCGTTGCGCTCGATACGCTGCATCAGGTAGGCCGTGTCCTCGGCCTCGAAGTCCATGATCAGGCGGTATATCTTCGTATTGACCAGTTCGTTGCTGTAACTCAACCGCAGCCCCTCCTGCCACGCATGGTCGTAGATGCCCTGCCGGTTGCTCGTGACGCTGTCCTGCAAGGCTTGCAGCACCAGCACGATGGTGTCCTTCACCGCGTCGACGGGGATGACCGGGGCGATGGTCTCGCGGCGCGAGATCACGAGGCTCGAATCGGCCTCCGGGGGACTGAACAGATCGCCCAGCCGCTGGAAAAAGCGGCGTTTGGCGCGCGGCACGGCCGTCGTGTCCTGCCGCACGATGCTGCGGAACGGGATCGTATCGGCCACGACGGCCTCCCGGGGACCGATCAGACTGCGGATGTTCTTGTCCAGCAGGCCCGCCGTGGCCCCGGCGCGGATCGAACGGCGCAGGCTCACCGTGCGGCGCTCCTTGTCGGCGATCAGCCGCGTGATGCTGTCCAGACGCATCGTCTGCAACGAATCCCCGCCGACGGTCAGCGCCCGGAGCGAGTCGATCGAGGCCCGCACGGTACGCAGTTCCCGCCTGTAACGCGCCTCGTAAGAGGCGTATCCGGCGATCATCAGCTGCCCGTAGCTTTCGGCCTGGTAGAGGTGGTAGAGGGTCCGGTTGACGGCGCTGCGCTTGGTATGCAGCAGGGCGTAACTGCGGTCGGGCGCCGAGAAACGGACCGCCACCCGGTAGACGTAGCCCACCGAGAGAATACAGACCGCAATCAGCAGGAGATAGCCCGCCACGATCTTCGTTTTGACGAATTTCGACTCCTTCACAGGCCCAAATATACGAAAAAGCCCGGAAACCCGCGTGCGGAAAATGCACGGCGGCACGATTTAATGCTTATCTTTGCGACGAGGGCACGGACAAAACCGGCGCACGAAAACCATGAGAAAGCATTGGGTACTGATTACGACAACGATTGCCGCCGTGCTGGCGGCGGCTGCCTACTTCCGGTTCTTCTTCGTCTTCGGCGAGGGCGTCAAGAGCGGAGAACTGAACTACGTCGTCTACAAGGGCGTGCTTTTCAAGACCTACGAAAGCAAACTGATCCAGACCGGCATCCGCTCGAAAGCCGCCGGGTCGATCCAGTCCTACGAGTTCGAGTTCTCGGTCGAGAACGAAGCGCTGGCGCGCGAGCTGATGCTGCAAGGGGGAAAGACGCTCGAACTGCACTATAAGGAGTATTTCGGAGCGCTGCCCTGGCGGGGCTTCACGAAGTTCGTCGTCGACAGCATCATCACCGTCCGGCCTGCGGAGCAGGGAAAACAGGGCGTCGACCGATAAAGCGGCCCGCTCCGCACAAACGAAAAAACGTTGCAGGCAAAGGCCCTGCAACGTTTTTTTTCGAATCTGTTCCGGGTTTTCTAAAACTCCTTGACCTTGCCGCGGTTCAACAGCGGCAGCAGGAACGAGATGACCGCCGCCGCAAGCCAGAAGATCGCCACAGGGCCGAAATCGTAGTGTTTCACCCCGTCGGCGGCAACGGTGATGTTGGAATCGATCAGCCAGCCGCTCGCCACGTCCTGAATGCCCGCAGCGATATAGGAAGTCATCCCCACGACGCCCAGTGCGGCGCCCGTAGCCTTCCGCGGCACGATGTCGACGGCCATCAGGCCCCCCAGGAAGCAGATCAGCACGCCGATGGCGATGCCGAACAGCACCATCGACAGCACGTTGACCCACATGGCGTTGCCTCCGTAGAAGAACAGCGCCAGCGCCGCGGCGTTCAGCACGCCGAAAATCAGCGCCGGAACCTTCCGGTCGCCCTTGAAGAGCTTGTCCGAGAACCACCCCGAGAGCACCGTGCCGAGAATGCCCAGCAGCGCGTTGATCGAGACCACCGAGATCGCCTCGACGTCCGAAAAACCCTTCGCCTCCTGCAGGAACAGCACGCCCCAGCCGTTGATCGCGTAGCGCGAGATATACATGAAGGCGCTCGCAGCGGCAAGAATCCATACCGCGGGGGTGCGCAGCACCTGCTTCTGAATCTCCTTCACCGACTTGTCGGCCGAGGCCGCCGGTTTCTCGTGCGCCAGCGCCTCCACCGGAGGCAGACCCTTCGATTCCGGGGTGTCGTGCAGCATCAGCAGGATCACGACCACGCCGATGGCCCCGGCTATCGCCGAGCCGAAGAAGCCCGCCTGCCAGCCTGCGAAGGTCACGATCGAACCCACGAACAGGAACGAGAAGAACTCCCCGAGGTTGTGGCTCGCCGAGAAGAAACCGTAGTAGGTCCCCCGCTCTTTCAGCGGATACCAGCGCGAGAGCGAGATGATCGCCGGGGCGGCGCCCATCGACTGCGACCAGCCGTTCAGGCCCCACATCACGGCGAACGCGATGAAGATCACGGCCGTGGGGATGACCGAGTGCATCAGCCCCAGCACGCCCATCAGCATGTTGGCCGCCGCAGAGACGATCAGGCCGGTGGCCATGAAGCGTTTGATGTTGCAGTAGTCGGCGATGAATCCGTTGACGAATTTGCCGATGGCATAGGCGAACAGCAGCGCCGAGCCGATAACGCCCAGCTGCGAGGCGTCCAGCGAGCCGCTGTCGAGAATCGGTTTCTTCATCACGTTGAGGCTCGTCCGGCAGACGTAGTAGAGGCTGTAACCGAGCGTGGCGGCGATGAAGGCCTGCATGCGCAGGCGGCGGTAGTATTTGTCGCGGGCGGCCTCGTCCATCTCCCGGGCGGGAGCGGGGGCGCTGATGCGGTAGAAGCGGGAAATGCGGTTCATTGCAGCTCCTTAATTATGCAGCCCGCGCGAGCGGAGGTAGGATATCAGCAGTTCGGGACGGTCCGTCTGGATCATCGTGGCCCCCATGTCGACCAGCTTCCCGTAGACTTCCGCCGGGTCGCCGCCGAAGGCCGCATCGTCGTCCAGCCCGCCGCAGAGCGAGGCCCAGAGCGAGTTGACCCACAGTTTCGAGCCGCCCGCCACGACCTTGTCCATGCACTCCTTCACCTCGGGGGTGTATTTGTTCCAGCAGACCTCGTAGGCAAGCGGCGCGATGCCCTTTTCCTGATACTCGGCGAAAAGCGCCCTGCCCTGCGGCTTGAGGATGTCGATGATCGGCATGTACATCATGTTGCGCGGATGCTCGGCGAACTTCGCGGCCACGGCATCCGTGCTGCGCTTGCCCTTGATCAGAATCTGATCCGTGACGCCCAGCTCCTCCGTGACGGCCAGCACCAGGTCGTAGTACTCGTAACCCTGGTCGACATTGACCACGATCCGGTCCTTGCACACCTCCAGCGCCTCGCGGAGCGTCGGCATACGGTGCGTCGTCTTCACGCCGTGACCCGTCTTCAGCACGCACCGCCGGATCGAGTCGTAGGTGATGTCGCAGACGCGGCCCTTGCCCGAAGTCGTGCGGTCGATCGTCCGGTCGTGGCAAAGCACCAGCACACTGTCCTTCGTGAGTTTCAGGTCCAGCTCCATGATGTCCACGCCCATGCCGATCACCGATTCGATGGCGGCGATCGAGTTCTCGGGGTAGTTGCGCCAGTCGCCCCGGTGCGAAGCCACGACGACGTTTTTGGAGCGGGGGTTGTGGATTTCGGCGACGATCGCCGCAGCGCGGTTTCCGGAAACCGGTTCGGTTTGCGTGCAGGCCCCGAGCAGGGGAAGGCAGGCGAAAAGGATCAGCAGTTTTTTCATTTTTAGGAATTTAAATTGGGTTAAATAAGGTACATAAAACAGCGCTCCGCAAAACCATGCGGAACACCCACCCGGCCCTATCTCCGCGAACGAAAACCGAAATCGTCCGAAGGCCCGTACAAATGTAACGAATTTTCGCGCAAATGCAACACTCCCGGATAAAAAATCGCAACGTCCGTTACGTATGCCGGGGTCTTTTTTCGTACTATATACAGGCAAGGTCCCCGATTAACGGGCAAAACCGCCCGCCCGAACAAACCAAACCGACGAAACCCGAAGAACACCCCCCCGGCCAAAACCGAAACCGAAACCGCCCGCACTCCGACACCGGAAATTTCCGCCTCCCGGCAGCTCCCCGGGATGAAATTCGTCATCTCCGAAACCCGCCCGACGCCTCTCCGGCCGATCCGAAAGCCCTGTCCGCCCCGTCGTCCTGCGAACCGGATCATAACCCCTGCATGGGGTCCCGCCCGCCATACGAATGTCCTGCAAAGAGACATTCGAAAAACTTTATCGAAAAACGATAAATATTTTTTGATATTCAAAATTTGTTCCTATATTTGTCGCCGTAACGATCCAAAAACAAAACATCAGCGACTATGGATTTACTCACAGTAGAACACGTCACCAAACGCTACGCTTCGCACACGGCGCTCGACGACGTATCGCTCGCCATCCCCAAAGGTTCGGTCTACGGACTGCTCGGACCCAACGGAGCCGGCAAGACGACCCTGATCCGCATCATCAACCGCATCACGGCGCCCGACGCGGGCCGCGTGCTGTTCGGCGACCGGGAGATCGCTCCCGACGACATCTACCGCATCGGCTATCTGCCCGAGGAACGGGGTCTCTACAAGAAGATGAAGGTCGGCGAACAGGCCGTCTTCTTCGCCCGCCTCAAGGGCCTTTCGCGCTGCGAAGCCGTCGCGCGGCTCAAACAGTGGTTCATCCGTTTCGGCATCCAGGAGTGGTGGGACAAGAAGGTGGAGGAACTTTCGAAAGGCATGGCCCAGAAGGTGCAGTTCATCGTCACGATCCTGCACGAACCCGAGCTGCTGATCTTCGACGAGCCGTTCTCGGGCTTCGACCCGATCAACGCCAATCTGCTGAAAGACGAAATCCTGGCGCTGCGCGACAAGGGCGCGACGATCATCTTCTCGACGCACAACATGTCTTCGGTGGAGGAGATCTGCGACCACATCACGCTGATCAACAAATCGCGCAACATCCTCTCGGGCGAGGTCGACGAAATCCGCCGCCGCCACGGCTCCAACATCTTCGAAGTGGCCTACCGCGGCGAGGAGCAGACCCTGCGGCAGGCCGTCGCGGGCCGCTGCGAAATCCTCGACGGCACGCAGGAGGAGTCGGTCTACCGGACGCTCAAGCTCCACGTCGAGAGCGACGCCGACGTGCGCGGGGTCATCAGCGCGGTCAACGACGCCGTCGAACTGCGTTCGTTCCGCGAGATCATCCCCTCGATGAACGACATTTTCATCAGAGCCGTGAACGGCGCGTTATGAAAAGCCGTTCCGGCCAGACGACAATCCCCCGTTGAAGAGGGGAGGAGTTTCGAAAACCAACGACAAACGACTTAATCACATCCTGTCATGTCCAACATATCCATCATCATCCAGCGCGAGTTCAACGAGCGCGTACGTAAAAAATCCTTCATCATCACCACCTTGCTGATGCCCGTGCTGATGATCGGGCTGATGGCCGCCCCGGCGCTCATCATGCAGTTCTCGCGGGGCGACGAGAAGGTTATCGCCGTCATCGACGACAGCGGGCTGGTGGCCCCGAAACTCGAAAACGACGAGGAGATCCGTTTCGAGACCACGGAACTCCCGACCGAGGAGGCCCGCAAGCAGCTGACCGACAAATTCGGCGTGCTCTACATCGGCGGCGACATCCTGAAAAACCCGAACAACGTCCGGCTCTACGCCACCTCGTCGTCGTCGCTCTCCCTCGAAAGCAACATCACGGGGCAGATCGAGCGCATCCTCGAAGCCGAGAAACTCAAGGCCTACAACATCGAAAACCTCTCGCAGATCCTCGACGAGGTGAAGACCTCGGTCAACATGCAGACCTTCCGCAACGACAAGTCGCAGGAGGAGGACACGCAGGCACAGTCGTCGGCCGTGGCCACGGGCGTGGGTTACGTCCTGGGATTCATCCTCTACATGTTCCTGCTGATCTACGGTTCGATGGTCATGCAGTCTGTGATCG
>OJSA01002955.1_pt1 | contig 10514 bp, 9 predicted proteins | sample 1599341 | NCBI WGS metagenome assembly OJSA01 (sample SAMN04168657, study PRJEB22393) | human gut metagenome | biome: human gut microbiome; feature: stool | host: Homo sapiens | collected 2014-03-20 | reverse complement strand
AAGCACATCACGATCCACCCCTTCGCATCGAAAAACGAAAACGGGCAGTTCCGGTCGCCTTTCCGCTCGATCCGCTGCGTATGTTTGTAAAACAGACGTTTGAAAACCAGGTTGAAGAACAACAGGAACACGACGATCGCCTCCCCCGCCCGGAACAATCCGTAATGGGACTGACTCGCCCACGTGACCACTCCGATCCGCAGAATATTCGCCCCGGCCACGATCCAGACGATCCCGGCCGTCACGAGCAGCGCCCGCCTGTTGACCCCGAACTTACGGGCACGTTTTTCCATAAGCGTTCTTTGTCCGGCAAATTTATCAAATAATCCGCCAAAAACAGCGGGCCGCCGCTCGCAGGCCGCCGCCGGCCGGAGAACGGCAGCCCGGCAAACCGCCCCGTCCCGAAAAGATCGCCCTGCGGACAGCGGGAAAATACAAGCAGGAGGCGGGCGGCTCCCCGTTTTCGGGAAGAATCCGCCGCAAAAATTTTGCAATAATCGAAAAGTGTATTAAATTTGCACGCTGTCTGAAAAGACGCGAATTCCATACGGTGGATGTAGCTCAGTTGGTTAGAGCGTCGGATTGTGGTTCCGAAAGTCGTGGGTTCGAGCCCCATCTTCCACCCTCGAAGCTTTGAGAAAGAGGCCGCAAAAAGAGTAAAATCCTTACATATCGAAATATGTAAGGATTTTCTTTTTAGTCCACAGAGGAAAAAACAATGAAAAGCGTCCCCGCACAACCTTATCCGTAACCTTCGGGACCCGGCCGGGGGAAAGTCACGTCCGAAGAACATTCCACGGTACTTCCACATCCTGCACTTTTACCGCAAACGCATTCAAAAACAGCTGCGAAACAAGGAAAAGCAGGGAGTACAATGCGGCCGAACAAACAGAACGCCCGAGAAAACAGACGAGGCTTCGAAAATCGTCAAAATTCCGTCTTCCTCGCTTTGCCCAACAGAATCCGAGAATCTCAAGGATTTTTCTTTAAAGCTTCCCTACGGCCGTTTTCAAAAGTAGCGTCTCCTCATTTTATATATAGTCCGGAAGCTCAGAGTGGCTCGACCATATCCCGAAAAACAACCGAACGGACCGAACGAGCCGTTCCCCCCATTCGAGCCGAGAATCCATATTTTTACAACCGACACCGATTAGTACTCTTTTCTAAAAAATCGAAAGACACAATGTTTTACTACGCTATCCAATAAAAAACGCTCGACTTATTAAAGTCAAGCGTTTGAGATCATTTCTGTGGTCCCCGTGGTTGTGTATCTTTGTCTTTCAATGTCTTTTGTTTTGTCTATTTTACTGTAAATCAATCTAATTTAATTTAAACTGTTCGGCAAGAAAAGTCTTTCAATGCCTCTAAATGTCGAATTTGTTTTACCTGTTGTTTTACCTTCGCCACACAAGAACAACAAAATAAAAAGATTGATTATGAGCAGTGTAAAAGCAGTTATCCGCAAGGATAAAATGAATGCGAGAGGTTTGGCTCCCGTTTATCTGAGAACGATCCGTAACCGCAAGGCAAAGTACATTCGTGTAGACGGAGTATTCGTGCATCCGGATGATTGGGACGAAAAGGCGGAATGCGTGAAGAAATCGAAGCGCGTTTCCAATTACGTCCGGCTGAATAATCTGATTACCGCACAGAAAGCGAAAGTACAGGATTATTTTATCGACATCAGCGACGGAGTCCGCAAATACAATCCCGATCAACTGAAAAGCACCCTTACGGGATACAGCCGGGAAAGTTTTACGAAATATGCGGAAGCGTATGTCGAAAGCCTCGTTACGGTCGGAAATTACCGGATGTACAAAAAGATGCAATCCATCCTAACCAAACTTCACGACTACGCCGGGAAGGAGTTGAAATTCGCCGACATCGATATAGATTTTTTGAAAGCGTACGAAAAATACCTGCGCGAGGAAAAACACAATGCGACCAATACGATTCTCGGCAATTACAAAATGATCCGCAAACTTTTCAACGATGCGATCCGCGAAGACTTGATCCCTGCGGAACTGTATCCGTTTCGTAAATACCGATTCAAATTCGAACAACCCCGGATTGAGTATCTGACCGAAAACGAATTGCAAGCTATCGAAAACCTGGAACTGCCCGTCAACACGAATATCTGGCATACGCGGAATCTTTACGTGTTCGCCTGTTATGCGGGCGGAATCCGTCTCGGCGATTTGCTGGCGCTGACCTGGGATAAAATTACGGCGACCCACCTAAAATTAATGACTCAGAAAACGGATACGCAACTCGACCTTGCACTGCCGAGGAAAGCGAAAGAAATCCTTGCCCTGTATAAAGGATCGGCGCGAAGCGATACCGATTTCGTATTTCCATTCCTGAAAAAACGATCCAAAAGCAGCATATTGGTTCAGCGGATCGAAAGCAAAAATGCTTTAATTAACAGCCTGTTGAAAGAGATCGCCGTATTAGCAGGCATTACGAAACGGCTCCATTTCCACACGAGTCGCCATACGTTCGCCGTTCGGGCCCTGAGGCGAGGAATAAATATCTACGAATTATCCAAAATTATGACCCACAGCTCCATAAAAATCACGGAGATTTATCTTAATATTGCAAACGAGGACTTGGATAGAGCCATGTCCGAAGCATTCGACTAATTTTTCAATATTGCATTATGAACGATCCTTTCGGAGACAATCCTCTGCTCACTGCTCGAGCAATCGTGCTCAACAAATATCTAACTTCCTGCCATGTGATATTTCCGGAGCGAATTATGATCAGAAGAGAAGGGAAAAACGTTAATTGGTTAGATTTAGATTCGGACATTCTACCCGATCTTTTACCGATTGGTAAATCTATTCAGGAACAAAACCTGTTTTATGTAAATCTTCTGATCGGGACAATGAGCATTATGCTTCCGGAATACCGACAGCCTTTCCTTGCATATCAGGCGTCAATTCACAAAAATCCCGTACTTTTTCTGGATCTTCTTTCGGAACTGATGGATTCTTATGAAGTAGAAATTACGGACATATTGAAGAAGACTCCGTACAAAAAATATAAACTCATTATAAGAAAACTGAAAGCCCCTTATGAAAGATTTGTCGAACGAGTTAAACCTCCCGTCAGATGGAACGGGAAATCGGTGCAATTTGTCGAATTAGTGTTGGCATTATATAGCAAAAGCGCATTGAAATATGATACTGATAAAATCGACACGGTGAACAAATTGATCGCAGTTATGGCAGATATGTTTAAGTATGATATTTCCGACATATCCGACTGGCTTAAAAGTATTCGGAGACGAAAAAGGCTGAGGGGTAAATTTCTAAAATCGCTCAACGAATCGTTAAGAATGTATATGTACGAATAAATTTTTATATAAAAATTGTTATAATTAGTTTATAATAAGACATTAGTTGTGTTAATAATTATTCGTTTTAATCCCGGGAAAATCAAATTAATATCTTTTGTTTATTCTTTTGCACCATGAAATTTTTGTCAAACCAACTAAAAAGACAAACTCATGGAAGCAATCATTATTGCAAAGCAGGAGTACGACCAAATTCTGGTGAAACTCGATGAAATCCGGGAAGGACTTCACAAACAGGTAAACCCGTCTCCGATACAGGAGCGGTATTTAACGAACGCCGAAGTCTGCGATTTGCTAAAAGTAAGCAGACGGACGCTGCAACGCTACCGCGACGAGGGCCGCATAGCGTTTTCACAGGTCGGGGCCACCATTCGGTATAAGGCCGCCGATGTCGAGCGATTCCTGCACGACAATTACAATCCTTCTTTTTTGAAAACCGACGGCAGGTTGTAACTCCGGGTATGCACTCGGAGCAACCTGCCCGTGCGGTCATATATTAACTTAAAATCGTATGGTATGTTCGATTTTATACGGATTTTTTGCAAGTCTGATTTTTCCGTCGATACGTTGGCAAGACGCCATCATGCGGGAGTTACCCATTACGAGTCTGGGGAGGAACGCTGTTTCTTCAAAGTGGATCATCTGAAATGCCGGGCCAATTACGATCCAGAATCGGGATGCACGATACTCCGAATCGAAGGGTCGGGCCATCGCCACTATACCCGCAGAAGCTACGACGATTTTCCCGTTTCTTCGATTGCTCCGGCTCTTAAAAAAATGTGTGCGAACTGCGGAGCGAATATAGACGGAGAAAACTGGATCACCTACATAGAGATCGGGGTAAACCTGAAGATGAACAACGATCCGGACGACTACTTTTCTATGTTCAAAATGTACAACGGACAGCCCTTTACCGTCATGCGAACGCTGGACGCAGAAAACCGTCCGCACGGTATCGAGTTGAAACTGTCCAATAAATATTTCAAGATCAAAATTTACAACAAAACGCTCTACGCCCGGGATGTAGAGAAATTGTCGCCTCCAGATAATATCTTGCGCGTGGAGGTCGCATTTTATTCGGCAGCGATCCGTAAAATGGGATTACCCCATAATCTCGACGGACTCATGGATCGGGAGCAGTTTCGAATGTATGTCGATAAATTCAAAGAGATCATACGCGGGATTCGAAAGGCCGATTATATTCCGGACACATCGAAATTAAAAGGGTTGATCCTGCGCGACTATTTTTTCATGCACCCGGCCGCGGATGCTTACGCCCGATATTTGGAACGGATCAAAGGCGATAAAAAACGGTTGAGGGCCGAACGGGTAAAATATGAACGCCTCGATGAACTTTTGAACGATGCTCCGAGTCTGAAAAAGGAATTCACCGAAAAATTCGAGGCGAAAATCGCTTGTTTGCTGAAACCGCGCCGTCCGAAACCCAAAGAGCGTACGATTCCGTACAAAGACATTATTTCGTCGGCAAGACCGAAGAGATTGCGCGCGAAAAAAAAGGTATCCATATCCGACGTACGATAGTGTAATAGGAAAACATTTATAAAATCCATAAAAGATTCATGTACTGAATACAATCGAGCAATGAAGATAAATAACGGGTATAAATTCGATTTTCTGTCCCTTTGGCCTAGGTTACACGAAGCGTCCGGACTCTTTTATAATTTCCACTTTAACGGAAATATATGAATAACAATAAGATACGACAATGACAACAGAACAATGGAAAGATATACAGGGATACGAAGGACTGTATCAGGTATCGAATATGGGAAAGATCAGAAGTCTTCGCAACGGCATACGGTTTATCAATCCGAATAACAGGCTTCATGTATGCCTGTACGATAAAACGGGTAGAGCCTCCTGCAAAAGCGTACCCCGTATCGTAGCCGAAACTTTCCTGCCGAGAAAAAGAAAATGCAATTACGTTTATCACATCAATCAAATTCCATACGATAACCGCGCGGAGAATTTACGTTGGGCCACGTTGAGGGAGTGCCACCGTACAGACCGGGAACGTTACCGCAGAAGTGTACGCCTTTTGAAGAATAAATCCATTTTGTCCGAGTGGTTGGTTGCTGTTCCCGTCCGCCGGGGTATCCGTACACGTGTGCAAAGCCAGTATGCAAAACTGTTTCGCAACATGAAAATCGCGGCCTTGGAGATGGATATTCCCGAAAGCAGTATCTATTTATGCTGTATCGGCAAGAAACGAACCGCAGGAGGATACAGGTGGCATACTTTAGGAAAGATTCCGAGCGAGGTTTGGTGTTATTTACCCGATGATATTCGGAATACGCTCCTTGAGATTCGATTTTCCCGTTGGAAGAAATAAACCGGATTCGCCGAAAAAACAGCCGCCGGGCCTTATGAATCCCGGCACCGCGTAATATCCGGATATATTTTACCATTCTTTCGGCACCGAGAAAATACCTGAAAACAACTTACAAAACCATTTCGTCGGGGAACCTCTATTTTTACAGGCGGATCGTCGTATCAGTAGAAATACTTTAGACGTGCAACCCGAAGAAAAAGGGGATTTTTCGGACGGTTGTATAAACATGCGTGTAAACGCTCAGTTATGTAAGGGTGATTCGAGCGTAATGCAGGAAAGCGAAAGGATTGCGGCAGGAAAAAGCCGCCGGGAAAAATTTGCTGATGCAAATTTAACGATTTACGGGTAAAAGCGCAAATCCGATAACGTTTGGCGCGTTTCTGCAACAAGGCATTACCTGCCGAGGGGGTACCCTTAAATGGGATCGGGTGTTAGGGTACGTGCGGGTAGTCGCTACTTATCAGCCTCCGGCCCGGAAAATCCGGACATACAAGTCGCTGTTATTACGGTCGTAATATATCGGATCGAAAAGTTTTTATATCTTTAAGGCGTAATCGAAACCGTTACCGAATGAAATAAACCCAAAAGAGTCTTATAATACATATTCGAAGCGTTAGCTTTTATTCTTGCTGTTGAAACCTAGGAAATTTCAGAAGCAATCAAGAGTAAAGTTAGTGCTCACGTTTCACGACGTGGGCTTTACTCATTTATTTGATTGCAAGGTTTTCCTAGGACCCCAACAGCAAATAATCAGTTTAGTCCACGTTTTTTATGCCTGCACACGAAACATTCAGCCGATGGATCGACGATACGATCCGGCTAAGAGAACAACGCAAACAGACCGAACAGGCCGAGCGTCATCGACGACTCCGGGCGTTCAACGCCTTTATCGACGAGCTGATTCCGCTCTATGAAACCCACCGGGACAAGTTCTACAAAACCCGCATCGCCGGGTTTGTCGAAAAACATCCGTATCTGAACAATGTCGGGATACTGGACATAATCGGGAAAGCCTGCCACGAAACCTATCACTCCAAATTACTGGAACACGCATGGGCATGCACGCCCGAAGGCCGTAAACGGCTGGCCCGTTTTATCGAGTCGCTACCGGATATTCCCGACTGCGAACGACTCCTAACAGACATTGCCTGCGATCCCTACGAAATCGAAACGGAGCATGTCTGCCGCAGGTGGAGCAAAGACGCTTTCCATGACAAGCGGATCGACCTGCTGATTCGCGGGAACGGCTGGCAGATCGTCATCGAAAACAAAATCCGTTCGGAAGTGGCGACGATCAAGCGGCATACCCAGTTGGACAATTACCGCCGGTATGTCGAAAAGACGATGCCGGACGATTACGACCGGACGCTCTTTATCCTGTTGAGCCACCGCGACAACAGCGCCTACTGCGGCGATTGCTGGCGTTATGCCGACTATCCGTACGTGTTCAATTCCCTGATCGCCGCACCGACCGACCCGATTATCGAGAATTATTTGGCAACGCTTTTCCGGCTCCTGTCTCCCGGCTGGGAAACTCCCGATTCGCAGCAGGGCCGGATGTTATCCTCCCTGAAACGATTTTACCGCAAAAACATTTTAAAACTACAATCCTATGAATAAGATTACACAACTCGAAACCAAGTGTCTGGCCAATATGCCGGTCGTGCTGGACACCATCGCAACGACTATCGACACGATGTCGGAAATCCTGAATTCGCAGTACGACCGTATCGAAGAATGCTTGACGGAGTTTTTCGATACGCATAAGAAACTGCGCTGCGAGTTAGACGAAAATCGGGAACGCGGAAGGGTTTACGCTTTCACCGATTGCGTGACGCAGTATAAAAAACGGTATTTGCAGGAATTGATACCTGCACTGGAGTTGGTTTACAGCATTCCGTTCAGCAGGACGGGTAAAAACGGCGTATCGTTTTCCGTGGAGTTCGGCTATACCGCCGATGAAACCCAGAATGTGGTCTATTTCGGATTGGGCGAAATGAACTCCGCGCAATACCTGACCGACGAATGGATCGAAAAGATCAAAACCGAATCCGCGGGCGATTGGGAGATTTATACGGAAGACAGCTATATCGAATTTCAGATTAAACCCGACGATCGACTGACGGACGAAAAGATCGCCCGTTGCGGGGAAGATTTCAAAAACCGCATCCTGAAACCTTTATTGGAACAATTGCAATAAACCTTATTTAAACTTAAAAATCTATGAAAAAACTATTTTTAGCGATGCTTATCGGTGCCGTGGCGCTGGTAAGTTGCAGTAAGGACGACGGCGGGAACGAGGGAGGCGATCCGCTGGTAACGAACGTAACGCTTCCTGCCGCGGGCACTTCGTTCGCTTCGGGCGAAACCGTCACGATTACGGGCAACGGATTCACCGCGTCCGATGCGATCCTGTTCCGGGTGCCGACCAAAGCGACCGCCCCGACAACGGACATCAGGGCTACGATTATCAAAGTGACGGCCACCGAACTGACGTTCGAAGTGCCCGAAGGACTACCCGCCGGAGAAAATTCGGTGATTCTCAAACGAGGCGCCTCCGAAATGACGCTGGGTAAAATCTCCATCGAGGCCGAAGAACCGACTCCTGGGCCAGAACCGCAAACGGCTATCCTGTACGGTTTCGGGATCAAAGACAATCATACCGTAGTTTATCGAATCGACGCGGAGAACGGCGCGGTGACCGAAATCGCGGCGCTTCAGGATGGGGAATACCTCAGCGGCGCGGTGACGATCCCCGGCAGCGGCATGATCTTCGGTATCGCCCGCGAGGAAGCGTGGGGAGCCGGGGCGGTTTGTCGTTTCGATCCCGAGACGAAAACCTACGAGGTGTTGACGGAAACGATTTCCGATATTGAAATGCTCGGCGTGACGAAAGATAAACTTTACGCGCTTTGCGTCGGCACATCCGCCGTTGCCGCCGATACCGAAATTTCGCTGTCGGAAATCGACCCGCAGACCGGAGCGATCGACAAGGTAACGTTCGGGAAATTCTTACCTGTTACCACGCAGGATATAGGTTGGAGCGATTACGGAACGTTGGTATACGATCCGCAAAGCGACCGAATGCTGACTACTCCTCGTATTTACGACGGAGAGAATGAAGATTTTCACCTGTTGGCGTTTGATATGGCAACGCAGAAAGCGGTGCTCGGCGAGCGGCTGGCTACGGATAACGTCGATTACTTGTTCCGAAAAGGCAACGAAATTTGCGCCGCTTACAAGCGTGTCGTGAATTACGGAACGGCAAACGAAAGCGCCGTAACCGATCTTTATACTATCGATCCGACTGCTATGACGTTAGGGAATAAAATTGGCGGCGACATTGCCGACAGTTGGTTTAATTGGAATTACGACGCGGCGACCGAACGCATGTACGGTCTCAGAGAGGAAGATTGGGAAACCAAAACCTATTCGATCGGCGTTTACGACTGGAAAGCCGGAAGTTTCAAAAAACTGTCCGAGAACGTACAAGTCCAAAGCATTGTTTTAGTGGAATAGTCCGAATCGGACACCGATACGAACGGAGGCCGAAAAGCCTCCGTTTTTGTTTGAAATTCCAAAGTTCTGTAATTACAATTATCGAACATTCAATCAACTACAACATTCCTTGTTTTACTAATATGAATATCAAAATAAATAAACTGATAGAAATGCCAAACCAAATATTCGTGTTAACCTTAGAAGTATTTTGGAAAACCTTCAAAAGGTTTATAAATAGCACAAGAACAATCCCCAGAGACAGAATGCTCGTCAACGAGCCCTGTAGTGTTAATTCTGTTGAAGCGAAAATAGGAATACTTGCAAAAAGGAAAGTAATAATCGCTATAAACACACTTAGGTATTCAAAATTGCGTTTTTCAAAACTCTTGACGTTTTCTTTAAGAGCTAAAATCTCCTGTTTTTCTTTTGCTAATTCAAACTGATTGTCAAAGAATTTATTCCTTAAGCTAAAATCATTTAATTTGTTTTGTAATTTTTGATAGTTTATAGGGCGATTAAATGAAGAAGCCATAAAAATTGGAATTTCTTCATCTGGAGTAATACATTCATTAGCTAGTAATTGAAATGGATAATATCGATTACGTATACACCATTGTAAGTTTTTTTCGAACTTTCCTATTAATTCACTAAAGTATTGAATCTCCAATCTAATCTGACTCAAATTATTTGAAGTGGAACTAAAATCTAGAGATATTTTACGTTCTAAAAATTGTAAAGCCTTATAAAAAGGGAAATAATTGTTTATACCAGTCTCAGATTGAAGTTCTTCTAATTGTAGAATATCTTTTTTTAAAGATTCGAATGTATATGAATTACCTGAGATATCAATCGAGAATTTGCAGTTATACAAATAATTCTTGATGGAATTCAAGGCATTAGTCCCAAATGGATTTTTAATTTTATGTTTGTATATCTTGTTGTAAAGGCCATCAAAAGATTCGAGTAATTTTTTCACTCTTTGAGATGAACATTTATCCTTTTGATAGTATTTCATCAATAGTATTAACTCCGAAGCCTTGGAAGTTCGAAGAATACAATTGTCTTGATATTCAGATATTCGATCCTTAAATGAGGATATTTTGAAATTTGGGTCATAAAGAAAATCAAATTTCAAGGACATATCTTTTAATTTACTTTGACTACAAGCTATTTCATCAATAGAATGATGCTCGAAGTTTAGAGTATAAGTCCGACCTTCTACTGGATCGTAAAAGATTTTTTTTAATAAGAAATCACATTTATCTAATAAAGCAGAATAAACAGCTTTTATTTCAGGATTCT
>OJSA01002933.1_pt1 | contig 10594 bp, 6 predicted proteins | sample 1599341 | NCBI WGS metagenome assembly OJSA01 (sample SAMN04168657, study PRJEB22393) | human gut metagenome | biome: human gut microbiome; feature: stool | host: Homo sapiens | collected 2014-03-20 | reverse complement strand
TAGTCCAGTGCACAGCCGAAGGCGAGGTCAAAGGGTCCTATGAAGTGGGCGGCCTGTTGGGCATCACCTACGGTGACCGTTTGGCCCAGGTGAGCTATTGCCAGTTTGACGGCAATGTCAGCGGCACTCAGTCGGTAGGCGGCCTGATTGGCAGCCCCACCTGTGCGGACATCACCCGCTCCTACGCCAGCGGCCAGATAGACGTAGCTGCCAGTGAGGAGTTTGAAAACGGAATGCACATCGGCGGCCTGGTGGGGTTAAATAACTGTAGCTACATCGACAGTTCCTTCGCTTCGGTGGAGATCGAGACCCAGGTTCTGACCAAGTCGGTGGGGCGGTTTCTTGGGTACAACAATTACGGCGATGTGACCAACTGCTTCTATAACAACGGGGTAGCGGCCCGGTGGCCGGCTGCCAGCACCCAGAACACCGGAACACACCAGCTGACCGGCCTTTCGGAAAAGGAGTTTGCTTCCAAACTGGAGCAGCTGATCTATCCGGGAAAATAGAGCACAGAGAATTATCCCAGGGGGGTATGGATTTTCCATGCCCCCCTTTTTGATCCCCGGGTCGAATCCACCCCGGACATCAATGGCGGATGTCCCTCCGGGGACCTTACAGGCCATATGGGACAGGAAAAATAAACCATCCTCTATGGCAATTTGTCCAAAAAGTTTACATATCCAATCGGCCCATGGTAGAATGCCAATAATATGGGCTGAAAAGGGTATCCCCCGTATCTGTCTGGGCCAATGTGTCCCGGGCGGATATTTACCTTGTGGATATTGGGGACATCCTGCTGAAAACAGCGGCAAAAGGAACCCTGCGGGTTATCATCGGATTGGCCGAAAAAATCCCCTTACCCGGCTCAACCCGGAAACAAGGGCGACTGGTGTATCGGGGAATAACAGACATTTTTGAGCCGGGCATTCTTCCCGGCAGTCTGCTGGAGCGTCGTTCCGGCTTGACAAAATGGGGTAAGGGAGGCTGCTGGGATGCGGGGATTCAGGGAATTGTTTGGAGCATATGGCGCAAATTATCAGAATAGGATGGACCGCTTTCTGAGGAACGAGAAAACGCGCCTCAAATTTCTGGAGCTGTTTTTTGAGGACTTGAGTGTAGAGAAGTTGGGCAATGCCCTTCCTTGCGGGGACAGCACTAGTGCCTTTGAAGACGCCCACACCCTCAAAGGGGCGTGGTCCACCATGGGGCGGATGCCCCTTAATGAAGCGTATTGCGCCATTGCGAAGCCGCTGCACCAAGTCATCCAAGCGGATTGCCAGCGGACCAGGGGACTGTGGGAAACTTGGAAGGGAGGGGAAACGGCATGATGGGAAAAATGCCTCTCCCAAAGCTCACTGCTGAACAGGTGGTCATTGTGCTGGACAATGCGCCGGTGGCCGTCTATGTCAGCGCGGTGGACACTTTGGAACTCCTTTATGCCAACCAGCTGGCAAAACAGCTGTTTCCGCGCAGCGCGGATACCTCCGGGCTCACCTGTTATCAGGCGGCGGGATTTGACCGCCCCTGTCCCTTCTGCCACGTCAAGGACTTGACCGAGACAAAGCTGCTGGCCCGTGAGTTTCACCACCCGGATAACGGCCGGATCTATCAGCTCAGCGGGAAGATTATCCGCTGGGGCGATGTCGATGCCCACATTGAATATTTCGTGGACATCACTGACAAAAAGCGGGAGGAGAACCGCTCTAAGCTGATCAGCGAGGAACTGCAGGCTACCTTTAGCAATATCCCCTGCGGGCTGTGCGTCTACCGGTATGCTGGCGGCAACATCTCCCCTCTATTCCACAACCCCGCGTTTTATGAGATCATGGGCTACTCGGACGAGCACATCGACGCCGTGGAACGGTCCACCAGTTTTCTGGGTGTCCACCCGGAAGACCTGCCCCGGCTGCGGGAGCTGATTCAGAGGATTCTTGTGACGGGGGGCACCATGGGGCATACCTACCGTTTATGGAACGACAAACGTGGGGAATACCGGTGGATCCATCTGGATAGCTCGGTGAAAACCCAGGCGGATGATTCCAGGCTCCTCTATGGGGTGTACAGCGATGTCAGCGAACAGCGGCATTTGGAAGGAGAGCTTGTATACGCCAATGAGAAGATGCAGGACATTGTCAATGCCATCCCAGGCGGGGTTGCCATCTACAAAATGACCAATATCTTCGAAACTAAGTATTTTTCCGATGGGTTGGCGGAGATGACCGGCTACTCGGTGGAAGAATACCAGGAGCTGGCCAAGAGGGACGCGGCAGAACTGGTCTATTGGGAGGATACCTCCAAGGTGGTGGCAAAGGCGTTGAAGGTCATCGCCACCCATGAGGTAGCCAAGATGGAATTCCGTCAACAACACAGGGATGGCCAGGTGGTCTGGGTCCGTGCACAGATCAAATGGATTGGCGAGGAAGGCGGCTGCCCCTTGCTTCACTGCGTCTTCCACAATATTTCCGACCTGAAAGAAGCCCAGCTGGAGATGGATCATTTGATCAACTCCATCCCCGGCGGCATCGCCAGCTACCGGATCGAAGGGGAGAGGTTCATCCCCACGTTTTACTCCGACGGGGTGGTGGCCCTGTCTGGTCACACCCGGGAGGAATTCCAGGAGATTGTCCAACAGGATGCCCTGGATGTCATCTATGGCCCAGACCGGGATAGAGTGATGGCGCAGACCAAAGCCGCGGTTCTCAGCGGAGAGGTGCTAGACATCTCCTATCGGATGCGCCACAAAAACGGCAGCTTGATCTGGATTCATCTCAACGGCCGCCGGATGGGCCCCCTTTCGGACTCCACCCGGTTCTACGCGGTGTTTACCGGCATGTCTGCGGAGGCGCGCCTCTTCCAGAGCATCGCCAACGAGACGGCGGACGGGATCTATGTCATCAGCCAAGATACTTATGATCTGCTGTACCTCAACGAATCGAAAAATTTCTTCGCCCGGGGAGAAAATGTCCTTGGGCAGAAATGCTATACTGCCCTTCACGGGATGAGCGGGCCCTGTCCCTTCTGTACCTTAAAGGACCGTCCGGCAGATGGGCAGGAGTATATGATGCAGATTGACGGCGCCGACCGCTTTTACACCACTTGGTGCCGGGAAAGTGACTGGAACGGCATCCCAGCTTATGTGAAATACGTACGGGATGTAACCGAAGAGGTGAAGACCCGCAAGGAGAAAGAGCGCCTGGAACAGTATTTCCAAACGGTAGTGAAAAACCTGCCCGGCGGCATTGGGGTCATCCGGTATGAAGAGGACGGCAAAATGACGCCGGAGTTCCTATCCGATGGGTTCGCCGCCATGACTGGCATGACCTTGGAGGGCGCATGGCAGTTGTATGAGAAAGATGCTATGGCCGGCGTGTATCCCGGGGATGTTGCAGCTGTGAAGAGGCAGGTGCGCGACTACATCGCCAGCGGGGATTCCCACCGCGAACTCAACTACCGGCTCAAGACGGGCGACGGGGCGTATATTTGGATCAAAAATACCATCTCCCTCATTGAGAACGAGGGCGGGGAGCGCCGTCTCTACACCGTCTACCGGGATGTGACCAAGGAGCGGGAGGAGCAGGAGAACATCCGCCGGCAGTACAACGAGTTGATCCTCCAGCACTATCGGACGCCGGGGCCCAACGCCTTGGTGGTTGGCCACTGCAACATCTCCCAGAGCAGGATTCTAGAGATCATCGACTACACCGATTCCGGCCTGCTCGACATGTTCGGCACTGTCCGGGAGGACTTTTTCACCGGCCTTTCCACCCTTATTGTAGACGAGGGGGAACGGCAGAAGTTCCGAAGCATCTACCTGGATGCCCCTGCCCGCGCCGCCTTTGAGCGCAACGAGACCGAGCGGATTATGGAGTGCTTTGTCCAGTTCCCCAAGGAGGACAAAGGGCGCTATGTCCAGGTGGAGATGAATATGGTCTCCACCCCCGACACTGGGGACATCACTGGCATCCTCACGGTGACCGACACCACTGAGCGGACCATCTCCGACCGGATCCTCCACCAGCTGTTGGTAACAGGATTTGACTTTGTGGTTGACGTCGACCTGACGAAAGACACCTATTCCATCCTCTCCAGCAGTGACAACCCCTGTTTTATTCCCCCTGTGCAGGGGTGCTACTCCCAGTGGATTGAGCACATGGCGGAGTCAAGGGTCGTCCCGCGGGACCAGGAGGCATACCGGCGGGGCCTTGCCCCTGGATACCTGCGCCAGCGGCTGGAACAGCAAGGCTCTTACACCTTTACCTTCTCCCTGCTGGACGACAACGGGGACATCCGCACCAAAAACATGACCGTATCCGCTGTGGACCTCCGCCTTGGCAGGGTATGCCTTTCCCGCACAGACATCACCGAATCGATGCGGGAACAGCAAGGCCTTCTGCGGATGATCGCCTACACCTTTGAATTGGCAGGCTTTATCGACATAGGAACCCGGCATCTGACCCTGTACGCCAGAAATACGGTGCTGGAGAATCTGTCGCCCTATCTGGTGAGCCAGTACGACCAGGCCGTCGAAGGGTTTGTCAGCCAATACGGGGCACCGGAGGGACAGGAGGAAGCGCGGAATCAGTTCCAGATTGAGACCATGCTCCAACGCCTCCAGGAAAAGCCCTCCGGCTACGACTTCCCCTTCCCCTACCGAGGGGAAGAGGGAGAGCGGTTCAAGCAGGTTACGGTTCTCTGGGGAGACTCCAACCACCAGACCATCTGCATGGTGCGTGCAGACGTCACCGACATGCTGGCTGCGGAGCGGCAGTCCAAAAAGGAGTTGGAAAGTGCACTGGCCTTGGCCGAAGAGGCTAATCAGGCAAAAAGCGACTTCCTCTCGGCCATGAGCCACGATATCCGCACCCCCATGAACGCCATTATGGGAATGACTGCTTTGGCAGTGGCACATATGGGTGACCGGGACCGGGTAGCAGACTGCCTGCAAAAGATCTCCATCTCCTCCAAGCACCTGCTCAGCCTAATCAACGACGTATTGGATATGAGCAAGATTGAGCGGTCGAAAATCACCTTAAACCAGATGCGGATTTCCCTCCCCCAGCTGATGGAACAGCTCTCCGCCATTATGGCGCCCCAGGCGCGGGCGGCGGGACTGGAGTTTTCCATCCACAATGGGGAAGTCCAGCACCCGTGCTTCTATGGGGATTCTCTGCGCATCAGCCAAATTCTCATCAATCTCCTGAGCAACGCAGTCAAATTCACGCAGGAAGGCGGAAGGGTGGCGTTTTTGGCGGAGGAGCTCCCGCCAAGTGAGGAGGGAAAAGCGCGGTACCGCTTCACTGTTAACGACACCGGTATGGGGATGCCGGAAGAATTTCTCGCCCGCATCTTCGACCCCTTTTCCCGCAGCCGCGCTGCGGCCCGTATGGAAGGAACTGGCCTCGGCTTAAGCATCACCAAAGGGCTTGTCGACCTGATGGGCGGGCAGATAGCGGTGGAGAGCCAGGTGAACCAGGGAACCACCTTCCGGGTGGAACTGGAGGGGGAGATTGCCCCCCAGGAGGAAGCCCCGGCCGAGGAGGCGCAGTCCCGCAGCCCCTCTAGCGATAGGCTCTTTTTCGGCCGCCGCTTTTTAGTGGCAGAGGACAACGCCATCAACGCGGAAATTCTCTGCGAACTGCTCCAGATGTACGGGGCGGAGACTGTGGTTAAAACTGATGGCACCCAAGCGGTGCGGGAGTTCCAAACCGCGGCCCCGAGGAACTACGACGCCATTTTGATGGATATTCAGATGCCGCAGATGAACGGCTATGAAGCTACCCGCATTATCCGGGAGATGGAGCGCCCAGACGCCAAAGACATCCCCATTGTGGCCATGACTGCCAACGCTTTTTCCGAGGACGTCCAGGCGTCCTTGGCCGCTGGGATGACTGCCCATGTGGCAAAACCTCTGGATGTAGACGTCCTGCGGGACACTCTGGATAAAGTTCTGGGACGGCCTAACGTCCAGCGGGGATAGTCTTTGCCGGGGAATAACACCTCTCCATAGAAAATGTGCCATTATTTGAGCTCCCATCCAACTTTGGCTGGAGATTGCAAAGGCAGCCGGAATTTCCGGCTGCCTTTTTCATAGGGCTTTTAGATGTATAGGGAGGGACAATGGTCGGACTGGGTCCCCATGGATGGATGTGGACATTTTCGCTGAAACAGAAAAGATTATTCCGAAAAAAATGTGTGGATTGACATAGGCGATTTCCACAGATATACTAAAAAGTAAAACATTTTTGGACAGCAAAATGGATTTGAAGGAGGGCAAAACATGGACAAGCAGGCACTTAAACAGGCTGTGTGCGCGGCCATCGACCAGCACCGGGAGAAAATCTTTGAAATCGGCGAGGCCATCCGGGTCAACCCGGAGCTGGGGTACAAGGAGTTTAAAACCGCCCAACGGGTCAAAGAGGTATTTGAGGAGATGGGCCTTCCCTATCAGGAAAAGGTGGCTCTCACCGGGCTCATCGCCCAGATGAAAGGCCGTTCCCCCGGCGTCAAAATGGCGGTTATGGGGGAATTGGATGCGGTGGTCTGCCCCGGACATCCCCAGGCGGACCCAGTCACCGGTGCGGCCCATTCCTGCGGGCACCACGCCCAGGTGGCGGCGATGCTGGGCATGGCTATGGGCCTTCAATCCGGCGGCGCCATGGAGTATCTGGACGGCGACCTTTCGCTGATGGCGGTCCCCGCTGAGGAGGCGGTGGAAATTGAGTGGAGGCAAAGCCTCATCGACCAGGGGAAGATCCGCTACATCGGCGGCAAACAGAACATGATCAAAGATGGGTATTTTGACGACATCGACCTGGCGATGATGGTCCACGGCACCACCGGCGACAAGATCGAGATGGCCGACACCAGCACTGGGTTTGTGGTGAAGTTTGTCCGCTACCTGGGCAAAGAGGCCCATGCAGGCGGTGCACCCCACCTGGGCATCAACGCCCTCAATGCGGCCCAGATCGGCCTTGCCGCCATCAACGCCAACCGGGAGACCTTCCAGGACAAGGATACCATCCGGGTTCACCCCATCATCACCAAAGGCGGGGATTTGGTCAATGTCGTCCCTGCCGATGTGCGGATCGAGACCTACATCCGCGGCAAGACCATGGAAGGGGTGCTGGACGCCTCCAAAAAGGTCAATCGGGCGCTCAAAGCCGGCGCTGATGCAGTGGGAGCCCAGGTGGTCATCCAGGAAATCCCCGGCTATATGCCCCGGATGAACGAAAAGCGGATGAACCAGCTGTTTGAGGCCAATGTCACCCCGCTGGTGGGGTCGGACCACGTGGTCAACAACGGCCACACCACCGGCAGCAGCGACTTTGGCGATATTATGCACCTGATGCCGGGTATCCACCCCTACATCGGCGGCGCAGTGGGCCGGGGCCACAGCAGCGACTACCAGATTGTCGCCCCGGAGATGTTCTACATCGTCCCCGCTAAAGCCATGGCTATGACGGTTATCGATTTGTTGTGGGACGGCGCGGCGGAGGCCAAAGCCATTGTAGAATCCTACCAGCCGGTGTACAAAAACAAAGAGGAGTACCTGGCCGCTTGGGAGGAACTGATGAAGGGCTAACCAAAATGAAACAATTTGGGGCGGGGGAGAATTCCCGTCCTGTTTTTTGGAGGAATTGGTTGTGGAAGAGGGATTTTTTACCCGCGTGTACCAGATCGTAGAGCGGATTCCGCCGGGAAAGGTGGCTACCTACGGGCAGGTCGCCTTCCTGGCAGGCAGTCCCCGGGCCGCCAGGGCAGTGGGGGAGGCGATGCGCCGCTGCCCCTATTTTGAAGTCCCCTGCCACCGGGTGCTCAATCGCAGAGGGGAGCTGTCCCCCGCCCCGGCATTTGGTGGCCCAGGCGTCCAACAGGGCCGCCTGGAGGCCGAGGGAGTCGCAGTCGGCCCAGATAACCGGGTGGATCTGACCCAGTTTCAATGGGATGGAAAATGAAAGCAATCCTTCACAGCAGAGTTGGATTTGGGGAAAACGGAGAGTTCTCTCCCCCAATTCCGGGAAAGTCACCGGAGAAATAGCGGATATGTGCAAATGTTATGCAAGAATTTATGCATTTTACATTTTGACCGGAACCACCAAAAAAGCTATAATGGAATCAGAAGATTTTGGACAACAATGGGAAAGGTGGTACTAGTATGAATCCGATTTTACAAAGAGCCAAAGAGTTGGAGAGCGAGATCATCGCCAACCGGCGTTACCTGCACCAGCACCCGGAAATCCGGGATGAACTGCCCAACACCACAAAATTCGTCATGGAAAAACTGACCGAAATGGGCTATGAGCCCAAGGAAATCTGCAAGGGCGGCATCGTCGCCACAGTGGGCAACCCTGGAAAGGTGTTTCTGCTGCGGGGCGATATGGATGCCCTCCCCATGGAGGAGGACACCGACCTGGAATTCCGCTCCTGCAACAGCTATGCCCACACCTGCGGCCATGATACCCACACCGCTATGCTGCTGGGTGCGGCAAAAATCCTCAAGGAGCATGAGAAGGAGCTGAAGGGCACCGTCAAGCTGATGTTCCAGCCCGCGGAGGAGATTTTCACCGGCGCCCAGGCGATGATTGATGCCGGCGTTATGGAGAATCCCCACGTGGATGCGGCCCTGGCTACCCACATCGCCTCTTCTGGCCTGCCCTGCGGCATGATCTCCTATAAGGAAGGCCCTTCCGGCGCGTCGGCTGACATGTTCACCATCACCATCAAGGGCAAAGGCGGCCACGGCGCCTATCCCCACGCTGCGGTGGACCCGGTCAACATTGGCGCCCATGTCGTCCTCACCCTCCAGGAGTTGGTGAGCCGGGAGGTCAACCCCTTGGAGCCCTGCGTTCTGACCATCGGAGCCTTCCAGGCCGGCGACGCTGGAAACATCCTGCCGGAATCTGCTGTGTTGCGGGGTTCTATCCGCACCTTCAACAACGATGTGCGCAACTTTATCAAACAGCGCACAGTGGAGCTGTGTGAGGACACTGCCAAAAAGTTCCGGGCCGAGGCCAAAGTGGAGTTCACTTCCGGCGTCTGCCCGCTGATCAACGACGGGGAATTCACCCGGGAGATCGTCGGTTACCTGGGGGATTTGGTCCCTGCCGACAAGCTCTGCACCCGGGAGCCGGAGATGGGCTCTGAGGACTTTGCCCTGGTCACCCAGATGGTGCCCGCCACCTTCCTGTACCTGGGCGCTGAGGTGGAGGACCCGGCCCAAGTGCGCCGCGGCCACAACCCCAATGTCCTGTTCAACGAGGACTGCTTCCACCTGGGTACTGCTGCTCTAGCCCACTGTGCCATCCAGTGGCTGGATCGCCACAGCAACTAGCAGATGCTGAAAAAGGGGCTGACCCTGGGCGGCCCTCTCAAACAGATTTGAATATTTGAAGAAACGGCATAGCTTTAAGCTATGCCGTTTCTTTGTGGAAAAGGATATTGTGTGGGAATGCCTACGCTTTTCTTTGAGGAAAGGTTACACCCCTAAGCTGTGTTTCACCTGGTCGAGGGCCTTGGTCCGATCTAAGGCGGTGAGGAAGACCACTGATAGAAGAGCGCCGCCCACCGAGCTGATCAAGAAGGGGAGCACATAGGCAAAAAGGGCGGCCTCTTTGCCGAGGAGCAGGGTGGCCACTGGGTAACAGAGCAGGCCGCCCAGGATGCCGGTGCCCACCGTCTCCCCCAGGAAGGCGGCCCACATCTTATGGGTTCTCTGGTAGAGGAGGCCGCACAGCAGGGCCCCCACCATGCTGCCGGGGAAGGCAAGCAAGCTCCCGGTGCCCATCAGGTTTCGGATCAGCGAGGTGGCAAAGGCCATGGCAACGGCATATCCCGGGCCAAGGATGACACCTCCCAGCACATTGACCGCATGTTGAATGGGGAAGCACTTAGATGCCCCCACCGGAATGTAGAACGCGGAACAGACCACCCCCAGGGCGGTCAGCAGGCCGGCAGTGGCCAGCTTTTTGACAGAATGCTGCATAAAAAGTCCCCCTTTTTGAAAATGCCGGGAGGTAAAGAGAAAGCCGCCGATCCCAATAGCGGAATGGCGGCAGAAAATCACGATCAAAGCTCCCTCCGCCGGCATTATCCGTATCAGGTTAGCGGGTCGAGACGGCATTACGTCTCCTCTCAGCCTGCTGCGCAAGCTCCCCGGATGCAATTGTTCCTATTTAGGATATCCAGTTGTGCTGACCTTGTCAAGGGAAAACGGAAAAAATGTAACCAACTGTTACAGAAATGGGCAAAAAAAGTCGAAATACGGCAAAAAATTAACAGAATCTTTATACTTTGGACAAATATCGGTTACATGCTGTTCTTGACTATTCCTTTTTAATTAGTATAATGGGGGCACATAGAAAATGTTGAAATAACACAAAAAAACCAGAATTTTCCCAAAAACGGTCTAAATTATTTGTGAGTATTTGACATAGTGAAAAGATGAAGTGTTCTGTAATTGGAGGGTCGGCTATGGGCCTTAAACTGGGAATTGACATCGGTTCCACCACGGTCAAAGTGGTGATCATGGATGGGGATGCTATTTTATGGCGGCGTTATGAACGCCATTTTTCGCAGGTGCGGCAGAAAACGG
>OJSA01002927.1_pt1 | contig 10627 bp, 19 predicted proteins | sample 1599341 | NCBI WGS metagenome assembly OJSA01 (sample SAMN04168657, study PRJEB22393) | human gut metagenome | biome: human gut microbiome; feature: stool | host: Homo sapiens | collected 2014-03-20 | reverse complement strand
GACCCGAACCGTTCCGCTCGCATCGCACTGCTGCACTACGCAGATGGTGAGAAGCGTTACATCATCGCTCCGGAAGGCATCAAGCAGGGCGACGTCATCGAGACCGGCGCTCAGGCTGATATCAAGCCGGGCAACAACCTGCCGCTGCGCAACATCCCGACCGGTACCGTGGTGCACGCGATTGAGCTCCGCCCGCTGGGTGGCGCCAAGATCGCCCGCTCCGCCGGTGCTGCCGTGCAGCTCGTCGCCAAGGATGGCGCCTACGCTCAGCTGCGTATGCCGTCCGGCGAAATCCGCAACGTGGACGCTCGCTGCCGCGCGACCGTTGGTGAGGTCGGCAACTCCGACCACGCCAACATCCAGCTTGGCAAGGCAGGCCGCGCTCGTTGGATGGGCAAGCGCCCGATCACCCGTGGTGAGTCCATGAACCCGGTCGACCACCCGCACGGCGGTCGTACCCGCGGTGGCAAGCCGCCGGTTTCTCCGTGGGGCAAGGGCGAGGTTCGTACCCGCCGTCCGAAGAAGGCTTCGAACAAGATGATTGTTCGTCGTCGCCCGAATGGTAAGAACCGTAAGTAAGGGAGTGTCGAGTAGATGACTCGTAGCATCAAGAAGGGCCCCTTCGTCGACGCCCACCTGCAGAAGAAAGTCGACGAGCAGAACGAGAAGGGTACGCACAACGTCATCAAGACGTGGTCCCGTCGTTCGATGATCACCCCTGATTTCATCGGACACACCTTCGCCGTTCACGATGGCCGCAAGCATGTTCCGGTGTTCGTCACCGAATCCATGGTTGGCCACAAGCTCGGTGAGTTCGCCCCGACCAAGACCTTCAAGGGTCATGTGAAGGACGACAAGAAGGCACGCCGCTAAAGGAGAGTAAGGACACATGGAAGCTAAAGCAATCGCTCGTCACGTCCGCGTGACGCCGCGCAAGGCTCGCCGTATGGTCGACCTCATCCGAGGCAAGAAGGCGACCGAAGCCATCACCATTCTGAAGTTCGCTCCGCAGGACGCATCCCTCCCGGTGCGTAAGGTCCTGGAGAGCGCCATCGCGAACGCTCGTGTGAAGGCCGACAAGGCCGGCGAGCCGTTCCGCGAGAACGACCTGGTCGTGAAGGAGACCTATGTGGACGAAGGCGTGACGCTCAAGCGTTTCCGCGCTCGTGCACAGGGCCGTGCCGCTCGTATCAACAAGCGCACCAGCCATATCACGGTCGTCGTCGCTAACAAGGAAGGAAACCGCTAAAGATGGGTCAGAAGATCAATCCGTTTGGCTACCGCCTGGGAATCACTGAGAACCATCGTTCCAAGTGGTTCTCCGATTCCAACAAGGTTGGCGAACGCTACCGCGACTTCGTTCTCGAAGATGACGCCATCCGCAAGGCCATGAGCAAGGATCTCGAGCGTGCGGGCGTGTCCCGTATCGTCATCGAGCGTACCCGCGACCGCGTGCGTGTGGACATCCACACCGCTCGCCCGGGCATCGTCATCGGCCGCCGTGGTGCTGAAGCTGAGCGCGTTCGCGCCAAGCTTGAGAAGCTCACCGGCAAGCAGGTCCAGCTCAACATCTTCGAAGTGAAGAACGCCGCACTGGACGCCCAGCTCGTCGCACAGGGCATCGCTGAGCAGCTCACCAACCGCGTGACCTTCCGTCGCGCGATGCGTAAGGCCCAGCAGGATGCCATGCGTGCAGGCGCCAAGGGTATCCGTATCAAGCTCTCCGGCCGCCTTGGTGGCGCCGAAATGAGCCGTTCCGAGTTCTATCGCGAGGGTCGCGTTCCGCTGCAGACCCTGCGCGCTCTGATTGATTACGGCTTCTTCGAGGCCAAGACCACTTACGGCCGTATCGGCGTGAAGGTCTGGATCTACAAGGGCGATATGACCGAGCGTGAGTTCGAAGAGCAGCAGGCACAGCAGAGCAACAACCGCCAGGGTCGTCGCGGCGATCGTCGTCCGCGTCGCGGCCAGCGCAACGCTGCTCCGCAGCAGAACGCAGCAGCAGAGGCTCCGGCCGCTGCTGAGGCACCTGCCGCAACGGAAACGAAGGAGTGAGCTGAGAATGCTTATCCCAAAGAGAACCAAGTATCGTAAGCAACACCGTCCGGTCCGCCGTGGCATGTCCAAGGGCGGCAACGAGATCGCTTTCGGCGATTTCGGTATCCAGGCTCTGGCTCCGGCTTATGTGACCAACCGCCAGATCGAGGCTGCTCGTATCGCCATGACCCGCTACATCAAGCGTGGTGGCCGCGTGTGGATCACGATCTTCCCGGATCGTCCGCTGACCAAGAAGCCGCTCGGCACCCGAATGGGTTCCGGTAAGGGTACTCCGGAATTCTGGATCGCCAACGTCCACCCGGGTCGCGTTATGTTCGAGATCGGTGGCGTGTCCGAGGATGTCGCTCGCGAGGCTCTGCGCCGCGCAATCGACAAGCTCCCTATGAAGTGCCGTGTTATTGCTCGTGAAGGCGGTGACATCTGATGGCAGTCGGAACTGCAGACTACACCATGAAGAATCTCAACGAGAAGACCAACGAGGAGATCGAGGGCTTCCTCAAGAAGTCCAAGGAAGAGCTGTTCAACCTGCGCTTCCAGTCCGCGACCGGTCAGCTCGAAAACACCGCCCGCCTCAAGGCGGTCAAGCACGACATCGCCAGGATGTACACCATCCTGCGCGAGCGTGAGCTCGGCATCAGCCAGGCCCCCGAGGCGACCGAAACGAAAGCTGAGGAGAAGTAATGGCTGAAGAGCGTAACTTCCGCAAGGTTCGTCGCGGTTACGTCGTGTCCGATAAGATGGACAAGACGATTTCCGTCGAGCTCGAGCAGCGTTCGACCCACCCGCTTTACGGCAAGGTTGTGCGCTCCACTCGTACGGTCAAGGTCCATGATGAACACAACGAGGCTCACATTGGCGACCTCGTGAGTATTATGGAGACTCGGCCCCTGAGCAAGACCAAGCGTTGGCGTCTCGATACCATCATCGAGCGCGCTAAGTAAATAAGTTCGGCAAGGCTCCGTGAGTCACCCCGCCTGCTTCAAGCAGGCAGGCGGGGTGCTTGGGGAGAACCAGCTCGGCTAAGGAGAATCAATGATTCAGCAGGAAACGCGGCTTCATGTCGCCGACAACACGGGTGCGAAGGAACTCCTCGCCATCCGAGTGCTCGGCGGATCGAAGCGACGCTATGCCGGCATCGGCGACGTGATCGTCGCCTCCGTCAAGGACGCCATTCCTGGCGGGTCGGTCAAGAAGGGCGACGTGGTTAAGGCCGTTGTCGTCCGTACCGTCAAGGAATCCCGCCGTGCGGATGGTTCCTACATCAAGTTCGACGAGAACGCCGCCGTCATTCTCGGCTCTGGCCGTGAACCGAAGGGCACTCGTATCTTCGGACCGGTCGGTCGTGAACTGCGCGACAAGCGCTTCATGAAGATCGTGTCCCTCGCCCCGGAGGTGATCTGACATGGCAGCCAAGATTAAGAGCGGCGACCTGGTCAAGGTCATCCGCGGCAAGGATCGCGGCAAGGAAGGCACCGTCAAGCAGGTGCTCAAGGACGATCGTCTGATCGTCGAGGGCGTGCAGATCGTCAAGAAGCACGTCCGCGCCACGCAGCAGGGCCAGCAGGCCGGCATCGTGGCTGTCGAGGCTCCGATTCATCGCTCCAACGTGATGGTCATCGATCCGGAGACCAAGCAGCCCACCCGCGTGCGCATCGTCGAAAAGGAAGAGGCTCGTGACGGCAAGGTGAAGACCGTGCGCGTGCGCGTCGCCAAGAAGTCCGGAAAGGAGCTGGCATGACCGATACTACTGTCGAAGCGCCGGCCACCCCGCGCTTGAAGGTCAAGTACAACGAGCAGATCATTCCTGAGCTCGAGAAGGAGTTCAAGTACTCCAACCCGATGCAGGTTGCTCGTGTCCAGAAGGTCGTCGTCTCCATGGGTGTTGGTGCCGCTGCCCGCGACTCCAAGCTCATCGAAGGTGCCGTCAAGGACCTCACCCTGATCACCGGCCAGAAGCCGAAGATCACCAAGGCCAAGAAGTCCGTCGCGCAGTTCCACCTGCGTGAAGGCCAGGCCATCGGTGCGTACGTCACCCTGCGTGGCGACCGCATGTGGGAGTTCCTGGATCGCCTTCTGACCATGGCTCTGCCGCGTATCCGCGATTTCCGCGGCATCAACGGCAACCAGTTCGACGGTCAGGGCAACTACAACTTTGGTCTCACCGAGCAGTCCATGTTCCACGAGATCGATCCGGATTCGATCGATCACCAGCGTGGTATGGACATCACCGTGGTGACCAGCACCAAGGACGACAAGGAAGCTCGCGTGCTCCTGAAGCACCTCGGCTTCCCCTTCAAGGAGAACTGATATGGCAAAAACCGCTCTTAAGAACAAGGCGGCCGCTAAGCCGAAGTTCAAGGTGCGCGCCTATACGCGTTGCCAGGTCTGCGGTCGTCCTCACTCCGTCTACCGCAAGTTCGGCCTCTGCCGCATCTGCCTTCGTGAGAAGGCCCACCGCGGCGAGCTGCCCGGCGTTACGAAGTCCAGTTGGTAAATAACGACGCTGAAGGTCCGCGGCCCAATCGCTGAAAAGCGTGCGGGCGGCGGAAACCACGGCGAGAAAGGGCAATAAGCCCAAATGACAATGACAGATCCGATCGCAGACATGCTTACGCGTCTGCGTAATGCGAGCGCGGCAAAGCACGAGACCGTGGATATGCCGTACTCCAAGTTCAAGGCGAACATCGCCGAGATTCTGAAGCGCGAAGGCTACATCAAGGACTTCACCGCTAAGGAAGCCAAGGTCGGCCAGACTCTTGAGGTCACCCTCAAGTACGGTCCGAACGGCGAGCGTTCCATCCAGGGCATCAAGCGCATCTCCAAGCCGGGCCTGCGTCGTTACGCAAAGTCCGATGCTCTGCCGATGCCGCTCGGTGGCCTTGGCATCGCAATCATCTCGACTAGCTCGGGACTGCTGACCCAGAAGGAATGCCTCGACCGAGGCATCGGCGGCGAGATCGTCGCTTTCGTTTGGTGAGAAAGGAGAGCTGAAACATGGCATCGCATATTGGTAAGCTCCCCGTCACCATTCCGGCTGGCGTGGAAGTCAAGATCGACGGTCAGTCCTTTACCGCCAAGGGCGCTAAGGGCACTGACTCCTACGAGATTCCTGAAGGCATCACCGCAGTGGTCGAAGGCAACGAAGTTGTCCTCACCCCGGCTGATGACCTGCGTCCGACCCGTGCAAAGCACGGCCTGGCTCGCTCCATCGTGGCGGGCATGGTCAAGGGCGTGCACGAGGGTTATGCCAAGACTCTGGAGATCGTCGGTACCGGTTACCGCGCCCAGATGAAGGGCAAGGGCATTGAGTTCTCCCTCGGCTATTCCCACACCATCACCGTCGAGCCGCCGGCAGGCATCGAATTCGAACTGCCGAACCCGAATCAGGTGATCGTCAAGGGTATCGACAAGCAGGCTGTCGGCCAGTGCGCCGCTAACATCCGCAAGCTTCGCGCTCCGGAACCCTACAAGGGCAAGGGCGTCAAGTACTCGGATGAACGCATCCTGCGCAAGGCTGGAAAGGCTGGTAAGTAATGAGCGTCCAGATTTTCGGTAAGGGCAAGAAGGTCGCGCTTAAGCGCCGTCACGCTCGTCTGCGCAAGCGTATCAGCGGTACCCCGGAGCTCCCGCGTCTGGTGGTTACCCGTTCCAACCGTCACATGGTTGCCCAGATCATCGATGACACCAAGGGTGTCACCCTGGTGAGCGAATCCACTCTGACCAGCGATTTCGCCGGTTTCGAGGGCACCAAGACCGAAGCCGCCAAGAAGGTCGGCGAACTGATCGCCAAGAAGGCTCAGGACGCTGGTATCACCGCGGTCGTGTTCGATCGTGGCGGCAACAAGTATCATGGCCGCGTCGCAGCTGTCGCTGAAGGCGCCCGCGAGGGAGGTCTGGCACTGTGAGCGACAACGAAAAGGAAACCCAAGTGGCTGAAGAAACTCAGAACACTCAGGCTGCCGCTGAGTCCAACAACGAGGACCGCAAGTCCCGTCGTGGCCAGCGCGGTGAGGGTCGTCGTGGCGAGCGTCGCAACCGTCGTGAGGAATCTCACGAGAACGAGATGCTCGATCGCGTGGTGACCATCAACCGTGTGTCCAAGACCCACAAGGGTGGTCGTACGTTCAGCTTCGCCGCCCTCGTGGTGGTTGGCGACGGCAAGGGCACCGTCGGTGTCGGCTACGGCAAGTCCCGTGAGGTCCCGGCTGCAATCGCCAAGGGCCAGCTGGATGCCAAGAAGCACATGTTCACTGTTCCGCGCGTCAAGGGCACCGTCACCCACCCGGTGATCGGTCATGATGCCGCAGGTACCGTGCTCCTGCGCCCGGCTGCTCCGGGTACCGGCGTTATCGCCGGCGGTGCAGTCCGTGCTGTCATGGAATGCGCTGGCATCACCGACGTCCTGACCAAGTCGATGGGCTCCGCCACCGCCGTCAACGTGGTGCGTGCGACTGTCGACGCTCTCAAGAAGCTCGAAGAGCCGGAAGAGATCGCAGCTCGTCGTGGCATGTCCCTCGAAGAGGTGGCTCCTGACTCCCTGCTGCGTGCTCGCGCCGAAGGCATCGCCGAGGCCCGCAAGGCTCGTGAAGAGGCTCAGGCCAAGGCTGCTCAGAAGGACGGTGAGTGATGACTAACCTGAACATCAAGCTGCACCACGGTCTGGTGAATTCCACTCCGAAGCAGCGTGCTGCGGCTCAGACTCTGGGCCTGAACAAGATCGGCAAGACCGTGACTCGTGAGGACACTCCGGCCCTTCGTGGCCAGCTGCAGGTCCTCCGTCACCTGATCACCGTCGAGGAGGCTGACTGATTATGGCAGACATTCTGCAGATGCATGACCTGAAGCCGGCTCCGGGTGCCAACAAGGATCGTATCCGCGTTGGCCGTGGTGAAGGCTCCAAGGGTAAGACCTCGGGCCGTGGCGACAAGGGTACCAAGAAGCGCTATCAGGTTCGCCCGGGCTTCGAAGGTGGCCAGCTGCCGCTGTACATGCGCCTTCCGAAGCTGCGTGGCTTCAAGAGCCCGTTCAAGAAGGAATATCAGGTCGTCAACGTCGCAGCTCTTGCGGAACTGTTCCCGCAGGGCGGCGAGATCACCGTGGCTGATCTGGTTGCCAAGGGTGCCGTCCGCAACGGCTTCCCGGTCAAGGTCCTGGGCGACGGCGAGGTTTCGGCTGCCTACACTCTCAAGGGTGTCAAGGCTTCCGCTTCCGCCAAGTCCAAGATCGAGGCTGCTGGCGGCTCCATTTCCGAGGATTGATTCCAACGGAATGTAGCTGACTGAAGCTCAGACATGAGGCTTCCCCCGCTTTAGGGCGGGGGAAGCCTCATTCGTTTGCAGTCAAAATGCAATCATGCATGGAAAAACAAAAAACAGACGAATAATGACGAAAACGCCATATCGGTAGACGCCGTACGCTAGACTCGAGCGTTAGAGTCTGTTTTTGCACGTGTGCGCAGGTGCGCACGACGATGGAAGGAACCCCAGGTGAGGACGTTAATCCAGGCCTTGAAGACCAAGGAATTGAGGAATAAAATCCTCTTCACCCTTGGTATCATCATCATTTATCGTATCGGTTCATTCATCCCGACCCCTGGCGTCGATTACACCGTCGTCCAGCAGTGCGTCGGCAAGATGAACAACGCTTCTGAGAACTTTATCGGTCTGGTGAACCTCTTCTCCGGCGGCGCCATGCTGCAGCTGTCGATTTTCGCATTGGGCGTCATGCCGTACATCACCGCATCGATCGTCATCCAGCTGCTGCGTGTGGTCATCCCTCGTTTCGAGGCACTGCACAAGGAAGGCCAGTCCGGCGAAGCCAAGCTGACCCAGTACACCCGTTATCTGACCATCGGCCTTGCCGTGCTGCAGTCCACCACCATCCTGGTGACCGCACGTTCCGGCGCGCTGTTCAACTACCAGTGCTCTCAGGTTGTTCCGGACGGTTCCGTGTGGAACCTTGTGGTCATGGTGCTCATCATGACCGGCGGCACCGGCCTCATCATGTGGATGGCCGAATTGGTCACCGATAAGGGCCTCGGCCAGGGCATGTCCATCCTTATCTTCATGTCCATCTGCTCCGGCTTCCTGCCGCAGCTGTGGGAGATCGGCTGGGGCACCAACGGCACCGATGGCAACTGGGGCAAGTTCGCCGCGGTCGTCGGCACCCTGCTGGTCATCATGATCCTTGTCATCTACGTCGAGCTTGCCCAGCGTCGTATTCCGGTGCAGTACACCCGCCGTATGATCGGCCGCAAGATGTACGGTGGCTCCTCCACCTACCTGCCGCTGAAGATCAACATGAGCGGCGTCATCCCGCCGATCTTCGCATCCTCCATCCTGGCCGTGCCGACGCTGATCGCGCAGTTCGGCAATTCCGACCAGTCCTGGGTCAAGTGGATCAACTCCAACCTGGCCAACACCACATCCGTGTGGTACATCGCACTGTACGCGCTGATGATCGTGTTCTTCTGCTTCTTCTACACGGAAATCACCTTCAACCCGGACGAGACCGCGGACAACATGAAGCAGTACGGCGGCTTCATCCCCGGCATCCGCGCCGGCAACGCCACCAGCCGCTACCTGACCTACGTGATGAACCGACTCAACACCGTCGGCGCCGTCTACCTGCTGTTCGTGGCCCTGATCCCGACCGTGCTGATCATGGCCCTCGGCCTCAACGCCAAGCTGCCGTTCGGTGGCACCACGATCCTGATTATCGCGGGCGTGGGCCTCGACACCCTGCGCCAGGCCAAGGCCCAGACCGAACAGTTCCAGTACACCGGCTTCCTGTTCGAAAACGTGGACCACAAAGAGGGCTGACGCCCGCTTGGCAGCGGCCGTCCGCAATGGGCAGCCTGCCGCGCGAGGAGTGGAACAGTCCAGTGGACTGTTCCACGATGGAGCAATCTTTTTTCCGCATATAACTCAATGGCTCCCTTAACCAAGGGAGCCAAAACCGTATTAATAACCGACATAAAAGGAGACCACCATGCGTCTGCTCATCATGGGCCCTCAGGGCGTGGGCAAGGGCACCCAGGCTGCTCTGCTCGCCGAACACTTCAACATCCCCACCATCTCCACCGGCGACATCTTCCGCTACAACATCAAGAACAAGACCGAGCTCGGCATCGAAGCGCTCAAGTACATCGACAAGGGCGAGCTTGTGCCGGACGAGCTGACCAACAAGATCGTCAAGGACCGTCTGGCCATGGACGACGCCAAGAACGGCTGGATTCTCGATGGCTATCCGCGCAACGCCTCCCAGGTCGAGGCTCTCGACGCCATCCTGGGCGAACTGGACACCCCGCTTGACGCGGTCGTCGCACTGGATGCAGATCACGACGTGCTCATGGAGCGTATGAAGAAGCGCGCCGAAATCGAAGGCCGCTCCGACGACACCCCTGAAGCCATCGCCAAGCGTCTTGACGTGTACGCCAAGGAGACCGCGCCGCTGCTGGACATCTACCAGAAGCGCGGCCTGCTCAAGACGTTCAATGGCGTCGGCGCCGTCGACGAGATCCAGGCCACCATCGTGGCGGAGCTTGGCTGAAGGAAAAACCAAGCAGAATAACATATTTCCAACGAAAGCGGGAATCGCGACACGCCGAACGTGTCTTGATTCCCGCTTTCGTGTATTCTTGCAAGTTGGTGTGTCTTCGGGCACGCATAGTAATCGCCAAGGAACGGAACGAGGCTCATGGCTAAAGACGGTGTGATTGAAGTCGAAGGACAGGTAGTGGAAGCACTGCCGAACGCGATGTTTCGTGTTGAACTCGAAAACAAGCATATCGTGCTCGCAACCATTTCGGGCAAGATGAGGAAGAACTACATCCGCATCCTGCCGCAGGATCGTGTTGTGCTGGAGATGAGCCCCTACGATCTGAACCGCGGCCGTATTACGTACCGTTACAAGTAAAGGTACACAAGCAAAGGAAAACCATGAAGGTCAGCCCTAGTGTGAAGAGGATCTGCGAGAACTGCCGCGTGATCCGTCGTCACGGCCGCGTCATGGTGATCTGCGTCAACCCGCGCCATAAGCAGCGTCAGGGCTGAGAGCAGATCCAGCGGCATAAACAGTACAGGCGCTGAGTCACAGCCCGTGAAAGCGGGATGAACCCCGGGTACGCAGGCCCGGGCCGGGAAACCGGACGACTCGGTGCAAGACCTGCGGAAAACAGAAGGAATCGCAATGGCACGTCTTGCCGGAGTCGACATCCCCAATGAGAAGCGCATCGAGATCGCCCTCACCTACATCTTTGGTGTTGGTCGTACTCGTGCCAAGGAAACGCTTGCCGCGACCGGTATCAATCCGGACATTCGCGTCAAGGATCTGACGGATGAGCAGCTGATTACGCTGCGTGATTACCTTGAGGGTAACTACAAGATCGAGGGTGATCTGCGTCGTGAAATCGATGCGGACATCCGCCGTAAGATCCAGATCAACTGCTACCAAGGCCAGCGTCACCGTAAGGGACTTCCTGTGCGCGGTCAGCGCACCAAGACCAATGCACGTACCTGCAAGGGTCCGAAGCGTACGGTCGCCGGAAAGAAGAAGGCCACCAAGTAAT
>OJSA01002920.1_pt1 | contig 10660 bp, 9 predicted proteins | sample 1599341 | NCBI WGS metagenome assembly OJSA01 (sample SAMN04168657, study PRJEB22393) | human gut metagenome | biome: human gut microbiome; feature: stool | host: Homo sapiens | collected 2014-03-20 | reverse complement strand
GCGACCACCGAGATCTACACTCTTTCCCTACACGACGCTCTTCCGATCTTGAATCCACATCCGGTTTGATATCCTATTTTCTTCAGGTTTTTCAGACAATTTTTTCTGAAAACCAGGGACATCTGTTCCGGGTGAAGTTTTTTGTAATGATCTTCATCTGCTGTCTCATGACGCAAGAGATATCTGTCAGCGCCTGCATTAAAATATGCCTGATAGCTTTCTTCACTCTTTTCTCCAATAGAAAGAGTCACTGCACAGTCAGGGTATATTTCTTTAATCGTGCGGACAATCTGACAAATATGTTCATCTGTGAAATGCGGATCTTCTCCGCCCTGCAGAACAAAAGTCCGAAAACCAAGATTCCATCCTGTTTCACAGCAGGACAAAATCTGTTCCAAAGAAAGCCGGTATCTGTCTGCATCCGTATTTGAACAGCGTATACCACAATAATAACAATTGTTCTTGCAGTAATTTGTAAATTCGATCAGACCACGGACATAAATTTTATTTCCATAAATTGCTTTTGCGGTCTGTTGTGCTCTTCTTCGTAGTTCTTCCGTTACCAGTGGATTCTGTGTATGTAAAATCATTTCCAGTTCTTCTCTGGTAATATTCTGTGTCTCCTGAATGTGTTCAGGTATCTGCAACTCTGCTGATGCCATATATTTTCATTTCCTCTAAGCTTTCGAATAGACTGTTTTTGCTGAAACCCCTGCCAGCCGGCCAATTTTTCCGGTCAGTGCATTGATTATATCCAGAGGTGCATCTATTGCCACACTGATAATGCTTATCCCTCTCTGCCTGTAAGGAATCCCCATTCTGCCGATGATATAAATGCCATATTCATGAAGAATCCTGTTCAGACATTCTACAGAATCTGAATTCTCTACTATAATACTGATCACTGCAATTCTGCTTTCCATAGAAACACCTCTCATATAATTAGTCAACTTATCTGCACATTAGAATTTACAAAAGTTAACAACTCTCTGGATCTGGTGACTGATCGGATAGTAATCATAACCATAAACCCCTGTCATCCAGCCGGCATACTGTGCTTCCGGATCATAATAAAGACCATTGATTTCTACCCAGCAATGACGGGTGAAGCCATCTGCCGCTCCATCTCTGCTTCCCGGTACCCGGCCACAGATCATATACGGTGTATATCCTATTTCTCTTGCAAGAGCAGCAAAAATACAGGAAAATCCATAACAGTTGCCATATCCTGTACGAAACATCCTCAATGCCTCACTGCGCGCCCAGCCACTCTGGTAAATGTTAGGATCCGGACCACCATAGTAAAATCCTCCGTAAACAACATATTTCCAACATGCATAAAGCTTCTGGCTCTGACTCATACCTGAATTTGTGATTGACGATACAATCTGCATCACACGCATTTTCAGCAGAGCATTATAATCTTTTCTTGCAGCACCAGAATTGGTAAAATAAAGCTGGCCGTTCTGTCTGGATTTCTTCTGATACAGCCTTCCTTTTGGATCCGCATAATACAGATTATTCTTATAGATAAAATATCCAATGCTGGCACGGCCGTGTTCTGTCCTTATATGATAAATATTGGATCCGGATTTTACAATTTTATTCTGTTTATTCTCAAATAAACGTCCTTTCTCATCAAAAACATAAACTACATTGTTGATACGCTGTCCTCCTCGCACAGCATTTCCATTTGCGCCAAAATAATACTTATAACCATTATATCTCTTCCATTTGTTCTTAACCATCTTTCCCTTGTAATAATAGTAAATCTTATTTCCCTTTGTAACCAGTTCTCTTATGGGAACCGGAGATGGCGTCGGGGATACCCCGGACTGCTCTGTAACAGGAATATCATTTTCCGCAGCCTGTACACCAAATACCGGCATAGCTAAAACAGCAACTGCCATTATGATAAAAAGCAACTTTTTCAATGTTTTCATAAACCTTTTTCTCCTTACACATTTTCATAATCTCAGAAACAAAAATATAACTACACACCATGACTACAATCCTGTCTCTTCCATTACCTTCTTCACTTTAGTGTAACAAAAAATTTATCTGATTTCCACACTTTTGTGGCATTTTAGCAAAAAAATACTGCTGCCCGAACTTTTATCAATGTTTCGAACAGCAGTATCTGCTATATCTCTGAATTATTATAATTTCTTACCTGTAAGCATTTCATAACCCTGAAGATATTTTCCAATTGTCTTATCCACAATGTCCTGCGGAAGTGTCCAGTCATTGTCCGGATTTGCTTTCAGCCAGTCACGTGCAAACTGTTTGTCAAAGGATGGCTGACCATGTCCCGGTTCATATCCTTCAGCAGGCCAGAAACGGGAGCTGTCCGGTGTGAGCATCTCATCACCGATCACCATGTTTCCGTCTTTATCCAGACCAAATTCGAATTTGGTATCTGCGATAATGATTCCCTTGCTTAATGCATATTCCGCACATTTCTTATAAAGTGCAATTGTATTATCACGAAGTTTTGCAGCTAGTTCCTCTCCTCTGCCCGGGAAATATTTCTCAAGGTGAGCGATGCTCTGCTCATAGGAGATATTTTCGTCATGATCGCCAATCTCAGCCTTTGTGGACGGAGTATAGATCGGCTCGGGAAGCTTGTCAGATTCCTTCAGTCCTTCCGGTAATTCAATGCCGCAGACTTTACCTGTCTTCTTGTAGCTTTCCCAGCCGCTTCCTGTAATATATCCACGAACAATACACTCGATAGGCAGCATTTCAAGCTTACGGCACATCATGCTGTTTCCGTCAAATTTCTCCTGCTGGAAAAATTCAGGCATATCTTTTACATCTACAGAAATCATGTGGTTCGGCAGAATGTCTTCTGTCATATCAAACCAGAACTTGGACATCTGAGTCAGTACAGTTCCCTTCTTGGTTACCTGATTGTTCAGGATAACATCAAAGCAGCTGATGCGGTCTGTCGCAACCATGATCAGGCTGTCACCGTTGTCATAAATCTCACGTACTTTACCTTCTTTGATTGGTTTCATTTCCTGCATTTTTTCGCACCTCAATATTCGTTATGTAATTTGTAAAACTCCAAAATCATCGGCCTTTGCCGAAATTACTGTATTACCGTACCACTATCTCTGTAAGATTGTCAATACACTGAATTTTATTTAGCTTTGCTGATAAAATGTAAGCAAATATGAATTCCACTTCATATCCTGAAATGGCTTTATTCATCCTTCGCCCATCCGTAAGAATATTTCACAGCTTTATTCCATCCTTTAATCTTTTGCTCTCTTGTTTCTTCGGTGATAGACGGGTAGAATTTCTGGTCAATGGACCAATTGTGGCGCACTTCTTCTTTACTGCTCCAGTAGCCTACTGCCAGACCTGCCAGATAAGCAGCCCCCATTGCAGTTGTCTCAACACAGCATGGACGGTTGACCGGTGCATTGATAATATCTGCCTGTGTCTGCATCAGGAAATTGTTGGCACTGGCTCCGCCATCAACTTTTAATGCCGCCAGATTAATGCCTGAATCTGCTTTCATGGCATTTAGTACGTCATTTACCTGATAGGCAATAGATTCCAGCGTTGCGCGGATAATGTGATATTTGTTCACACCGCGGGTAATTCCTACGATCGTACCTCTCGCATACTGATCCCAGTGGGGAGCTCCCAGTCCTGTAAAGGCCGGCACAACGTAACATCCATGTGTATCTGATACTTTATTTGCCATATACTCGGAATCTTCAGAGGAATCAATTACCTTTAATTCATCTCGCAGCCACTGGATAGCTGCACCTGCAACAAAAATTGATCCTTCCAATGCATAGGTTACCTTTCCGTCCAATCCCCACGCAATCGTAGTAACCAGTCCGTTCTTTGAAAAGACAGGTTTCTCTCCTGTATTCATCAGAAGAAAACATCCTGTGCCATAAGTATTTTTTGCTTCTCCGGCATTAAAGCAGGTCTGGCCAAACAAAGCAGCCTGCTGATCACCTGCTGCACCTGCAATAGGGATAGCACCGCCAAGGACTGCCGGATCTGCTTTTCCATAAATACAGCTGGATGGCATTGGTTTGGGAAGCATGGACTTTGGAATGTCAAGTTCATTCAGAATTTCCTGATCCCACTGTAAAGTATTGATATTAAAAAGCATGGTTCTGGATGCATTGGAATAATCTGTAACATGGACTCTGCCCTTTGTCAGTTTCCAGATCAGCCAGGTTTCCACAGTTCCAAACAAAAGCTGCCCTTTCTGCGCTTTCTCTCTGGCTCCTTCTACATTGTCCAGAATCCACTTTATTTTTGTTGCAGAGAAATAAGCATCGATCACAAGCCCTGTTTTCTCCCTGAATTTCTCAGTCAGTCCTCTGGCTTTCAGCGAGTCGCAGTATTCCGATGTTCTGCGACACTGCCATACGATCGCATGATAGACAGGTACGCCGGTATTTTTATCCCATACGATTGCAGTTTCTCTCTGGTTTGTGATTCCGATCGCAGCGATCTTTGAAGCATCTGCTCCGATCTTGGTCATTGCCTCTACTGCCACACCCAGCATACTGGCCCATATCTCATCTGCATCATGTTCCACCCATCCCGGTTTCGGGAAATACTGGGTAAATTCTCTCTGTGCAACACTTAAACGTTCTCCCTTTTCATTAAACAGGATACAGCGGTTGCTGGTCGTCCCGGCATCCAGTGCCATAATATATTTTCCCATAAAAGATTTCCTCCGTTCTCTTTCATTATTATAACCATACCACAAACATCTAAAGGTTGCTATTCTTTTTTATTCATGTTATGATGCAGACAAAACGAAACGTTACTGCTATTATAGAAAGATGGAGTACAATATTTTGAAGAAAAAAGAATTTATTTTTATAGGTGGTATTCTTATTCTTGCACTGGCGATGTGGGGAGGAATGTCTCTTATAAATAAGGGCAGTCATGGTTCCATCCGCATTACTGTAGACGGAAAAGAATATGGAACTTATTCTCTGGAAAAGGATCAGATGATTAAAATCAACGATACAAATGTCTGTGAGATCAAAGACGGTCAGGCACGTATGATCTCTGCACAATGCCCCGATCATCTGTGTATGAAACAGAAGGCAATCGATGAAAAAGGAGGCACCATCGTATGCCTCCCTAATAAAGTCGTTATTGAAGGGGAAAAAAGTACTGACAGTAAAAAAACTGACGAACCGGTAATTGACGCAGTAACCTGAGCTCTCCGTTGCCTGTAACTGAATAACTGTTTCACAGTTCGGCTAAAAAGCAAAATTAAAAGGAACCATATTATACGGCAGCTATATGATAATACACACCAGCCCGCCCTTACTGTCATTGACAATTTTCTGCATGGTATCCTGAAGCTTTACCTGGCTTTCTTCGCTGATAGCTGCAATCTTGCTTCGGATGCCATCCTGTACCAACTGCTCAATGGATTTACCGAAAATATTAGTCTCCCAGATACTCTCCCCCCTCTGGCTGCCTTCATCAATATACTGGATCAGATCCTTTGCCTGCTGTTCTGTTCCTACTATGGGAGCAATTTCAGTTTCTATATTTGCCTTTATCATATGGATAGACGGACTCTTTGACTTGATCTTTACTCCATATTTATTCCCCTGTCGGATCACTTCAGGCTGTGCGATCTCAATCTCATCCAGATTCGGGACAACCACACCATAACCGGTTCCACGCACTGCTTCCAGTGCAGCCTGCACTTTTACATATTCCTCTTTCATATGTACCAGTTCCTGCATTGTATGGATCAGTTCATATTCACTCTCCATTTCGATTCCACTCATCTGACTGAGCATCCTGTAATAATATTCTTCCTTTATGCGTATTCTTACCTTTACTGTTCCATCGGATAAGCCTACATCTTCCAGAAGGGAATCCTGTACATAAGGTCCGGATAATTTTACAGATTCCTTTGTGATATCACGTATATGCTGCATACTTTTCATTTTATCCCTGATCTGTGAAAGGATCTGCTGTTTTAATTCATGCTCCAGGGGAAGCATTTCTACCCAGCGCGGAATAAAAAACTGAATCTGACTGACAGGAAATTCATATAAAACCTTCTCCAGAATCCTGGCAATATCTTCTTTTCTCAATTGGTCACAGTTTACTGTCAGAGCAGTTACCTTATATTTCTGTTGGATTTCTTCCGCTGTTTTCAGAGCCGCATCTTTATATGGCATCTGCGAATTTACCAGCACGATAAATGGTTTCTGCTGTTTTTTCAGTTCCTGAATAGCCTTCTCTTCTGCCTCCGAAAAATTGTCTCTGGGAAGTTCACCGAAACTTCCGTCAGTTGTGACCACAATACCTATTGTGGAATGCTCCTGAATTACTTTCTGTGTTCCGATGCGTGCGGCCTCGCGAAATGGGATTGCCTGCTCAAACCAGGGAGTTTTTACCATTCGTTCTTTCCCGTCCTCCGTCTGCCCGGATGCACCCTTTACCAGAAAACCCACACTGTCGATCAGGCGGATCTTTACCTGCTGATCTTCTCCGAGAGTGATGGGAACTGCTTCTTTGGGAATAAATTTTGTTTCTGCTGTGGTGATGATTTTGCCTGATCCGCTTAAAGGAAGCTGATCTCTGATCTCTGCCTGCTTTGTATCTGACATCTGTGGCAATGCAACAAGTTCCATGAATCTGCGGATAAATGTAGATTTTCCTGTGCGGACAGGTCCTACGACCCCTATGTATATATCTCCCCCTGTACGGGCCTGGATATCACGATACACCTGAAAATTTTCCATAAAAATAGCCCCCTTGCATATTTACACATAACCTTCATGTATTGTTATAAAATATGCAAGGAAGCTTTAAAATATTCTATTTATCATTTGGACATATTGTTACTGTTCACACACCACTATCCCGCGAGGTGTTTTGGCATGAATATGCCAAAATCCCGAGACATACAAGCCAAAATTCCATTGCCGCAGGCAATCTGGAATGAATTTTGGCTACGTTACTGTGAACGGAGTGAACAGTAATGACATATTGTTACTGTCAGGCATCACAGATGTTCCTTAATAGGAATCATTGTGAAGCAGATGATGCTCTTTGCCTTTCAGAAGTCCGTTGTAAAGTTCCAGAACTAACGGGTTTTCATCGGATTTCTTAATGATAGTTGTATTATCTGCATTATACAGGCCCTTAGCTCTCAGAGCTTTGGTTCTGTCGCCGGATCTTGTCGGCTGTCCGCCACCCATGATACATCCGCGGCGGCATGCCATGATCTCGATCAGATGATATTCTTTCTCACCATTCTTAACCTGTTCCATAACGGTTCTTGCATTTGCAAGGCCGCTGGCAACACAGATATTAAGGTTCATTCCTTCATAAGGAACTGTAAATTCCTTGATTCCCTCATCTCCACGAACACCGCATTCTGCGATCTCATGCATGGTTTCTTTGCTGTGATCCGGAGTCAGGCGGCGGAGAACTGCTTCTGTAACACCTCCTGTAACACCGAAGATAACACCACCACCGGAGCCGAAGCCAAACGGCATATCACAGGCTTCCGGATCAAGAGTTGCAAAGTCAAGACCAAAGTTATCGATCATGCGGAGCAGCTCTGTAGTTGTAATAACGATATCTGTATCCTGCGATATTTTAATAATATTAATCATTTTTTCAATATAGTCTTTTTCAATCCAGTCATCGCAGTCCAAAAATGTAACCCACTCTGCCGATGCTAATCGAACACCTGCTTTTCTCGCGGAGGTCTGACCACCATTTTTTTTATGAATCACTTTAATATCCGGATATTCTTTTTCATACTCATCGCATATAACTCCGCTTCTATCTGTTGAACCGTCATCAACGAGAATCATTTCTATATTTTTATAATTTTGATTTAATACACTATCCACGCATTTATTTAAAAAATGTTCTCCATTATAAACAGGTACTATTATACTGACTTTTTCCAACATTATCACCTCCCCATTCTTTCATGCCTGAATGAATCTGACTATTTTCATTTGTCTCATATATTTTTATTGTTTATGTACTGCCTTATATATTTAACAATTCTCTCCGAAGCAAATCCGTCACCATACGGATTAACCGCCCTGCTCATTTTCATATATTCATCTGAATGTTCTAATAATTTCTTAGTTTCCCGATAAATATCTTCTTTCCTATTTCCAACCAGCTTGAGTGTTCCCGCTTTTATGCCTTCCGGTCTTTCGGTCGTATCCCGCATCACTAAAACAGGTTTTCCCAATGACGGAGCTTCCTCCTGAATTCCCCCGCTGTCTGTCAATATAAGATAGCATTTATTCATATAATTATGAAAACTTAACGCGTCCAATGGTTCAATCAGACGTATATTGGAAACACTACCTAAAATTTCATATGCTGATTTTCTAATCTGCGGATTTTTATGAACCGGAAATATTATTTTGACATCTTCATATTCCCTCGCTATCTGCTGTATAGCTCCAAACATTTCCTGCATATGCTTTCCTTGATTTTCACGTCTATGTGCTGTAAAAATAATTAACCTGCTGCCCTCTGCCCATTTTAGGTTTTCATCTGCAAATTCATTATTGACTGTGGTCTTTAATGCATCTATCACAGTATTACCTGTCACAAAGATACTCTCTGTTTTTTTCCCTTCATACACAAGATTATCTTTTGCATTTTGTGTCGGTGCAAAAAACAACTCACTTAATAAATCTACCGATTGCCGGTTAAACTCCTCCGGAAATGGTGAAGCCATATTATACGTTCTTAATCCGGCTTCTACATGTCCTACCGGAATGCGATTATAAAATGCACTTAATGCCGCAGCATATGACGTTGATGTATCACCATGAACCAGAACCAAATCCGGGCTCTCATTTGCTAAAATTTCATCAAGTCCTCTTAGTACTTTAACCGTTATATCTGTAAGTGTCTGGGACGATTCCATTATATTTAAGTCATAGTCTACTTTTATATCAAAAATTCTGATAACCTGGTCTAACATTTCTCTATGCTGTGCTGTTACACATACAACACATTCTAAGTCTTTTTGCTTTCTCAATTCAGCAACTAAAGGACACATTTTAATAGCTTCCGGCCGTGTTCCAAATACAACTAATACTTTATACATTTTTACACCATCTCATATATTATATCTTCAAGTGAAATTATCGGACAATCCGTTTTTGAAGACAAATTATCATTGATATCATCAAAATATGCTATTGCTGTAACAACTATAGCATCTACCTTTTCTAATTTTTCTTCTGGACTTACAACTCTGATGTCCTCTGTATTTGTAACTACTTTATCTATGGCATAATCAACTTTTACAGATGAATTCCGCAAATCAGCCAATAAATTTTTTCCGATATCTCCCATTCCATAAATTGCAATATGTTTATACCCATAGGCATTAAAATAGTCCTCTATGTTTTTACCCTCTAATTTTAACCTAAACCAGCTTTCCATCATTTGATACATTATTCTGAACTTTTCTTTTTCCTGCTGTTTTTTTTCTATTATATTGTTTAATTTCGTACCTGTTGTTACTGTTCCTGTAATTGTACCCACAACAAAAGACAGTCCGTTTGACACTAACTTATTCATCTTACAATCTCCTTTTAATATTTCATTCAAAAAATCACACAATATCTTTGTTTGATTTTCTCTTGAGTAATACTCAACTTCTTTATGATATCCCTCATATTCCGTCATATCACTATTCAAAAACGCCAAAATTTCTTTTTTATCAGAAGCAATTTTTCCCTTCTTTGTTTTATTTAAAACGATTCCTATTTCAGCGCTTTTATCAGCAATCGCTAATACAGGATTATCTAATCTTATCAATTCAAAAAGTTTGCCCGGCAACGTTGTCATTAATGATTTATCATCCGCATCCAATGAACTAAATAACAAATTCACTTTTGCTTCTGCCTGCTCCTGTCTGACTGTATTTTCATTAACAGTGCCTAATACTTTGACCTTATTTTGCATTGAATTAGCATATATATAATCTTTTAAAATACGTTCTGAATTTTCAGGTCCTACGCTTCTAATTATCAAATTGACATCCAGTTCATTTTCCTTAATTGTATCAATTAACATTTTTATGCTTTCAACTCTATGTTCATATAAGCTTCCTGCATAATATAAGTAATCATTTTTCTTATTATGATTATCTTCTTTGTCCTGAATTTCCCACCCATTATATACCGTAATAATCTTATGATTTGGATATCGTTCACGCAATATTTCCCTAAAACCTGACGTTACCGCCACAATCCCAGCCGAGTCCTTCACCAGTTTCTGCTCAAGCTGTAATTCTATATTTTGATAAAATGCATTTTTATTGCAGCTTTCACTATAATCCGATATTAAATCTCTTATTTCAACTACAAAAGGTTTTTCTAACTTTTCAGCAACGTACCTTCCGACCCAGATATTTCCTATAGCCGGAAATGTTCCTATAACTATATCAATATCTTTGAGTTTCTCCATGTCTAACTCATTTTTCACTTTATAATACCACCCTAAAGACTGTTCTTCTATGATTCTTGAACCAACTCTGTCGTTACTATATTGATACAACACTTCGTTAATTTCAGACTCCAGACATGGATAATCAATCCCCAAATCCCCTATCCTGATCAACTGCAATTTCTCCATACCTCTG
>OJSA01002908.1_pt1 | contig 10709 bp, 10 predicted proteins | sample 1599341 | NCBI WGS metagenome assembly OJSA01 (sample SAMN04168657, study PRJEB22393) | human gut metagenome | biome: human gut microbiome; feature: stool | host: Homo sapiens | collected 2014-03-20 | reverse complement strand
ACAAACTGACAACAGACCGCGAAGAAGCAAACGATTTGCTGCAGGAAACCTCATTGAAAGCATTAGATAATGAAGATAAATATACACCCGATACAAATTTCAAAGGATGGATGTACACCATCATGCGCAATATCTTTATCAATAATTATCGTAAGGTAGTTCGCGACCAGACATTTGTCGACAAGACCGATAACCTTTATCATCTTAATTTACCGCAAGATGCAGGGTTTGAAAGTACTGAAAGGACATACGACCTGAAAGAGATGCACCGTGTAGTCAATGCTCTTCCGAAAGAATACAGGGTTCCGTTCGCTATGCACGTTTCCGGCTTCAAATACCGCGAAATAGCAGAAAAACTGAATCTTCCGTTGGGTACCGTAAAAAGTCGGATCTTCTTTACCCGTCAGAAATTACAGGAAGAACTGAAAGACTTCCGCTAAACCATAACTATATCCATATAAATTTTAGATTAAACAGTTAATTTCATTTTTCAGTTTTATCAATAGGCAAAAGGCAAAAAGAGTTTATATTCTTTTTGTCTTTTGCCTGTTTTCATCGGATAAATTCGGATAAAAATCGGTTCCGGAATAAAAACTAATTATAAATTTTCGCCTAAAGCTTCCGTTATTTATTGAAATTCTGTACTTTTACTTCATCTAAATAATGAATACGATGAAAACAAATTTGACTTTACTGTTCCTGTTAGTTATGATGATTTCTTGCCAGCCCAAGAAAAGTGATAGTATCGAAATGTCCGTAGCCGAGGCTGCAAAGATTGACAATATCGAAGATTGTGCGACAGATACGGTCAAAGCTACCGCTATCTTCTGGATTGATAAAGTAGAAACCAAACACTGCAAAGAGTACGGTTTTCGCACAATCAAAGCTAAGGTGCTCATTCGCGAAGACGGGAAGGTTGATTTGCTGTCATTCGTCAAGAAACAATCGCCTGATGTAGAGAAGTATATACGCCATCACCTCTCCAAATTTCAAGTAACGGAAAAGATGTTTGAAGGCGGTTATGTGCAACCCGGAGAACAATTCGTGCAGCTTCGCTGCTTATGGGGAATGTTGAAAGGCAAATAATAAACACGCTAAATAACCGGTTAGCTTTTGCTTTTCATTTGCACCTTATTTATCATTTGTACCTTGTTTTTCAGTGCATACCGTTCGTCTACGACTCTGTCCGTAGGGAAGAAAGTGAAAATAAGCCGCCACTCTCCTTCCTTATAGATAAATTTACGTCCACTGGCTCCACGAAGAATTGCTTCGTATTTTTCCTGCAGGAAAGCCTCGATATGTTCCGGCATTTCTGTGCCGGATGCTGAAAACTCCACTGTTATAAAGAAGTGTGGAATAGCTATTTCAGCTACTTTATAGAATATCTGGTCAATAACAGTCATTTCCTAGGTTCTTTTGTTACCTCCAGCAATTTTCCGTATGCATCAAAAGATCGACGCGAAGCCAATGAAATAGTAATCATTAGCGATAGCATAGATGCTGTGAAAGTAATCACCATAATCATCATCTGATACTTGATAGCGACATTCGGGCTGCTTCCTCCCAGAATTTGTCCGATCATCGTACCCGGAAGAGCCACCAATCCCATCACGGCAATGTTTGCAATCAGGGGACTAAACGATTTAATGATGGCCTGCCGGATAAATGGAGCCTGTGCTTCCTGCCTTGTTGCCCCGTTTCCCAATAAATACCGATATAGTTGCTGTTCACGTTTCAATCCACTATAATAAGTATTCAAAGCTATTACATTGCTCGACAGCATATTACCCATCAGAATTCCAAATATTGGAATAAAGTATTGGGCGCTAAATATATTATCCAGTTGGAGAACAATACCGATAAAATAGATGCCTACCAATACAACACTACAAAGAAATCCTACCGTAATAGGGATTAATAAAACACTACGTTTCAACTGGGTACGTACCAATGCGGTCTGCCCGGCCACGAATACCATAATTATCACCCAAAGAAAATTAATCCAGGGATTGTTCCATAAAAAGAGATATTTCAGATACATGCCGATAAAGAACAGCTGGATAATCATCCGTAATGTACCAATCACGGCAGGTTTCAGCAATCCCGTTTTAAATTTCCAAAGGTAAAAAAACGGAATGGCAAGCAATAGCAGCCCTATAAAGAGATTATAATATGATATATCAATCGTTCCCACAATATATTCTTAACAATTCTATCCGATTTGCGTTACAGTTCAATTAATTACAGTTCTATTAAATAATGACAACCCGAAGCAAAGTCCTTATCATGTGATACGGCTAACACAGCCGTTCCCCTTTCCGCCTGTCGCCGGAAAAAAGACAGGACTTTACCGGTCGATCCGGCATCCAAAGCAGAAGTCGGTTCATCTATGATAATGAGAGGTTTGTTGAGCATTGCAGCCACAGCCAACATAATACGTTGGCGTTGACCACCCGATACTTCATTCACCCTCTTTGTATATAATTCGTGTTCCAGCCCCAATTCATCGAAACAAGTGAAAAGTCTTTCTTCCGAAAAAGGAACAGAACGATTCACTTTCAGTCCGAACGGGATAGCCACCATCTCTTTGACCCATTCAAAAGGTAGTGCCAATTCTTGAGGAATCCATGCAATCTGTCTGCGGACACTATCGATAGTCGATATATCAAGCAATGTTTCCCCTACCTGTATAGATCCTTCTTTCAAAGGCACAAACCCCATTACCGCATTCAGCAACGAAGTCTTTCCACAACCGGATTGACCGACAATGCAAGCCGTTTCTCCCCTTTCCAGCTTCATATTGAAACCGGAGAAAAGCACTTCTGCACCAAAAGCAATACAGGCATTATTAATATGTAACATCTATTTGTTCTCTTGAAAATCCTGCCAAAATTATATTTATTGAAGTTCCGTCACCCACTTCTCAATGTTTCGTGTTTCAGCACTAAAATTCACTCCAATCTTAAAAAGTGTTCGCCCATCACTTTCGAAAGGTTTAGCATAATGCTTTTCATTGATCTGTTGCAAGGCTTCTTCAGCCGTACCCTCCAGCTTGAATTCCATGACATAGATAAATTTATCAGTCTGCAAAACAAGATCGATACGTCCCTGGCTCGTGTGATATTCTGCTTTTACATAAAAACCAACTAATTTGAACACGATAAAGAGGACATTCTGATAATGCAATTCCAAATCGCGAACCAATTCATAAGGAGTGTCTGCAAAGAAACTCTGAAGACGACGGAAAAAAGAATCATAATCTCCCGAACGGACTTCGCGGACAAACTTCTGAATCTCAAAAGATGATTCTACGGCATTTATATTGGCATAAAAAGGCATGAGATATTTTACAAAACCTTCCTCCACTTCACGATTGGGAAATCCCAGGCGATAAGTTTCAAATTCACGATCGTAGCCTTTTATGGTAAGATAACCGCTCTGATAAATCACAGGGATAGGATTGTCAGAAGTTGAATCAATACTATTCAGTACGTCAGCGCTGGTTTCTTCATGAGCCATCCGGTGAAGATCGTAATGATGTTTTTTTAGTAATTCGACCAGATAAGTAGGTGTGCCCGTTTCAAACCAGTAGTTGCCAAACACATTATATTTAAGGGTATTAAGCACACTGAACGGATTATACATACCTATAGAATCATGAGTGAAATGATAACCATCATATCTTTCACGCATTTCTGTGCAAATTTCATCATACGTCAAACCTTGCGCATCGGCAAATTCATGCAATTCAGTTTCAAAGTTCTCATGCAACTCACGATCACTGATTCCGCAGATTTCTATATACTGCTGACGCATAGAAATATCCTCCAGATTATTCAGATCGCTGAATACACTTACCTTTCCGAATTTTGTAACTCCCGTAAGCATACCAAATTTAATGCAGCCATCCTTGCTTTTTAAGGCTCCATAGAAAGCCTTCAATGTATCACGGAAACTCTTCTGGAGTTCATCATTACCAATCGCCTGTAACATAGGCTTATCGTATTCATCCACAAGAATAACGACACTCTGGCCCTCTTTCTCACAAGCACGCTGAATAATACCTTGAAAGCGGGAAGCGAATGTTTTCTCATAATCCTGTGCACCATAAAGAGCTTCCCACCCCCGTAAAGCACTCTCTAAAACCTGGTCGAGTGCTTCAGGATTCGTATATTTCTCCGCATTCAGATCTAAATGCAGAATGGGATATTTGATCCAATCTTTTTCCAGTTTCTCTATCGCCAATCCTTCGAAAAGTCCTTTTTTCCCCTGAAAATAGGCTTCCAAAGTAGATAGTAACAAACTTTTCCCAAAACGACGTGGACGACTAAGAAAATAATAACTGCCAGTTTTCACCATTTGATATATCCAAGCAGTCTTATCTATATAGCAATAACCTCCTTTACGGATTTTCTCGAAGTTCTGTATGCCAATAGGATAAATTTTATTACTCATATACTCATAACTTTATAAGTTGACAGATACAAAGATAGCTTTTCCGCCCAATAACACAAAGTCCGATACGAAAGTTTTTTCATATCAGACTCAAATGATAGCCCCTATTTATTTCATCATCTAGTGTAATTTTGCCAATTTTCATTTATCTTTGCCTTACTAATTAATTCAAGAAAGTTATGATACTGAACGAAAGAGACGCTCGTCACGAGCATATATTGCAGGTAGCACGTCAGATGATGACGGCTGCGCGCACTGCTCCGAAAGGAAAAGGAATCGATATTATTGAAGTGGCCCTAATCACTGATGAAGAGATTAAACAATTATCGGACACTATGATAGCTATGGTAGAAGAACACGGAATGAAATTCTTCCTTCGTGATGCCGCCAACATCCTAAGTGCCGAATGTGTTGTACTGATAGGAACACGCAAGCAGACACAGGGCTTGAATTGCGGTCATTGCGGATTTGCCACCTGTGCCGGACGTACCGATGGAGTTCCCTGCGCATTGAACAGCATAGATGTAGGTATCGCAATAGGTTCCGCGTGCGCCACGGCAGCCGATTTACGCGTAGACACACGCGTCATGTTCTCCGCCGGATTGGCAGCACAACGCCTGAACTGGCTGAAAGACTGCAAGATGGTAATGGCAATCCCCGTTAGCGCATCCTCCAAGAATCCGTTCTTTGACCGGAAGCCGAAACAGGAAACCAATGCATAACAGTCACATCGATGCAGAAAACAAACTGACTTTAGATGCAGACAATAAACTGATTTTATAAATAACTAAATATATATAGTCTAATGGGAATCATGGTTGGACTCCCCAGCCCAAGCGGCTCGGAGAAAGATTTGCAGTTGAACTTCGGCAAAAACATGACCGTACAGGTAGAAATGAGAGCATCTCATTTGCCTGCCGAATGGCACATGCAGAGCGGTATACAATTAACATGGCCACATGCCGGTACAGATTGGGCCTACATGCTGGCGGAAGTGCAAGAGTGTTTTATCAATATTGCCAGAGAAATAGCGAAGCGTGAATTATTATTGATCGTCACTCCCGAACCGGAAGAAGTGAAAAAGCAGATAGCTGCTACTGTCAATATGAATAACGTCCGCTTTCTGGAATGTGCCACCAATGACACATGGGCCCGCGACCACGGAGCCATAACAATGATAGATACCGGCACCCCTTCCCTGCTCGACTTCACCTTCAACGGCTGGGGACTGAAATTTGCTTCCGAACTGGATAATCAAATTACTAAACATGCCGTAGAAGCCGGAGCCTTGAAAGGCCAGTATATAGACCACCTCGACTTCGTACTCGAAGGAGGTTCTATCGAAAGCGACGGAATGGGTACATTGCTTACCACTTCCAAATGTCTGCTCTCTCCCCAACGAAACGGACGACTGAACCAGGTAGAGATAGAAGAATACCTGAAATCAACCTTCCACCTGCAAAAGGTGCTTTGGTTAGACCACGGTTATCTGGCCGGTGATGATACTGACAGCCACATCGACACTTTGGCACGCTTCTGTTCTACCGACACCATCGCTTACGTGAAATGCGAAAACAAAGAAGACGAACATTACGAAGCACTGCTTGCAATGGAAAAACAGCTGAAAACATTCCGCACCTTAGCAGGAGAACCCTATCGCCTATTAGCCTTACCCATGGCAGACAAGATAGAAGAAGACGGCGAGCGCCTGCCTGCAACTTACGCCAATTTCCTGATTATGAACGACGTTATTCTTTACCCGACATACAATCAGCCGGCGAATGACAAAAAAGCAGGAGAAGTATTGCAGCAAGCCTTTCCAAGCCATCAAATAATTGGAATAGACTGCCGTGCCCTGATTAAACAGCACGGTTCCCTACACTGTGTCACCATGCAATATCCGCTGGGTGTTATAAAGGAGTCATAAAAGAATTACAAAGGAGCTATAAAGGAATTATAAAATAATGAATGAATCAACCCACTAATTATTCATCATGAGAAAGATAAAAGTCGGAATCATCCAACAATCCAATACCGCAGATATTAAAGCCAATCTAATGAACCTCGCAAAGAGTATCGAGGCTTGTGCCGCTCACGGCGCACAACTGATTGTGCTCCAGGAGTTACACAATTCACTTTATTTTTGCCAGACAGAAAACACGAACCTGTTTGATCTTGCCGAACCGATTCCCGGGCCTTCCACAGGCTTTTATTCCGAGTTGGCAGCAGCTAATAAAGTAGTCCTTGTCACCTCTCTTTTTGAGAAACGTGCTCCCGGACTTTATCATAATACCGCTGTCGTATTCGACCGCGACGGAAGCATTGCAGGAAAATACCGAAAAATGCATATTCCCGATGATCCGGCTTACTACGAAAAGTTCTATTTCACTCCGGGAGACATTGGTTTTGAACCGATTCAAACATCTTTAGGAAAACTGGGCGTATTAGTATGCTGGGATCAATGGTATCCGGAAGCTGCCCGCCTGATGGCACTAAAAGGTGCGGAACTTTTAATTTATCCTACCGCCATTGGCTGGGAAAGCAGCGACACGGACGATGAAAAAGCCCGCCAACTCAATGCCTGGATTATTTCACAGCGCGCTCATGCCGTTGCCAATGGACTTCCTGTTATCTCCGTCAACCGTGTAGGGCACGAGCCTGATCCTTCCGGACAGACAAATGGTATCTTATTCTGGGGAAACAGTTTTGTAGCAGGACCACAAGGGGAATTTCTGACACAAGCCGGAAACGATCACCCGGAAAACATAGTAGTGGAAATAGATATGGAACGTTCGGAAAACGTTCGCCGTTGGTGGCCTTTCCTTCGTGATCGTCGGATTGACGAATATGATGGGCTTACCAAACGCTTTCTGGATTAAAGACTTACCCACATACCTTCATCGCAGGAGGTTTATCTAATAAAGAAAAAAAGAAGGGCATAGAGTTCAAATCTAAATTTAGAACTCTGTACCCTTTCAATATATCATCATAAATAACTATCTCATTGAAACGTTATTTTTTTGTTGGCTAGGAAATTAGCCCCTCCATAAATAAACAATCCCAAGAATTGAGCCAGATATTCATTCACGTCCAGTCCTTCTACCAATAAGATAAGAAATAAAAACTGTGCGGTGTAAGCCACGGCAAAAGCAGAACAAAAGAGCAGTATCTGTTTCCAGATACTATTCTTTTTATTTTCTACGGGGAATATCCAGTATTTGCACCAGATAAAGTTATGGATTTGAGCTATCAGATACGCTGTTATATTAGCCACCATATAGTCGCCGTCAAATGACATTTCTTTCATCATTAACCATACAACCAACGCCATAATCAAAGCGTTCATTGTACCGATGACTATAAAACGGAATATGCGTACAGATTCTTTCACTCGCCCTCTTTCAAATCTACGATCAAATTCAGTTCATCAAGCTGGCTCTGGTCGATTGCAGAGGGTGCGTCCAGCATTACATCACGTCCGGAATTATTTTTCGGGAACGCAATACAGTCGCGTATAGAATCCAATCCTGCAAACAAAGACACCCAACGGTCGAGTCCGTATGCCAAACCACCGTGAGGAGGCGCACCATACTTAAAGGCATTCATCAGGAAGCCAAACTGTGCCTCTGCCTTCTCCGGAGTGAATCCAAGAATCTCGAACATCTTCGCCTGCAATTTCGCATCGTGGATACGGATAGATCCGCCGCCAACTTCCACACCGTTGATTACCATATCGTATGCATCTGCACGTACAGCAGCCGGATCAGTGTCCAACATCGGAATGTCTTCCTCTTTCGGATGAGTAAACGGATGATGCATAGCCATCAGGCGTCCTTCCTCCTCGCTCCATTCGAACATCGGGAAGTCAATCACCCAAAGGCAAACAAACTTATTCTTATCACGCAATCCCAGTTGAGCACCCATTTCCAGACGAAGCTCACAAAGTTGTTTACGTGTTTTCATTACATCGTCGCCAGACAGAATCAGAATCAAATCACCCGGTTTAGCTCCGAATGCTTCTTTCATTTGCTGGAGCACCTCCTGCGTATAGAATTTATCTACACTCGATTTCACCGTTCCGTCGGCTTCCACACGGGCATAAACCATTCCTTTCGCACCAATCTGCGGTTTCTTTACAAATTCGGTCAATGCATCCAGCTGCTTGCGGGTATAAGTCGCAGCACCTTCTGCACAGATACCGCCCACATAAGCCGCATTATCGAATACAGAGAATCCGTGACCTTTCATGACGTCCATCAGTTCCACGAATTTCATGCCGAAACGCAAATCCGGTTTATCGCTACCATAATATTTCATGGCGTCCGCCCAAGACATACGTTGGAATGGTTCATTCAGTTCCACACCACGAAGAGTCTTAAACAAATGTTTAGCCATTCCTTCGAAAGTAGTGATAATATCTTCTTGCTCAACGAAGCTCATTTCACAGTCGATCTGTGTAAATTCCGGCTGACGGTCGGCACGCAAGTCCTCGTCACGGAAACATTTCGCAATCTGGAAATAACGGTCGAAACCGGAAACCATCAACAACTGTTTCAAGGTCTGCGGAGACTGCGGAAGTGCGTAGAACTGTCCCGGATTCATACGTGACGGCACCACGAAGTCGCGTGCGCCTTCAGGAGTAGAACCGATCAAAACGGGCGTTTCCACTTCGATGAAACCCAGACTATCCAGATATTTGCGAACTTCAATTGTCATTTTATGACGCAGTTCCAAATTGGAACGTACAGCGTTACGGCGTAAATCCAGATAACGGTATTTCATGCGGATATCATCACCCCCATCCGTGTTATCTTCGATAGTGAACGGAGGAGTCATGGCAGTATTTAGTACGTTCAGTTCGGAAACAATGATTTCAATGTCTCCGGTAGGAATGTTTGCATTCTTGCTGAAACGTTCATTAACCGTTCCTGTCACTTGAATGACGAACTCACGTCCCAATTTATTAGCACGTTCACAGAGTTCAGCATTAATTTCTTCATTAAAAACCAATTGGGTAATTCCGTAACGGTCGCGAAGGTCAATGAAAGTCATCCCTCCCATCTTACGGCTGCGCTGTACCCATCCGGACAGCGTGACTTGCTTGTTTACATCAGAGATTCTAAGTTCTCCACATGTGTGCGTTCTAAACATATATTTTTTATTTAAACGATTATCACTCGCGTTTTTATTTTGATCGAACCAAAACTGCGCAAAAGTACGCAATAATTTGTAATTCGGTGTCAGTAATCCGTTATTTTATCAGACTTTCTTTGTCAGCTTTTTCAATATTTTCTTGTTTCTATCTGTTATATTGTCGACGATGGCTTCATTCATCAATTTGATGCCATTCATATATTCCTGCGCTCTTTGGAGCACATTGGCTGCGTCCTTTTCCGATGCTCGTGGCACTACCACGCGCAATCCTCTTTGAATCAGTTGAATATTTACATTGGCATCCGTTTCCATGGGGTCACCATCAAAATGCACGACGCCCGGAGTAGTCCGGCGGATGCACAACTGCTTGCAGCGGAAAGTCTTGATACGGCTATTCTGATCGATTGTTTTATTGAATAATTGAAAGGCCAATGAAGGAACGTCCAATACGGTGAACGGTTCGAGAATGGTCACATCCAGCAAACCATCTGTCAGAGTGGCTTGTGGTGCGATATAAGCATTGTTTCCATATTGCGACGCGTTTCCGCAGGCAATCAGGAAGGCTTTATACTTGGAGACTCCGTTTTCCGTTTCCAGTTCGTACGTTTCCGGCTCATATTTAAGACTTTCCTGCAGGGTTTTCTCCAGATAAGTCAATAGCCCCCGTTTACCGGCATGCGCAAACTTCAGACTGACAAACGCGTCGAATCCCACTCCGCAAGTACAGAAAAAATCTGTACCGTTGATCTTACCATAATCTATCACATCCATGCAACCTTCGTTCAGCACTTCCAATGCTCTCTTCGGCTCCATCGGTATATGCAGATGCCTCGCCAGTCCATTGCCCGATCCGCAGGGAATAATTCCCAGCGCGGTATCAGTATGCACCAACGAACGAGCTATTTCATTGATCGTTCCATCCCCACCAATAGCCACTACTATATCTGTTTTCTCTTCGGCAGCTTTGGCAGCTATTTCTACTGCATGACCGGCTCTTTCCGTATACACTACTTCCCAAGAGTATCTCGCCTTGTCTATTTTTTCGTCCAGCAAGTTAAGAATCAATTCTTTACTTTGTGTTCCCGAAATAGGATTGACGA
>OJSA01002874.1_pt1 | contig 10891 bp, 9 predicted proteins | sample 1599341 | NCBI WGS metagenome assembly OJSA01 (sample SAMN04168657, study PRJEB22393) | human gut metagenome | biome: human gut microbiome; feature: stool | host: Homo sapiens | collected 2014-03-20 | reverse complement strand
GAAACTTCCAGGTCAAACAGCACCATCGCATAACGTATAGACGCCATGGAACAGTATGCTTCTCTACTTTTCGCTGTTTTCATTGGGGTCACCTGCTTCTTTCAGAAATTGATCATACATTGCCTGGCTGTTTTCTTCGCTGCAGTTTTCTGTAAGTATCTTTCTTGCGGCATCTACAGCAAGCCCTGCAACCTCTGTTTTCATTTCTCTTAATGTCTGTTCTCTTTCCAGATCAATGGTTTCCCTGGCTGTCTTTATGATCTTTTCCGCCTCTTCTCCCGCATCGTCCAAAATGCGGTCATATTCCTTTTTCGCATCCGCTCTGGCCTGCTCGATCATCTGGCGAGACTGGTCTTTCGCCCCGCTTAAAGCCTGTTCATACTTTTCTTTCATCTCAAGGGCCTGTGCCTTTTGATCACTGGCATTTTGAAGCCCTTCTTCGATCATGGCTTTTCTTTTTTCCATAATATCAGTCAGCGGTCTGATCAGAAATTTTCGAAGCAGAAGGAAGAGAACTACCAGGTTTATCATTTCCAGGACAAAGTTAAAGTCTAAACTTAACACTTCCCAGTACCTGCCTTTCTATATATTCCGTCTTCCCTTTCCGGTTTCCATTCCTACTGGAGGAAGAAAATAACAAGAAGGCCGATAATGAAACCATAAATAGCTGTAGCTTCTGCAAGAGCACATCCAAGGATCAGAGTTTTGCTGATCTTGCTTTCTGCTTCCGGCTGTCTTGCGATTGCTTCTACTGCTTTAGATGTTGCCATACCAATACCGATACCAGCGCCAATACCTGTTAAAACTGCGATTCCTGCTCCAATAGCTACTAACATAACTTTTTCCTCCTGTTGTTTAACTGAAATAAACTAAATATTACAAATCTTTCTTCACAATATGCTATCCTGTCGATATTCCGATGAAATCATTTGATGCCTGTGCAACAGATGTCTGTACCAACGGTTGTTTATGACCGTTATGACCCACCGAATATCCGGACAGCATTTAAGTGCTGTTCATAACTGCTGTCTTATCCCTTATGTCCCGCGTCTCAGGTCTTATATAGGTGTCATATTCCTGTATGAACAGTAATCTTTTTATTCAATAGCTTCTTTGATAAATAAAGAAGTTAAGAATACAAATACATACGCCTGAATGAATCCGTCAAAGAAATCAAAATACAGACTGAATGGAATAGGAAGAACTGCCGGGCATATAAACTCAAGAAGTTTCATAACCACATAGCTTCCTAACACATTACCAAAAAGTCGCATACAAAGTGATGTAGGTCGAATAACGACCTCCAGAATATTAATCGGCAGCATGATCGGTGCCGGCTCTGCGAAGCTTTTAAGAAAGCCTTTCAGACCTTTCTTATGGAATCCTGCATACTCGATCAGAAAAATACTTGTGATCGCAAGACCGATCGTACAGTTTAAATCCTTTGTAGGCGGTACAAATCCAAACACACCGAAAATGTTTGCAATTCCAATGTAAATGACAACTGTCATCAGATAGGGAATATACATTTTTCCCTCTTCTCCAAGGATATCCTTAAAGAAGTTATGAAGAAAACTGACACCGGTTTCCAGCAAAAGCTGTTTCTTACCGGGGTTTTCCACACTCAGGTTTCTTACGAGCACCAATGACAAAATTAAAAGCACTGCCATGATCACCCATGTCACTGCTACTGACTCTGCAACTGGTATTCCTCCAAACACCGGTATGGTAAAAACTGTCTTACATTGAAGTTCTTCCATTAACGTGTCTGCTAAATTACCCGTTTCTTTTCCCTCCTTTTCTATTTCGAATCCCTCTGATTCCTTTTCACTTCTTCCATTTTGAGGTCCGTCTTTGTTGTTTCTGTTCTTATCGGAAAGCCTGAAAAGTATCTTTTTATCCGGTAGAAATTTTATTTAATCCACATCCGCTAAGGATTGGGATTCATCCGGATAATCATATTTAAAATTTATAATTTGTTTATAAATTCTTTAAGAGATTCAAGATTTTGAGTTTATTATATTCGAATCTATTAAAAAGTCAACAATCATTTTGACCATTTCCGACAAAAATAGTTCTGTTTTTTGTACATTCTATCCAGTTATTTTTGATTAAAAATCTATTTTCACAGTTTTCCCAAGGCATTTTCACGAAAAAACGGCATTTTTCATTGACCGAACTGTAAGCTGATGATATTATTTTATATAGTTTTTATATAAATTTTATATTCCCAAACTTACCAATCTATATATTGGTAATACCATTTCAAGATGTACTATACAGGAGAAAATTTTTATGCAGATCATTTGCCTCGGAGACAGCATCACGGACTGTAATCATTTATTCGAAGATTTCCCTCTAGGAAACGGATATGTACAGATGCTTTCTGAAATGTTTCAGAAACATACTATAAATATATCTGATACAATGCAATTCAAAAATTACGGCATTGATGGATTCACTGTAGCAAGAGTTCTGGAAAATATCAGACTGCAAAGAATTCCCCTGCATCGCTCTCCAATTATCACACTTTTGATTGCTGTCAATGATATCGGTCTGATGATGAACACTGACCGCACCGAGTTCCAGAAAAAGCAAATGATGCAGGACTTTGTTGCACATTATAAAGAATTACTAAAACTGCTTACCAGAGATGCCAGACAGGTGATTCTCATGGAACCATTTATCTTTCCTCACCCCGAAGAATATCAGACATGGATTCCTTACGTCCGAACCATGTCCACTCATATCCGACAGCTCTCCGAAAAGTTCAATCTGCCTTTTCTGCCATTACATGATTACTTTAATAATGAAGCAATTCAAAAGGGATTTGACCAGATTACTACTGATGGCATTCACCTTACTCGATATGGACACGAATTACTTGCTACTCTGTTGTATGAAGTAATAATAAAAGAGTTCCACTGACCATTTAACCAAATCAAGTAAGTCCCCTGCTTCAATTGCGAAGAGCAAACGGGCATCGGAGAGACTTCTGGAAAGCAGTACGAAATATCTTGAAGAGAAGCTGAAACTCACAGTCAACAGAGAGAAGCTTAATGAGATACTGACTGGTTATCTCCATTACTATGGCATCACTGACAATTCAGAGAGAATTACAGCATTTCGTTATAATGTTATGAAAAGCTACAATTTTAAATATCAGGGGAGATCGAGGTCTCTTATCTTCAAATATTCCACAAGCTTAAAAGACATTCTCAACAGAAACTCTGTCATGGGATCGTTTAAATCGGCTTTACCTATTTCAATGATTTTTTCCATTCGATAAGCCAGCGAATTCCTGTGAATACACAAAATGTTAGCTGTTTCCTTATTGTTATGGAAACACTGTAGATATACCTCAAGTGTATGGTAAAGTTCATTTCCCGTTCTCTGGTCATATTTATTCAGTCTGTAAAGGGCAGGGTGGATATAATCTGCAAGTTTTTCTGGTTCTTTGATCTTGTTCATCATTTCGTAGAACTCAATTTCAGAATACCGATGAATTTGATGCTCCATCGGATACCTTTGATCCCATGATATTTCCTTCTTAAGGTTATCAGGGATTCTGTGATTCCATTCAAGAACTGTCCGCGCCTGCTGATAAGCTCTGTAAAATTCATCCATTTTTGAAAAAACCAGGGAGATTCCTACATCCAGATGATACTCTGCCATCGTTTTAAGCATTATTTTTTGAGTATCTACAAATATAACAGAACTCTGATCTGGTACAAGCAGGACTAGTGCATTGTCGTGGACAGTCATATATGCTTCCGGAAAGATATGTCGGATCACAGGATAAAGCTGCTGCTTTAATTTATTTTCCTTCAAAAATGTCTTCGGTTGGATACAAAGTGCATACATTGCATCAGATACTCGAAGATGAGAAATGGAATCTGCCAATATATCAGCCGGAGTTCCAATCAGCAAGGCTTCAAGAAGCTGCTGGTCCGCACTGGTGTACTGAAACAGTTCAGGATGATAATGTCCAACTACGGAGCTGATTGCCCGGCTTACATCACTCATAGCTGCTAAGTGTTCTGCGGTAAAAGGGATATTGTTTTCTATCATCAGAACAAAACCAACCTGAACACCGTTTAAAAACACTTTCGAACTACATTTACGATATGGTGATTCCGGGCAAGATACTTCAACAGCCTCAATGCTGGCTGAAGCCCCCTGGACAGCTTCCAATGACATTACATTTTTAATGAAATCGTATGTACAATATCCACGTTCAATATTCTTTTTCCATAATTTATCCGTAACCGGAATTGATGTAGAATATGACAGGATACGGAATTTCTTGTCGCAAAATACCAAAGAATATCCTAATTTGATGGATGCAGAGTTAATCACTTCATCCAGGCTATGGGAAGAGTGGCCTTTTCGAACCAGTTCTTCATATAAACTAACCTGTTCATGTGTCTGAAGAAACTGTTTTGCTGCATTAAAAACCGCAAAAAGCTCTTTTGCCTGTACTGTTGCACGATCCGTGCAGGAATAAGGAAAAAGATAGTTTTCTCCACGAACAAGGATACATTGAGAAGGCTGCATATCAGGAGACAAGACATCTGGATAACCAAAATAGACAATATCTGTGGCGTATCCTGTTTGAGTGCCATCCAGCAGCTCTACATCTCGTATTTCATGAAGATCAGTAGAACAATTTAGTATTATGTTAAAAGTTTTTTCATTTTTTAAATAATCAATAAGATCGGAAAACAGCATCTTCATACTCCTCTTTACAATTATTTGTGAAAAATGCACAGTGTTTTGCAGATTATTATTAATTATAGTGCATTGTGCATAAATACACAATGTCTTTTTTATATTTATGCCGTTGTTTTTTTAACAATGAAAATGTTATTTTTAAGCCATAATAATCAAGAGACACAAGTAAAGGAGGGTGTACATGTATCAGGAAATATTTAAACAGGGAAAAATTGGAAATATTACACTTAAAAACCGGCTTGTAATGTCACCGATGGGTACAAGCCTGGCGGAGATGGATGGGTCTCCATCGGAAGACATGATTGCATTCTATGAGGCACGTGCAATTGGTGGCGCAGCGCTTATTATTCCGGAGATTGCAAGGGTAAACGATCTGCATGGTGCAGGGATGATGCGTCAGCTGTCTGTTTCAAAAGACAGACATATCGAAGGTCTTGCAAAGCTTGCAGAAACAGTACATAAATATGGGACAAAGATATTCATCCAGCTGCATCACCCTGGACGTGAAACAGTAACTGCTCTTACAGGCGGTCCGGTAGTATCTGCTTCAGCAATACCGTGCAAATATCTTCAGCAAGAAACAAGGGCTCTTTCAACAGAAGAAGTAAAAGCTTTGATCCAACAGTTTATCTCAGGTGCTGTACGGGTAAAAAAAGCGGGTTGCGATGGAGTAGAGCTTCATGCGGCTCATGGGTATCTATTACAACAGTTTCTTTCCCCTTACACAAATAAACGCGAAGATGAGTATGGTGGTTCCTTTGAAAACAGACTTCGTATGATCACCGAGATCATAAATGGAATCCGTGTACAGTGTGGACCGGACTTTCCGATCGGTGTCCGTTTAAGCGTTGAAGAATTTCTGGATAAAACAGGAGTGACAGAGGATTATATCCATATCCAGGATGGAGTTAAGATTGCAATGGCGCTTGAGAAATGCGGGATTGATTTTATTGATGTGTCTGTTGGTTTATACGAGACAGGAAGTGTATGTGTAGAGCCGATCTCCTTCCCCCAGGGTTGGAGAAAAGATCTGATCAAGGCCGTAAAAGATCACGTTTCTATTCCAGTGATAGGAGTTTCCTGCATACGTGAACCACAGGTAGCTGAGAGTTTTCTGGAAGGAGGTATTGTTGATTTTGTCTCCATGGGAAGAAGCTGGCTCGCAGACGAACAGTGGGGACTCAAGGTACTTGAAGGAAGAGAGAATGAAATTTGTAAATGTATCAACTGTCTGCGTTGCTTTGAGAGCCTGAATGCATGGATGGGCGCGGGTATTCCTGCGGAATGTGCAGTTAATCCACGTGCATGCCGCGAACGTCTTTATGGAAATGCAGAATATGACACTCAGGAACATAAGGTAGTAGTTGTGGGTGGCGGACCATGTGGTATGATCGCTGCTAAAACACTTGCTGAACGCGGCATGAAGGTAACATTGGTTGACCGCCAGAGTGAGCTTGGAGGTACGATAAACCTTGCAAAGAAGCCTCCTTTCAAAGAACGTATGGGCTGGATTGCTGATTATTATAATGTTGAATTTGAGAAACTTGGAGTTGAATTAAAACTTGATATGGAAGCGACTGCGGATAAAATTGCAGAAATGAATCCGGACGCGGTACTTGTAGCAACAGGTTCTAAATCTGTCATTCCAGGATCTATTCCCGGAATAACCGGAGAAAATGTATATACAATCGAAGATATTCTTTCCGGAAAAGCCGGACTGAAGAATAAAAAAGTAATGATCATCGGAGCAGGTGTTACGGGACTTGAAACAGCAGAATATCTCTGTCACGAAGGAAATACCGTTGTACTTGCGGATATGCTTGACAAAGTTGCTCCTAATGCAAATCATACAAATGTTGCAGATGTATGTGGAAGATTGAAAGAATACAATGCCCAGTTCATGATGGCATATGCTCTTAAAGAGATCAAAAAAGATGGAGTTGTACTTGAAAGACTGAACGATAAGATAAATGTGGAAGTTGCTGCAGATGCTGTTGTTCTTTCCCTTGGTTTCCGTCCGGACAACCATCTTGTTGAAGAATTAAAAGAAAAAGGAATCCATGCTCAGGCTATCGGAAATGCTGTGAAAGACGGTACGATTGCTCCTGCATCCAGAAGTGGTTTTGAAGCAGCAAGGAAATTGTTTAAGACATCTGTCAAAACTCCAAGCTTTATCACTGCTCCGGAGGAAATGCCTAATTTCGGTAAGATATCTCTTATGAAAAATCAGGAGGGAATATATCTTGCATACCTCACCGATCCTGCGGCGATTGCAAAGGTTCTGCCTGCACCGTTAAAACCATTTTCCGTGCCTGTAGTTACGGTATCTGTGTGCCATGTTAAGGAGCCTACCTTTGCTGATGATTATTATGAAGCAATCCTTGGTGTTTACTGTACATATGGAACACAGCTTGGATTATATCCAATAGGACTTGTACTTGGGGGAACCGGTGCAGAAATGGCAGTTCAGTGTGGACGTGACAATGGATCAATTCCAAAGAAACTGGGATCTGAATTTGTAATCCGTCGAAACAATGATCATGTGACCGCTCAAGTCTGCCGTCGTGGTACTGAACTTGTAAATATTGATCTCAAGATTGGTGAATATAATAACGCAATGACCGGAATGCTGTATCAGTTCCCAGAAGCCGGTAAAAAGACATATGGCGGTGGTTTCTACTTCCACCTTGACCGCGAACCGGATAAAGAAGGAAAATCACATTTCCAGAATGGTGCTCTGCTTCAGAATCTCTGTGAATACAATTACCATTCATGGGAGCCTGGTTTTGCAGCGATTAAATTACAATCGTCCATTGATGATCCATGGGGAGAACTTCCAATCAGAACAGTCATTGGAGGTGCGTATTCCTCAAATGATCTGATGGTTCATAAACTGAATTTATGTGAAGAGATTGACGCAGATGTTCTGGCACCGTATCTGCTTACCGCACGGTATGACAGAACAGCATTCATGGAAACAGGAAGAAGATAAGGAGGGCATTGCCATGAAGTTTGAAAACAAAGTAGCAATCATTACCGGTTCAACAAGAGGAATCGGAAGAGCAACCGCAGAACTCTTTGCAAAAGAAGGAGCAAAAGTCATAGTTGTTGGAACAAAGGAAGAACTGGGAGAAAGCTGTGTGAATGAAATCAAGGCAGCCGGAGGAGAAGCAATTTTCTGTAAAACAGACGTGACATCTGATGAAAGTCTTGATAACCTGGTTAAAACAGCTCTGGACACCTACGGAAAAATTGACATTCTCGTAAATAATGCAGGAGTAGGCGGAACAACTGCCAATATGGATCAGATCACAATGGATGAATGGAACACTGTTCTTGCAACAAATCTCACAGCACCATTTGTTCTTTGCAAGAAACTAATCCCTATTATGGAAAAACAAGGAGCTGGAACCATCGTCAATGTAGCTTCCATGGCAGCAACCGCAGCTGGCCGCGGAGGGCTTGCTTACACTTCTGCTAAACATGGCCTTCTTGGACTCACCCGTCAGATGTCATTGGATCATGGACGTACAGGAGTGCGTATAAATGCTGTTCTTCCAGGACCGATTGCAACAGATATGATTGCACGTGTGCTTGCAATTCCACAGCATCCGGTAACAATGAAGATTGGAATGAGTCCGGCAAAACGTCCTGGAGAACCTATCGAAGTAGCACAGGCCATTGCATTCCTTGCATCAGACGAAGCTAGTTTCATCCATGGAGCAGCTTTGGCTGTAGATGGCGGATATACGATATTTTAAAAATAATTGATATGCATTAGAAAAAGGAGTCATTTGGACTCCTTTTTTCAGTACGTAGGATCTGACTGCAGAGATAAATCAAAATATAGTACCCTAAGGAAAATCATCCAAGTCTAACGTACTGTCAGTACATGAATTCTTAAATAGGAGAGAACTATGTGCAGCAGATATTACATTGATCCCGGTATGACGGAAGATATTTCCAGAGTGGTACAGAACATAGATGGGAGGATCTGGCTGGCACAAGGAGATACCCGTCCGACCGATGTCGCACCAGTCATTGGACAGTCAGAACACGGACTGGAACTGGGTATATGCAGATGGGGATATCCCCTGTCAAAAGGCAAAAATCCGGTCATCAATGCAAGGGTGGAAACCGTCATGGATAAACCTTCCTTTCAGAACGGAATCTTATATCACCGGCTGTTGATTCCGGCAGGCGGGTTCTACGAATGGAATTCCCTGAAAGAAAAGAGTATCTTTACCAGACTGGATTCCTCTGTGCTGTACATGGCAGGGTTCTGTGACTGGTTTGATAATAGCAAAATGCCTGTACTTCTGCAGGCTTAGTCTTAATTTCTGTGATTTCATATTCGCCCTGGTCAAGGTTTTTAAAACTTCCAAATCCGTATTTCGTCCTTGTTTCCATATAAATCCAGTAGTACAATATGTTTATAAACATAAAGGAGGATTTGATTACCATGAAGAGAAAAAGGTTTTCCAGATTACTATTCTTAATGCTGACTATCATGATTACTGTTACGTTTTACCAGCCAGCCCAAGCAGCTTCCGGTAAATACACCGGGACCTACACAAAAACATGGTCTGTTTCAAGCAATATGACGGTCACCATCAAGCCGAGCTATTCCGTCATTGTAAATAAGGTTACCAGTACCAAAGTCAGGCTTCAGCTTGAAAAACTGGGAGTCAATGGTTCGCCTATCTATGCGACTGCTCCCATTACAGCAAAGCGTAAAGGAAACACAGTTTCTTTTAAGTGGAAAGATACATGGGGCAATTCCGGCACTGGAACATTAAAATTGTACAAAGGATACGTCAAATTAAAAGTAAAGCAGACATATACCGCCAGGTGGAATCGGAGTACTCTGGATACAAGCGGAAAATATATGAAAATCTACCGCCAGAGTGGTAATACAAAAATGGATAATATAGATTTATAACAACAGGGCAGAAACAGTTTTAATGCTGTTTCTGCTCATTTGTTTGGTTAATAAATTTTTGTCATTTTGGAAGTGTCCATAAAATTTATTTTCCGAATTTCTCCAATGTCTCCAGTACTCACATCCGGACAAAACGTGTAATCTTTTGTCTGGTTCCCAATAGTCACACGGGCATACCAGTGTTCGCTCCAGTTCCCGTCGTAATAAAGATTGCTTATCTTGTCGAAACCACCGATCTCTTTTGCTATGGCACACAGGATTGTTGGGGTTGTAGAGAATGTCTGGGTCTGACTTTGCGAAGTACAACTAAAAGGATAAAGCAGAGTTAAAAGATCTATAAAAGAAGTATAAAATCGGAAATAGAGTGGAAAGAGAGAAAAAAAAAGCCAGAGTTCCTGCTATAATACCTACATCAATGTTTGAGGCACTTTTTTCTGTTCCTTTTTAAAAGGCACTGCTCTGGCAGTTCTTTTGACCAGGGCAGAAGACTGTCGATAACGGATGGATCTTCCAGATGATGATTGTTTGGCGTTTCAGTGAGCAGATATTTCAGATACTCATAGACATCCAGTTCATTCGCTCTGGCGCTTTCCACCAGTGTATATAATACTCCATTTGCAAATGCTCCTTTCGGAGTATCAGCGAACAGCCATGCAAGAATGTCTGAGTCTGACCCTATGAAGTACAACTGAAATAAAAAAAGAGCCGTTCATTGATAAGCAATCCAATATAGACTTTGGAAAATATCTAGTAAAAAGAATCAAATATGTAGTTGTATAAAAGTATCATACACATAGGGGAGGAAAATCTATGGAACGCATACATATTGTTAAAAAAAGTGTAACAAAGTTAGATGTCGATTGTGTGGTTAATGCTGCCAATGAAGGATTGTGGGCAGGCGGTGGAGTATGCGGAGCTATTTTCAAAGAAGCCGGATATAATGAATTGACAGATGCTTGCACGAAGATAGGTCATTGCGATACAGGAAATGCTGTGATCACACCAGGGTTTCAGTTGAAAGCCAAATATATTATTCACGCTGTTGGACCACAGTGGCATGGTGGCAGTCATAATAAAGAACATTTGCTTCGAAAATGCTATCAAACGGCATTGCTTTTAGCACGGGATAATGGATGTAAATCTATAGGATTTCCTCTAATTTCCTCTGGTATATATGGTTATCCAAAGAAAGAAGCGTGGCAAGTGGCACTAAGG
>OJSA01002837.1_pt1 | contig 11001 bp, 7 predicted proteins | sample 1599341 | NCBI WGS metagenome assembly OJSA01 (sample SAMN04168657, study PRJEB22393) | human gut metagenome | biome: human gut microbiome; feature: stool | host: Homo sapiens | collected 2014-03-20 | reverse complement strand
AGGTGAAACCCGGTAAGAATGTGCTTGCCGTACAAATTCACCGCTTTTCGGATGCCAACTATCTGGAGTGCCAGGACTTCTGGCGGCTGAGTGGTTTCGAGAGAGATGTCTATCTCTATGCACAACCCCAGCTTCGTATTTCTGATTTTAAAGTAGAAAGCCCGTTGGATGCCGACTACAATAACGGTATCCTGAAATTTAAAATTAAAATAGCCAATAGTGGCAAGCCGGTTTATCCTTCATATGTTATCTCTTACAAACTTCTTGATAAAGACGGACAACAGGTAGCTACTTCAGACTATGCTGTGAAAGCAATGCCTGCTCCCGGAATCTCTCAGAGCCTGAACGAATTTGTTTTTGATGACAATATCATCAAAAGCCCTAAACAGTGGACAGCCGAAACTCCTGACCTTTACACCCTCGTTATCAGCTTGAAGAAGCCCGAAAGTGGTGAGGTAATGGAAGCAACCAGTGTGAAAGTAGGTTTCCGTACCGTGGAAATGAAAAATAACCAGCTTTGTGTCAATGGTAAACCAATTCTCGTAAAAGGTGTAAATGTACACGAACACAATGAACACACCGGACATTACGTCACTGAAGAGCTGATGTTGAAAGACTTCGAACTCTGGAAGAAGTACAACGTAAACACCGTCCGTACCTGCCACTATCCACAACAAGAACGTTTTTACGAACTATGTGATGAATATGGAATTTATGTAATTGATGAAGCCAATATCGAATCTCACGGAATGGGGTATAACCGCGAAGTAGGTGGTACTTTAGCCAACAACCGTCTATTCATGGATGCACACCTATACCGTACCATCAACATGTACGAACGTGATAAAAACCATCCTTCGGTGATTGTCTGGTCATTGGGAAATGAGGCCGGAAACGGTATTAACTTCTACAAGACTTATAGTGCACTGAAAGAACTCGACAGTCGTCCGGTGCAATACGAACAGGCACATCTGGAATGGAATTCGGATATCTACTGTCCGATGTACACACGGCCTGCCGACATCGAGAAATACGCAAAGGATCCGAAGCATACCCGCCCGCTCATTTTGTGTGAATATGCACATGCTATGGGAAACAGTCTGGGTAACTTCCAGGAGTACTGGGACGTTATAGAGAAGTACCCGCTCTTACAGGGTGGTTGCATCTGGGACTGGGTAGATCAGGGATTTGCAGAGAAAATTGCCGACGGACGTAAATACTGGACCTATGGTGGTGATTACGGTGCTTTTGGTACTCCTTCAGACGGAGATTTCTGTATCAATGGCGTTGTTTATCCGGACCGGACTGTGAAACCGCATACTACGGAAATGGGTAAAGTATATCAGAATATCAAGTTTATCAACTTCAAAAAAGACAAGGGAACAATCGATCTGCGCAATGATTTCAGCTTTACCAATCTGGATAAGTATAATTATCACTACATTATTCGCGATCATGGAAAAGAAATCTATACAGATAAATTCCAGGTCAGCGGGGCACCGGGCGAGACGGTAACCGTACAACTGAAAGGTATCCCACAGGCACAAACCAGTACCGGCGATGTACGTATCGAATTTTATGCTACAGTCCGCATTGCGGAACCATTCCTTCCGGTAGGAACAGTAATAGCCCGTGAACAGAACTACATCTATACTTTCCACAAAGACAAAGTGGCTCAGCAAGAAGTTGCACCCATGAAGGAAACAGATACACAGGTTATCTATTCAGGAAAGAACTTCAAGGCTGTTTTTGATAAGAAGAGTGGTTTGCTCGTCTCCTACCAATACAACGGAGCAGAATACATTCTCAACGGGCAAGGATTACACCCTAACTTCTGGCGTGCACCGATTGACAATGATTATGGTGCAGGACTGGCACGCAAACTGGGAGTATGGAAAGAAGCAAGTTATCAAGATATAATGGCTGCCTCTTTCAATGCCCGTAACGGAGAAGTGACCTGTACTTACCAATTCCCGCAAACTGACGCAACTTGGGATATCACTTACAAAATTTACACAAACGGAGTAATAAAGGTAGATAACCGCTTTGTGGCAGCCAATGAAAAGACTCCGATGATTCCACGTATCGGCCTGCGTATGCAAATGCCGGAAACATTCACCACACTGACTTACTACGGACGCGGACCGGAAGAAAACTATCGTGACCGCCGTACTTCACAGTTCTTTGGTGAATACTCCACTCCTATCAAAAAGATGTACGAACCCTACATTCGCCCACAGGAAAACAATCACCGTACAGATATTTACTGGTGTGCACTTACCAATAAATCCGGTGCAGGATTACTCCTTGTAGCCGACCGTACTTTCGAAATGAACGCCTCAAACTATCCGCTCGAAACCCTTGATAGTGGAGACGATCTACACAACGCGGCCCCACGTACAGCCCAAACGAACCATCGCCATCTCACAGATCCGAAACCGGAAAAGATGGTAGATCTCTTTATTGATTACCGCATGATGGGTGTCGGTGGTGATAATAGCTGGGGAGCACTTGCACACGAGCCTTACCTGATTCGTACCGGTGCACAGAATGCTGTTGAATACGGCTTTACACTGGTTCCTTTCGGCCGTAAAACCGATTTCAGAAACTTAATTTATCAATATTAATAATGAAAACAATCAGTTCATTTTTACTGGCCGCCTGTTTATCAGGTGGCCCGGTTGCAGCGCAACAGGAAACAAATCTTATGCTAACCAATGCTCAGACATTCATCGATACTCCATACACTGCCCACACGCTGGAAATGGATGACGAAGAAGATCTTATTATCAATTGCGACGAAGTAGACTGCACCACTCTTGTAGAATATGTGCTTGCCATGTCTCTCTGCCCCACCCAGGGTAAAGATATGCGTGAGGGTGATTTCGCAGAGAATTTGCAACGCATCCGGTATCGTGACGGAAAGATTGACGGATACACTTCACGTTTACACTACATTGCCGATTGGATAAACAACGGAGTACGTGAAGGAATCATGGAAGATGTAACCGCTGCCAATAGCCCATATACACAGAAATTATCCCTCTCATACATGTCTACTCATCCGCAACAGTATAAACAGCTTGCTAACTCCCCGGCCAATGTCAGTAAAATGGCAGGTTATGAAAAAGCGTTGACAGGACAGGAAGTTCATTGGTTACCCAAAGATGCATTGCCCGTAACGGGACTTTCCTGGATTAAAAACGGAGACATCATCGCCATTACTACAAACACCCCGGGATTGGATGTGGCTCATATGGGGATTGCCATTTATATAAAGGGCAATCTATGTATGCTTCATGCCTCTTCTTCAAAAGGAAAAGTATTAGTAGAAAAACTTGCACTGAGCCGTCTGCTCGACCGTAACAACAGTTGGACAGGAATACGCGTTATCAGAATGAAAAAATAAAAACAACGATGGAAACGACAAAAAGAATGAAAACTATTTATCTTTTACTTATCAGCCTGTTCCTTATGAGTGGCAACATTGCCGCACAGGATTGGGCTAACTTAAAACAATTCCAGAAGGACAACGCTGCACTGGGCACTCCTGCAAAAGGAGAAAAACGTGTCGTATTTATGGGTAACTCCATTACAATCGGATGGCTCCACAACTGCCCGGAGTTTTTCAAAGACCGCCCTTATATCAATCGTGGCATTAGCGGACAGACTACTCCGCAAATGTTGATTCGCTTCCGCCAGGATGTGATTGACTTACAGCCGAAGGTGGTAGTGATCCTTGCCGGAACAAACGATATAGCAGGAAATACAGGCCCTTCTACCCTTGAAATGATAGAAGACAATCTGGCTTCTATGGCCCAGCTTGCCAAAGCAAATGGTATCAAAGTAATCCTCTGCTCTGTACTTCCCGCTTTTGATTATCCCTGGCGTCCGGGTATGGAACCTAATGTGAAGATTCCGGAACTGAACAAATGGATCAAAGCTTACGCAGAAAAGAATAAATTTATTTATCTGGATTACTTCTCTGCAATGGCTGATGATAGAAACGGATTGCCTGCCGATTTGTCAAAAGATGGCGTACATCCCAACAAGAAAGGATATGAAATCATGCAGCCAATGGTTGAAAAGGCTATAGCTAAAGCTCTGAAATAACAAATTCAGGATCGCGTAAGCAGGTTCTTTATTTCAAGTTCAAGGCGTTGCTTCACTTCGGACATTGGGATTTCAGATCCCAGTTCCTGACGCAGTGAAGTAACGCCTTTATCTATAAACCCACAGGGATGTATATAGTTGAAATAACGCAAATCGGTATTTACATTCAACGCCAGTCCATGCATTGTGACATAATGGCTACTCCTCACTCCTATCGCACAAATCTTACGGGCACGGGAAGTATCTCCTTCCAACCACACTCCGGTTGCTTTCTCCAGCCTTCCGGCAGTGATACCATAGGAAGCACAAACACGAATGACGGCTTCTTCCAGTAAATGTACGTATTCTTTCAATCCCAGATCGAACTCTTCAAGATTTAGAATGGGATAGCAAACCAACTGTCCCGGACCATGATAAGTTATGTCTCCACCACGATCAATATGGTAAAGTGTAGCGCCAATCTTTTCTAACTGTGCTTCACTCAAAAGCATATTGTTTTCTTTTCCACTACGCCCCAAAGTATAAACAGAAGGATGTTCGCACAGGATTATGACGTTCTCATACTCTTCTCCGTTTTGTTTGGCACGGACAAGGGTGTCAAAATATTCTGTCTGCCGTTGCCAGGCTTCGGCATATGGGATAAAATTCCAATCAATTACAGTTGTTTTCATAAGGGCAAAGATAAAAGAGAATTATGATTTATGAAGTATGATTTATATTAAAATTCCAATAGAGCAGCACAATGAATTACACTCCATAAATCATAACTCTAAAATCACTTCCTTTTTCCTAAACTCAGTGAATTTAATACTACACTCACACTTGAGAATGCCATAGCAGCACTTGCAAGCATCGGATTCAGTAGTAATCCATTCAATGGGAAGAGTACGCCGGCAGCGATGGGAATACCTATAAGGTTATAGATAAATGCCCAGAACAGGTTCTGATGGATAAGTCTCACTGTCTGCCGGGATAAGTTGAATGCTTTCGGAAGCAACAGCAAATCAGAAGTCATCAGAGTAACCATAGCTACGTCCATTGCAATATCCGTTCCTTTCCCCATGGCTATACTGACATCTGCCAAAGCCAATGCCTGCGAATCATTAATTCCGTCGCCCACCATTGCTACAGTTTTTCCCTGTAATTGCAATTCACGGATAAAGTCTTCTTTGTCATCCGGCAAGGCATCTGCAATAAAACGATCGATACCTAATTTTCCCGCTACCGCCAAAGCCGTACGTTGTCCGTCACCTGTCAGCATACAAATATCAATGCCTTGACGTCTCAGTTCCTTCACAGCTTCGGAAGAGGTAGATTTTATCGCATCCGTAACAGCAATAATAGCTAGCAACTGATTCTCACGGCCAAAATAAATGATTCCGTTTCCTTCGGACTCATATTGCACAAGCATATCTGCCATTACATCCGTAACAATGGCATCGAAATCTTTAAGCAACTTGTGGCTACCTACCCAGAACAGATCGCCTTCATAAATCACCTTCACTCCTTTCCCTGTAATACTTTCAAAGCTTTCAAGCGGTGCAGGTTTTACTTTTTCCTCGTCTTGCAGAGAGGTGACAATGGCTCCGGCAAGTGGATGCTCCGATTTCATTTCTGCAGCCAAAAGAACATTCTTGAAACACTCTTCCTGCGTTTGTGCCCATAACCAACCGCTTACAGTAGGATGTCCTTCTGTAAGCGTTCCGGTTTTATCGAGTACCACTACATCGACCTTGCGCATCTGCTCCAAGGCCACAGCATCTTTTATCAGAATGTGCTGACTGGCAGCTTTACCAATGCCCACCATAAGTGCGGTAGGTGTGGCAAGTCCCAAAGCACACGGACAGGCAATTACCAATACCGAAACGGCAGAAAGCATGGCATATGAGAAGTATTCTGTTCCACCTATTACCAGCCAAAGCACAAAAGTAAGTATGGCAATACCAAGAACCACAGGAACGAAAATTCCCGTTACACGGTCAACGATACGTTGTACGGGGGCCTTACTTCCCTGAGCCTCTTGCACCATACGAATGATACGTGCCAATACCGTCTCACTTCCTACCTGTGAAGCCTTTATTATAAAAGAACCTCGTTGATTGATTGTTCCGGCAAGCACCTTGTCTCCTTGCTTCTTTTCGACAGGGATAGGTTCACCACTTATCATACTTTCGTCTACAAAAGATTCTCCTTCGGCAAGAATCCCATCCACAGGAATTTGTTCACCGGGGCGGACCACCACAAGATCCCCCACCTGTAACTGATCGATCAGAACTTCTTCTTCAATGCCATTACGCACGATACGCGCCACTTTGGGTTGTAACCCCATCAGTTTTTTGATAGCAGTTGAAGTATTACCTTTGGCACGCTCTTCCATTAACTTACCCGTCAATACAAAAGCGATGATAACGACGGAGGCTTCATAATAGACATGTGGTTCCAATCCCCGATCATACCAGAATTCGGGGAAAAAAGTATTGAATGCACTAAACAGAAATGCAATAGAGGTACTCAAAGCGACTAAAGTATCCATATTACTACGCCCCGACTTAGCTTGCTTCCAGGCACCCGTATAGAACGAACCACCAAAAAGTATCATCACCGGAAGTGTAAGTAACAACTGCAACTCATTCGAGTATGGTACATGCATAAAAACCATAGAAAGAAGCAGCATCGGGATAGCAAAAATCCAAGCTCCGATAACTTGCATCTTCAGCTTTCGGTAATGTTGCTGTTGCGCCTCTTCTTTCCGCTCTTCCTTAAGATTACCCTCTTCTATTATAAGGTCATAGCCACCGGACAACACGGCGGCACGAATTTCTCCGGGAGTCAGTTTGTCGGCTTCATATGAGACAGAGAGTGTATTGGTAGCAAGATTGACCGAAGCATCTACAATACCCGGCAACTTGCGAACTGTCTTTTCAACATTATTAGCACATCCTGCACAGTGCATGTTCAGCACAGGAAACGCTTTCTTTGTAATAGTACTCATAATATTATTAATTAGCGATTAGTGAATAATGATGAGTGAGTAGTGATAAGCAATGAGTGATAAGTGCCATACGGCATACAGCGTAGCTTGCTAATCACTTATCACTACTTACTCATCCCTATTAAAACAATCTCTCCGGGACGTTTGTTCAATTACTTCTTTTCTGTCTGCTTTGCTTCTTTCACAAACTCAGCTTCATAATTAAACTTCTTAAATCCGGCTTTCAGTTTCTCTACATTTGTCTTGTCAGCGTCATAAGTGATAGAAACGGTTTTCGTTTTCAAGTCTGTAGAAAACTCTTTTACTCCCTTCTCAAACTTGATGTTATCTTTCACTTTTCGTTCACAATTTTCACAATGCATCTGCGATACTTTGAACACTGCCGTACGGATATCTTTCGCCATAACGGCTGTCACACTCAATAAAGCTACTGCCAGAGCAGCTACCATTCTTCTTGTTTTCATAAACTGTTTTTTTTAGTAGTTAAGTAGTCAAAGTAGTTAAGTAGTAAGTAGAGGTAGTTAAAATGTATATGGCAGGATAACGTTAGCGCTCTGCTACTTACTACTTAGCTACTTTGACTACTTAACTACTCTCTTCTATATTCTCGGTAAATTAAAACGAACCCCTATATACGCCTTTGCTCCATGCATTGGCCCCCATATCATGGTCGAATCAAAATTTTCTCCCCATGGATTAGCGGCATCTATAATCGGATTCTTTTGTTTAAAGTTTGTCAGGTTCTCCCCACCCACATAGACAGACCAGCGGCGGAAATAACGCGTTACTTGCGCACTCAGCTGCTCAAAGCTGCCATAGCGCGCCTCCCATGACGGACTACCATCAGCAAGTGTATATGGATTCGGCATCCTTCCCCCACCGTTCAACTGCAACGTTGCATCAAATTGCCACAATCCAAGTGGCGTTTGATAAGAGGCCGTCAAAAGTCCTTTATACTTACTGGTCAGAGGTTTCTCCAATAACTTCCCGTTATAAGTTGTCTTTGTATCCGTCAGACGATAAGCAGCCGTCAGGGTGAACCCCCTGAAAAGCGGATAGTTCGCTTCCAATTGCAGCACCTGTGAGTAAGAACGTCCGTCCAGATTGTAGAATGACACTTCATGGGGGGCTGTATCCATATCCACAACAACCTGTTTCAGGAAATCAGTGTAATAATATTCCGCATTAATATTCAAAGTCTTACCAAATAAAGGAATATAGGTCGAAACACTTGCTCCATAATTCCAAGCTTCTTCCTGATTAAGATGATCAGCAATCTTTATCTTCCTGCTGCTGGCAAGCAGATAATTGTTCTCTGCCAGTACATGATTGGTACGATAACCTTTTCCAGCTGAAAGCCGAAAATGAACATACTCATTCGGATTATATTTGATGTGCGCACGGGGAGTTACAAAGAAACCATATTTACTGCTATGATCTCCGCGAAGTCCACCCATGAGCATCAATTTATCATTCAAATTAAATGTGTACTGAATATATGCTCCGGGAACAGATTCTTTTACCAAAGCCTTTGTCAATCCCTGTCCTGCATCGTTGGTCAGGCGATAATGTTGATTATATCCATCATAATTAAAACTCAATCCGGTAGAAAGGCTGTGTTGCTTACTGAACTCCGTCTCAAAAAGCAGAGAAGCATACACATTACTCTGATCCACATCATAGAGTTTAAGACCATAAGTAGCATCCTGATTGTGAATCGTCCCTTGGAGGATAAGGGCAAGATTGGTATTCTTCTCCTTATTAAATATATAAGCATTCTTGGTGAAAGCTTCGTAACGATCCGTCTTAATACCTATTTCATAAAGGTCATGTGCCGGCTCTTTCCCATGACTGACCTGCCCGCTGTTACGACGTTCAGATAATCCCTTGATACCTGCCTGAAAGACATAGTGATCGCCCATATACGCCCAACGGTTCCACAAATTATACTGCTCTACCCGGGGAATATCGGCAAAGCCATCATCATTTGCATCATGTGCTTTTGTCTCATTTTCATAATGTGCCAACAGTGAAGTACTCCACCGTTTCGAGAGTTTTATCGTTGCATCAGCATTGGCTTCATAACGGCTTGTACTACTGGCAAACAGATTGGCCGATACCCAGTCCGCCTCCGGGAGCTGAGGTTTCTTGAACTCTACATTGATCTGCCCGGTGATAGACTCATAGCCATTTTTTACCGAAGAACTACCTTTACTTACCTGGATACTCTGCATCCACGGACCGGGTACATATCCCAGACCGTAGGGTGCAGCAGCTCCCCTGTAATTAGGAATATTTTCCGTCATCATCTGTACATACATACCCGAAAGTCCTAATAACTTTATCTGTTTGGCTCCTGTTGCAGCATCCGAATAACTGACATCTACCGAGGGATTAGTAACAAAGCTTTCGCCAAGATTACAACAGGCGGCACGTGTCAGCTCGGCACTACTGATGATATCTTCATTCATCACACTGTTTCGCAATTTCATCGTACCGAGTTTCCGGCTTACAATGTTCACCTCACCTAATTCAACACCTTCGTGAAGAACAATATCAAGTTCCTGATTCTTACTGCTGACATGAATTGTGTCATTCTCAAAACCGATAAAGCTAACAACGAGCATATGGCTTTTGGCCGGTTTGGAAATGGAGAACCTGCCCTCTTCGGTAGTTGTCACACCGTTTGTAGTATTCATCCAAAACACATTGGCACCGGGAATGGGTTCTCCGGTATTGTCTTTTACAATTCCCGTCACCTGTGCCTGTAAAGTATGGAAAGTGAAGAGAGTAAATAATAAAAATATATATTTCATATAAATTAATTCATTTCGTGGTGCAAATTTACAAAATAACCTATGCAACATGGTTGCATGAAAAGTACATTCTGTATTCGTATATTTACAGGCTTCTTTATATTCTGTTTACCAATATCTTATCTGTATAGCATATGAGATAAGGAATCAGAACATCCGGATGTTATTGTACAAAACACCCGGATGTTTTAGTACACAACATGGGGATGTTTTCATAAAGAACATGGGGATGTTTTGCATTCTGAAGCCTAAAGATGCAAACGCAAGGAATAGTGAAAGCAGTACTATGAAACACTACCAACACACATACCTTTCTTATATACTTTTGGCTAAATAAGAAGAGTTGAATAAAGAGTCAGATAGTACCGCGAACTGACAGGATGCGGAGGGACAGCATAAGATACTTCCTGCCATTTATCAGAAGGCGGAAGGCACTGAAAGTCCGGTAATAATTCACAGATAAATTGTATCACGGGCGCAGCAACAGAGGCTTCGCACGAATGTTTCATCAAATCTACTTTATAGATAGTAGCCGTACAACCTTCGTCTTTACATGACTTATCTGACTGATGATGAGCTTTATTACATTTAGGGCAACCACTGGTGCAACAAGTCTGAGCAGTTTCACAACCGGCACAGCAGTAATGGACAACAGAGACTCCCACCCCGGCGTAAATAATCAACAGGGAAAGCATGGTAATCAGTATGTATCGAAGTCTCTTCATAAGTCCAGTACAAAGATAGGGAGATTTAACCGTTTCAGCACATTATTTTTTTCTTTTTTATTCGTTCTATTCGTTAATATGTTCTATATTTGTCGATAGGGAATAACCTAACAAATGTTGAATTTAAAGAAAAAGCCCTTATGAAAAAACAATATGTCAGCCTACTTGCAGTTATACTTGCGGCAAGCGGCTTTTTATTTTCTTGTGGTGACAAGATGAAAAAAGATACCGGTTCGCTGGAATTCGATAGTATACAGGTGAACAAGACGGTACATCTTTTTGGAGATACATCCAAACCAGCCTGTAAGATCGGAAGAGCGTCGTGTAGGGAAAGAGTGTAGATCTCGGTGGTCGC
>OJSA01002832.1_pt1 | contig 11037 bp, 7 predicted proteins | sample 1599341 | NCBI WGS metagenome assembly OJSA01 (sample SAMN04168657, study PRJEB22393) | human gut metagenome | biome: human gut microbiome; feature: stool | host: Homo sapiens | collected 2014-03-20 | reverse complement strand
ACTGCTGACCACGACGGGACTCGAAAGGTCGAGTCCGAGGTATTTTGCTTTCATATCACAGAATTACATTAATTTTCAAAACATTCCCGAACCGGGCAGGCCGGAGTGCAATCCGGCCGGGCAGGTTAAACGAACGGGATCTTCACCACCTCGGCGCGCAGGGGTTTCTCGCGGATAACGACGGCGACCTCCGTGCCCGGGCGGGCATATTCGGGCTTCACGTAGCCCAGGCCGAAGCCAACCTTCAGGCAGGGCGACATCGTACCCGACGTAACATGACCGATCTCCCCGCCACCGGCCGCAGCGATCTTGTAACCGTGACGCGGGATTCCGCGGTCGATCATCCGGAACCCGACAAGCTTGCGCGTAACCCCCTCGGCCTTTTGTTTTTCCATCAGCGCCCGGTCGATGAAATCCTTTCCTTCGGCGAATTTGGTAATCCAGCCCAGGCCGCCTTCGATGGGCGATGTGGTGTCGTCGATGTCGTTGCCGTAGAGGCAGAAGCCTTTTTCCAGACGCAGCGTATCGCGGGCCCCGAGGCCGATGTTCTTCAGCCCGTACTCCCCGCCGGCCTCCCAGAGCGCCTTCCAGAGTTTGTCGCCGTCCTCGTTGGCCGCATAGATCTCGCAGCCGCCCGATCCGGTATAACCCGTAATCGAAAGGATGGCATCACAGCCGGCGACCTTCATCTTTTTAAAGGTATAGTATTCCATATCCTCGACCGGCTCCGCGCACATTTTCTGCACGACCTTCATCGCCAGGGGCCCCTGTACGGCCAGCTGGCAGATTTCGTCCGAAGCGTTGTAAAGCTCCTTGCCGTGGCCGGCCTCCATGCCGAACGCCCGGCCCTGCTCGCAGATGTGCTTCCAGTCCTTTTCGATATTGGCGGCGTTGACACAGAGCATATAGGTTTCGGCATCGACACGGTAGACGAGGATGTCGTCCACGATGCCGCCGTGCCCGTTGGGCATACACGAATACTGCACCTTGCCGTCGAAGAGTTTCGACACGTCGTTGGTGGTGATGCGCTGCAGCAGGTCAAGCGCCTTGGGGCCCTTGACCCAGATTTCGCCCATGTGGCTCACGTCGAAGACACCGGCGCCGTTGCGTACGGCCATGTGCTCGTCGTTGATCCCCGTGAACTCGATCGGCATATTATATCCCGCGAATTCGGCCATCTTGGCCCCCGCGGCAATGTGGTACTTGGTAAATGCTGTGGTTTTCATATAGGTACGGTTTTAGGTTTTACTCGCGGCGTTTCACCCCCAGGCGCGGACAGCGGTGGAACTCCTTCGTCCGGTCGAAGAGGTAACGGTAGGTGGTGTGTATCTTATGGCGCGTAGCGCAGACATAAGTCTCGATCATACGATTCATTACGGGGTTGAAATCGCCGATCCAGGCCAGCTCGAGTGTCTTGTAGCGGCTCTGCGTCTCCATCATGAAGTGCCAGTAACGCGCCATGATGGCCGACTCCACACCCTTGCCGTGGAATTCGGGGGCGATGCCGAAGATGATGCCGAAGATACGGTCGCAGGATTTGCGGACTTTCAGCTCCCACATCAGGCGGAGCTTCTGGATCAGCCCGAATTTGCCGTTGAACTTCCCGATGATGCGGTTCAGGTCGGGCACGGTGATGAAGAATCCGATCGGTTCGTCGTTGAAATAGGCGAAAAAGATGATGTCGGGGTCGATAATCGGCTTCATGGCCTTCATCATCTGCATCGCCTCCTCCTGCGCCATGGGTCTGACACCCGAAAAGAGCGCCCACGCCTTGTTGTAAACCAGCCGGAAATTCTCGGCGGCGTCCTCCAGGTTGTTCATGTCGATATTCTCGACATGATACCCCGGCGTAGAGAGGAGCCTTTCGGCGCGGTCGAAAATCCGTTCGCTGGCCTCCGAGACATTGGCACGCCAGATAAAGCTGTGCTGGTTGAAATAGTTTTTGAAGCCGTAATTCTCGAACAGCTCCTTATAATAAGGCGGGTTATAGGGATTCTTGTAGAGCGGCTGGAATTCGTAGCCTTCGACCAGCAGTCCCCACCAGTCGCGCCGCTGCCCGAAGTTGATCGGCCCGTCCATCGCCTCCATGCCGCGGCTGGCGAGCCACATGCGCGAAGCATCGAACATCATGTCGGCGACCTGCTGGTCGTCGATCGCCTCGAAGAAGCCGCAGCCGCCCGTGGGCTGTTCCTCGATGGCCGCCTTTTCGCGGTTGTAAAACGCCGCGATACGCCCCACGACCTCGCCGGCCTTGTTGCGCACCACCCAGCGGACGGCTTCACCGTCGGCGAAAAGTTCGTTTCGTGCCGGATCGAAGACCTCGGTTATGTCCTGATCCAGCGGGCAGACCCAGTTGCGGTTGCCCTTGTAAATCTTCTTGGGTAAATCGAGCCATTCACGCTCCTGTGCGGAGGTTGTGACTTCCTGAAGGATATATTTGTCCGTATTCATTGCGAATCGTTTTTTTATCAGAACAAAGATAGAAATAAAAAACGAAAATCGCGCAGGCCCTGCCGGAAAGTCGCTGACAAGCAAAAGAAAGCCCCTGTAAATAAACCCCGTTCCGCTTGCGCGCGATGAAAAATATGCCTACATTTGTTTGTTATTGCGTCTTCAAATCCCACTACACCATGACGACATCCAGCTACAATGAATTCGGATGGCGCGACGCCCAGCCGATGTTCTACCACAAACTGCTCGGCAAATACATCGAGCGGTTACTGCCCACGGACGGTTCGCCGATTCTGGATGTAGGCTGCGGAAACGGTTACTTCGCCAATTACCTGGCTGGGAAAGGCTATTGCGTCTACGGCATCGACGCATCCGAACAAGGCATAGCGATCGCCAACAGGATGAAGGGAGGGGGAAATTCGAACCGGTTTTTCGTCTGTGATGTAACCTCGGGCGAACTCCCGCCCGAACTGCGCGGCATTCCCTTCAAAACAGTGATTTCGATGGAAGTCATCGAACACCTCTACCAACCGCGGGCATTCGTATTGTTCATCCGCAGCATCCTCGAAGCCAGCGGCGGAGGCCAGTTCATCGTCACCACGCCCTACCACGGCTACCTGAAGAACCTCACCATCGCCTTGGCCAACAAAATGGATTATCACCTGAGCGCCCTGTGGGAAGGCGGCCACATCAAGTTCTGGTCGCGCCGGACACTCGCCATCCTGCTCAGGGAGGCGGGATACCATCATCTGGTCTTTACGGGCGCCGGACGCATACCCTACCTCTGGCGCCATATGGTTTTCAGCGCCAGGGTCTGAACCCGGACGCCGCGCCCGGCACCCCGGCAACTCCCCTCGTCCGCCGGTATCACCTGCCGTCGGGAAATTTCTTTTTACCGGTTGGCGATTTTTTCCTATTTTTGTTGAAATAAACGAAGTCGCGATGAACAAGAACCTCGAAGAATACCTGCCGGACGGGAACAAGGCCCAGTACCGGTTCATGAAATACCGAATCCATAAGATCCTGCTGGTCTGCTGCAGCTACGACGGGTATATCCTCGAGGAGGACGGACACATCGAATCGCAGATCAACCAGGAATACCTCGACCTGAACATGTCGAACCCGCCGTCGTTCACGCGCGTGAGCTCCACACGCGAAGCGTTGGAGCTGCTCGGCCGCGACGACTCGTTCGACTTCATCCTGACGATGTACAACGTCGGGGAGCTGGACGTATTCTCGTTTGCCAAGATCGTCAAGGAACGCCACGCCCAGATCCCGGTCGCGCTGCTCACCTCCTTCTCGAAAGACATCTACCGCCGTTTGGAGGAGCAGGATCGCTCGGGGCTCGACTACATCTTCGGCTGGCACGGCAATACCGACCTGATCATGGCCATCATCAAGCTGGTCGAGGATAAAATGAACGCCGAGGAGGACATCACCGACGGCGGCGTGCAGGCCATCCTGCTCGTCGAGGACTCGATACGTTTCTACTCGACCTACCTGCCCGAGCTCTACAAGCTGATCCTGCTGCAGAACACAGAATTCCTCAAGGACGCCTTCAACGAGCAACAGCAGATTCTGCGCAAGCGTGCCCGGCCGAAAATCCTGCTGGCCACCAATTACGAGGAGGCCGTGGAACTCTACGACCGTTACAAGAAGAACATCCTGGGCGTGATCTCCGACGTAGGGTTCGTGTTGCACCGCAACGACCCGCCCGAGAGCGAGAAACGCGACGCGGGCATCGACCTCTGCCGCCGCATCAAGGCCGACAACCCGCTGATGCCCGTCCTGCTGCAATCGTCGCAGACCGAGTTCGAGGTACAGGCCCGCCAGCTCGGGGCGGGGTTCATCGCCAAGAATTCCAAAACGCTGCTCACGCAGCTGCACGAATATATAGACAAGGAGTTCGCCTTCGGCGAATTCCTCTTCAAAGACCCCGATACGGGTGCCGTCATCGGCAAGGCCAAAGACCTGGTGCAGATGCAGGAGATGATCGCCACGATCCCCGACAAGGCATTCGAATATCACACGTCGCAAAACCACCTTTCGAAATGGCTCTATTCCCGGGGGCTGTTCCCGCTGGCGGCGGCGATCCGCCGGGGCAACAAGAGCCAATTCGCGTCGACCCAGGAACATCGCCAGCGCATCGTCAACCTCATCAAGGATTACCGCACGCTGCTCGGGCAGGGCGTAGTGGCGCGTTTCGACCCGGAAACTTACAGCGACGCGGTGGCCTTCGCACGCATCGGCGAGGGTTCGCTCGGCGGCAAGGCCCGCGGGCTGGCCTTCATGAATTCGATGATCCTCAAGCACCGGCTCTACGACAAGCACGCCAACGTGCGCATCATGATCCCCCGCTCGGTGGTCATCGCCACGGACTATTTCGACGACTTCATCCGCCTCAACGGCCTCAAATACATCATTTCGCAGGAGTTCTCGGACGAGGAGATCCTCTCGGAATTCGTCAGTTCGACGGTGCCCGCCAGGTTGCAGCAGGAGCTGAAGGCCTACATCCAGACCGTCCGCACGCCGCTGGCCGTACGTTCGTCGTCGAAGTTGGAAGATTCGCACTACCAGCCCTTCGCAGGCATCTATTCCACCTACATGATCCCCTACGTGGACAACGGGGATCAGATGCTCCGGCTGCTGCTCAAGGCCGTCAAGAGTGTCTACGCCTCGGTCTATTTCGCCACGTCGAGGGCTTACCTCTCCTCGTCGCAAAACCTGATCTCGGAGGAAAAAATGGCCGTCATCATCCAGGAGGTATGCGGCACCGAGCAGGACGGCCTCTTCTTCCCGACCTTCTCGGGCGTGGCACGATCGATCAACTACTATCCCATCGGCGACGAGGCCCCTGCCGACGGCGTCTGCAACATCGCCATGGGGCTGGGCAAACTGGTCGTCGACGGCGGCCGCACGCTGCGTTTCTCGCCCCGCTATCCGCAGAAGGTACTCCAGACCTCGACCCCCGAACTGGCGCTGCGCGACACACAGAACGAAGTGCTGGCGCTAAGCCTCAAGCCCGAAGAGTTCCGCACGTCGATCGACGACGCGGTGAACCTGCACAGGCTGGACATCGCACAGATCGCCGGCCTGCGCAACGCACGGTTCGTCTGCTCGGTATGGGATCGCGACAACGAACGCATCTCAGACAGCCCGTTCGACCGGGGACGCAAAGTCATCACGTTCAACAATATACTGAAGTACAACACCTTCCCGCTCGCGGACATCATCGGCGATATCCTGAGGCTGGGGGCCGAGGAGATGCGCTGCCCCGTAGAGGTCGAATTCGCCGTCAATATGGACGTACAGGCCGGAGAACAACAGATATTCAACCTGCTCCAGATCCGCCCGATCATCGACAACCAGGACAACCGCCCGATCGACTGGAGCAAGGTGGACGTTTCCGACGCGCTGGTATACGGCCAGAACGCGCTCGGGATCGGCATGATGGGCGACATCGCAGACATCATCTACATCAAGAGCAACACGTTCGACTCGCTCTCGACCGAAAAGATCGCCGAAGAACTGCTCGAATTCAACAACCGGATGCAGGATGAAAAACGCTCCTACATCCTCGTCGGCCCCGGCCGCTGGGGCTCTTCCGACCCGTTTCTGGGCGTCCCCGTGAAATGGAACCACATCTCGGAAGCGAAGGTGATCGTCGAATGCGGCATCGAGAAGTTCGAGGTCGAACCGTCGCAGGGCACGCATTTTTTCCAGAACGTCACCTCGCTGGGCGTGGGTTACCTGACGATCAACCCCTTCCGCGGCGACGGTATTTTCCGCGAAGGGGAACTCGACGGCCGCCGCGCGGTCTACGAAGGGACGTTCCTGCGGCAGGTGCGCTTCGAAAAACCCCTGTGGGTCTGCATCGACGGGCGCTCGAACAAGGGTATCGTCAAGGAAGAGGGCGATAAATAATAATTCCGCGGAAAAATTCGTCCCGAAGTTACAATTTATAAGAAATAATATTATATTTGTAATAAAGAAACAACCTTTTAAAACTTCAGGCAATATGGACGTAAACAAATTGATGGCGGAACTTGAGCGCAAGCACCCCGGCGAAAGCGAATACCTGCAAGCCGTGCGCGAAGTTCTCATGACGGTAGAGGAGGCTTACAACCAGCATCCGGAATTCGAGGCCAACCGCATTGCAGAACGCATCGTGGAGCCTGACCGTATCTTCACCTTCAAGGTGGTCTGGGTCGATGACAAGGGCGATGTCCAGGTCAACCTCGGGTACCGCATCCAGTTCAACAACGCAATCGGCCCCTACAAGGGCGGCCTGCGTTTCCATCCCTCGGTGAATCCCTCGATCCTGAAATTCCTCGGTTTCGAGCAGATTTTCAAGAATGCGCTGACGACGCTGCCCATGGGCGGTGCCAAAGGCGGCTCGGATTTCAACCCCAAGGGCAAATCCGACCGTGAGGTAATGCGTTTCTGCCAGGCCTTCATGGTCGAGCTGTGGCGCCATATCGGCCCCGAGACCGACGTCCCGGCGGGCGACATCGGCGTGGGCGGCCGCGAAATCGGATACCTCTACGGCATGTACCGTAAACTGGCACGCGAGAACACGGGCGTACTGACCGGCAAGGGCATGACCTACGGCGGTTCGCTGATCCGTCCCGAGGCCACGGGGTTCGGTGCCGTTTATTTCCTGCGCCAGATGCTCGAAAAAGCCGGCATGGACATCAAGGGCCAGACCATCGCCATCTCGGGCTTCGGCAACGTGGCCTGGGGCGCGGCGACGAAGGCCACGGAACTGGGCGCCAAGGTGGTGACGATCTCGGGTCCCGACGGATACATCTACGATCCTGCGGGTCTCGACGCCGAGAAGATTGCCTACATGCTCGAACTGCGCGCGTCGAACAACGACGTGGTGGAGCCATACGCCGCGAAATTCCCCGGCTCGCAGTTCTTCGCGGGCAAGAAACCGTGGGAGGTCAAGGTGGACATCGCCATGCCGTGCGCCACGCAGAACGAGCTGGACGGCGAGGACGCCAAACGGCTGCTGGCCAACGGCGTGAAAGTCGTGGCCGAGGTTTCGAACATGGGCTGCCGCCCGGAGGCCATCGACGCCTTCATCGCGGCGAAGATTCCCTACGGACCGGGCAAGGCCGTGAACGCCGGCGGCGTGGCCACGTCGGGTCTCGAAATGACGCAGAACTCGCAGAAGCTCAACTGGACGGCCGAGGAGGTCGACGCCAAGCTGCACCAGATCATGTCGTCGATCCACCACGCCTGCGTGGAGTACGGCACCGAGAAGGACGGCTACCTCAACTACATGAAGGGCGCGAACATCGCGGGCTTTATGAAAGTCGCCAAGTCGATGGTCGAGCAGGGAGTCATATAGGCCGATTTTTTTCCATGAAAAAAGGCGAACTCTCTTCAAGTTCGCCTTTTTTGTCCCCCCCCTGCATCTATAAATAATATAATGCAAGCTGCGCCCCTGAATTGGAAGGAACAGTACATTTTTGAGAAAAAACACGACACGGAGAAACACGTCAGATATTAAACCGATGCGTCCATATATCTTATTAATCAGCCTTGCGCTGTCATCGTGCGCCGCTTCGCAGTGTCCGCAGCTTTACATGAACCGGACGCGGGGTTCCGCCCCGTGTTATTTCACCGACGAATACGGCCACGCCGTTTTCGGGAATGCCCGCTACGAAGACGCCCGGCAGTTTATCGGCGACCGGGCCGCCGTACGGCTCAACGGCAAATGGGGGTTCATCGACCCCTCGGGCGCAACGGCCGTCCCCCTGCAATACGACTGGTGCGGCAGTTTCGGGGAATACGGGTTCGACAAGAGCGTCGCGATGGTCAAAAACGAAGTCGACAAATTCAAAGTGCCGATTCTCTCGGATTGCCCGACGGCCCTGATCGACCGGAAAGGCAACCGGGTCACGCCGTTCTACGGGTTCATCTTCCCGGTCCGGGACAAGGTGGCGTTCGTGAACGACGGTCGCACGGATTTCGCGGACACCCGGTTGCAGAACCTGGGCTTCGCCGACGGGAAATGGGGCTGCATCGATCCGAAAGGCCGCCTCGTCGTGCCGTGCGTCTATGAGCTGGCGTACCTGCTCATAGCCACCCCCGGATTCACAATCGTCCGGCGCGACGGCAAGTGGGGCGTACTGAACGACCGCGGCCGACCGATCGTCCCGTGCGTCTACGACGCTGTTTATTACAAGGAGGGACATACCGTCATCGACACGCAGGCCGACACGTCAGAAGCCGGAAAGAGCGTCGCGGCTCCGAACGGCGGTTTCCATGTAAAATCACTATGGCATCTGCAAAATATTAAGAATGAGAGAGCTTTGCATAAAATTCAAAAAGTAGGTAATGACATGGCAACAGTTCTTATTTCAGCATTCTGCAGCGCATTACATTCAAATAACTCTTCAGCCGCAAAGGTAATGCGAATTTGTGAATGAACCAAATAATATTCTCTGATTTATTGGATTTCAAAATCTGAGCAAACCGTATTCTGTCATCTTTCGGTAGAGTGTCGTCCTGCTTATTCCGAGCAGTTCTGCGGCGCCACTCCGGTTGCCGTTTGCCTGTTTCAAAGCGCGCAATATCCGTTCCTTATCCTCCGCGTCATTGCGCAGGGCGAAACTGACGGGTGAGGTCGGTTTCGTCACGGCAAGTTCCAGATGCTTTTTCGTGACTACTCCCTCCTGAGCCTGCAATACCGCACCCATGATTTTCTGCCGAAGCTCGCGCACGTTGCCCGGCCACGCGTGGGTCAGCAACGCTTTACGGGCTTCGGAACTGAACCCGCTCACATTGCACTCCAATTCCTGATTGGCTATTTCACGGAAGAAGTCCGCCAATGGCATGATGTCTTCCTGACATTCGCGCAACGGTGGCACGGTTATCTCGAAATCATGCAGGCGGTAGAGCAAATCCTGCCGGAAACGCTTTTCACTCACTGCCGCTTCCAGATTTTCGTTGGTGGCGGCGATGATGCGGACATTGAAATTCCTGTCCGATTTGTCACCGACGGGGCGATAACGCCTTTCCTGTATGGCACGGAGCAGCATCTGTTGGGTTTCCAACGCAAGGTTGCCCACCTCGTCCAAAAACAGTGTGCCGCCTTCCGCTTCATGGAAATATCCTTTCTTGGCATTGTCCGCACCCGTGAACGCACCTTTAACGTGTCCGAAGAAAGCCGATGGAGCAAGCTCTTTGGTGAGTGAGCCACAGTCCACTGCCACGAATGACTTGCCTGCACGTTTGCTCTTGTCGTGCAGGTGGTGAGCAATATGCTCTTTGCCAGTGCCGTTCTCTCCGAATATCATCACGCTCATATCGGTAGTGGCTACCAGCCTTATACGGTGCATGATTTTCTGAAATGCGGAACCGTCACGGGCGAATACGGGCATACGGCGATGTCGCATCTGACGCTCTTTCTGTATAGAACGGAGAAGGGGGATCAGTTTGTCCTCCACAAGTTGTTTGGGTATGTAATCCAAAGAACCGAGTTTCATGCTTTCCACGGCTGTATACACTTCGGCGTAGTCGGTCATTATGATGAAGGGTTGCAACTTCCCTTCCTTGCGCATCCAGCGCAACAAGTCTATGCCGTTCCCGTCAGGCAGACGCAGGTCGGCAACCACGATGTCATTGTCCGTTGACTGTTGCAGATGTTTCTTTGCGGTCAATAGGTGATAGGCTTTCACAGTGCGGTAGCCCTCCCGTGCCAGCAGATTGCAAACATATTCGCAATACACGATATTGTCCTCCACCACTATTATTCTTGTCTTATCCATTTTCGTATTTTCTCCTTTCCTCTTCTGCCAGCCGGATTATTTCCGCTCCTTTGTCCAATACGGCGGTCACGGCATTACTCAATGCTTCGGTATCGGGTTTATCCTTTCCATGAAGCAATCCATAAAGTACCCTCAGCGGTTGGTCGGCACGGAGTACCTCCCACGAGCTGCGCAGGTGATGTGTGATAGCGTCCAGCCCTTTCATGTCTTTTTTCGTTGCCTCATCCTGCATTAAGCGCATTTCCTTTTCAGTTTCCGTTATCAGTTTCTCCAACATGACGGCTTCATTACCGTATGACAACAAGGTGGAAAAGTCAGGCTTTCCGTCGGATGTTACTTTCATGGCGCATCTGTCGGAAACCTCCATAAGCTCCGATATGGAGAACGGCTTGAACAGGCATCCGGCAAAGCCTTTTGCCAATAGTTCCCCTTTGTTACAACTGCCCGAAGCGGTTGCCACAACCACCGGGATTGTTGGTGAATTGCCCACGTTGGACGAACGCAACAGTTCCAGCAATTCGAAACCGTTTATATCGGGCATATTCAAGTCTGTCAGCAACAGGCTGTATTCTTTCTGGCGTATCATTTCCATCAGTGCCGCAGCATCGGTGCAAGTGTCGCAGTGTATTCCTTCTTGGGAATACATCTCTTTCAGCATCAGAAGTAATACCTCATCATTGTCAATGGCGACAACATCATGGAATTTATTGTTATGATAAACAGGTGTATTGCTTGTATATCCAAGCTGTTCTTCAGCTTCCTGCATAGAAATTTCAACTGTGAAACGACTGCCTTTCCCTTTCTT
>OJSA01002812.1_pt1 | contig 11128 bp, 8 predicted proteins | sample 1599341 | NCBI WGS metagenome assembly OJSA01 (sample SAMN04168657, study PRJEB22393) | human gut metagenome | biome: human gut microbiome; feature: stool | host: Homo sapiens | collected 2014-03-20 | reverse complement strand
CCACGAACAAAACCGGAACAATAAAGATCTGGAAGATCATACCGATGAACATACCTCCGATGGCGGCAGTACCCAAAGTACGGTTACCGTGAGCACCTACACCGAACGCGAACATCATAGGCAACAGACCGACTACCATAGCCAACGATGTCATCAGGATAGGACGTAGACGAGCGGCAGCACCTAAAACGGCAGCCCACGTGATACTCATACCCATACGGCGACGGTCGAGGGCAAACTCTACGATCAGGATGGCGTTCTTCGCCAACAAACCGACCAACATGATCAAGGCGATCTGCATATAGATATTGTTGGACATCGTACCTAAGATCATCTTCAAAGCCGGGATATTACCCAAAGCAGCCCATCCCTGTACGAACAGGAAGCTACCCATCAAACCGAACGGAATGGAAAGCAATACAGCCAATGGCAGAATATAACTTTCATACTGGGCGCTCAGCAGCAAATAAACGAATACGAAACAGAGCAGGAAGATCAAACCGGTCGTGCTGCCACTGGTTTCAGCCTCTTCACGCGCCATACCACCCAACTCGTATCCGAAACCGGTCGGAAGTGTCGTACCGGCAACCTCCTCGATCGCTTTCAATGCCTGGCCACTGGTGTATCCATCCGCCGGCGCAACCATCACTTTAATAGATGTATACATATTGAAACGGCTGATAATATCCGGTCCATACACTTTCTTGATAGACACGAACTGCGAGATTGGAGCCATTTCGTTTCCATTGCGGACTTTGATATTCTTCAACGATTCCAAATTGGTACGCAAAGCCGGATCAGCCTGGACCATCACACGGTACATCTTACCGAAACGGTTGAAGTTGGAGGCATACAAACCACCGTAATATCCCTGCATGGTTGCCAGAATATCACTCGGACTGATCCCTACTTTCTTACAGGCAGCCGCATCGATATCGATCATATACTGCGGGAAGTTAGGGTTGAAGGTACTCTGTGCCGACTTGATTTCAGGACGCGCTGTCAAAGCAGCCATATATTGCTTCGTCACATCGAAGAATTTTTCCAGATCACCACCAGTCTTATCCTGCATGTTCAACTCGATATCACTGGATGCGGAATACCCTGGGATCATAGGCGGAGTAAAGAACAGCACCTGTGCATCCTTCACAATCTTTTGCGCACGCATGAACAAACTGCCATACACAATATCCGAACTCTGCATCATGGAACGTTCTTCCCAATCTTTCAACTTGATAATGAACGAACCGTATGAAGGCCCCTGGCCACCGATAAAGCTGAAACCAATAATGGCCGTACGCGATTTGACTGCCGGGTCGGCAGCGATCAGGCTATCCACCTTGTTCATCACCTCTATCGTACGTTCCTGGGAAGTTCCCGGAGGCAGCGTCACCGCTCCCATGATCGTACCGGTATCTTCATTCGGAACCATACCTGTCGGGGTCACATTCATCAAAACAACAAGCAGGACGATACATCCGGCAACGATACCGAACGAAAGCCATTTCTTTTGGATAAAGAATACAACACGTTTTTTATAGCTGTTCAGCAAAGAGTCGTATGCGGCATTGAAAGAAGAGTGGAAACGGGAGACGAAAGTCGATTTCTTCTCATGCCCTTCTTCGTGCGGCTTCAAGAACATCGCACACAGAGCCGGACTCAGCGTCAAGGCGTTCAATGCAGACAAACCGATCGAGATAGCCATCGTCAAACCGAACTGGCGATAGAATGTACCGGCCGTACCGCTCATGAAACTTACCGGAATAAACACGGACATCATGACCAACGTAATGGAGACGATAGCACCGCCCAGCTCGTTCATGGCATCGATAGAAGCCAGTTTCGCTGATTTGTATCCCTGGTCCAACTTAGCATGGACACCCTCGACGACCACGATCGCATCATCGACCACGATCGCAATGGCGAGCACCATAGCACAAAGAGTCAGCAAGTTCAAGCTAAAGCCGATCAGCGATAGCATGAAGAACGTACCGATCAATGCTACCGGGATCGCGATAGCCGGAATCAAAGTCGAACGTAAATCCTGCAAGAAGATATACACAACGATGAATACCAGGATGAAAGCTTCAATCAATGTCTTGAGCACCTCGTGAATAGAAGCGTACAAGAAGTCGTTGGCATTCATACCGACGTCGATCTTCAAGCCCGGAGGCAATATCTTTTCTGTTTCTTCCAGTAGGTTCTGGATATTATTGATGGTTTCCGTCGCATTGGTTCCTGCCATCTGATAAACGATACAGGTTACGGCACTATGACCGTTTACTTTATTGACAAAGTTATAAGTCAGACGTCCCAATTCGATATCGGCGATATCTTTCATACGGAGCACTTCACCATCCGGCAAAGCTTTCACGACCATGTTCTCAAATTCGCTTACTTCCTGCAAACGTCCCTTATAACGGATCGTATACTGGAAACTCTGGTTACCCCGTTCACCAAACGAACCAGGAGCGGCTTCCACGTTCTGCTCAGCCAAGACACCTGCAACGTCATTCGGAACCAGTTTATACTGTGCCATCACATCCGGCTTCAACCAAATACGCATGGAGTAGTCGGTTCCTAACACATTCGCATCCCCCACACCTGGTACACGCTGTACTTCCGGAATCAGGTTGATCTTGGCATAGTTCTCGATAAATCGCTGGTCGTAACGGTCCTCGGCATCATAAACAGAGAACACGATCAACATGGAGTTCTGACGTTTCTGAGTCGTCACACCGATCTGAGTTACTTCGGCCGGCAGCAAACCTTGTGCCATCGAAACACGATTCTGCACATTGACGGCAGCCATGTCAGGATCGGTACCCTGTTTAAAATAAATGGAGATTTCGGCCGATCCGTTATTCGAAGCCGACGAAGTCATGTACATCATGTTCTCCACACCATTGATCTGATCTTCCAGCGGCGCAATCACACTATTCAATACCGTCTGTGCGTTTGCCCCCGTATAAGTAGCTTTCACCGAAACGGTTGGAGGGGCAATATCCGGATATTGGGTAATAGGCAAGGACAGCAAGCCTAATATACCCAGTATGACAATCAAGATGGAGATCACCGTTGAGAGCACCGGGCGGTTTATAAATCTATCTAATTTCATATCTTCTGTTTTTAACGAACAAATGGAAGTTATTAATTAAAAGCGGTCTTCAGATTACCTTCGTTCTGATCTTTCAAGGCCTGATCATATTTCGCTTTCTGCTGTTCCGGCGTGATCGGCTGGATAGCCTGGCCGTCATGGAGGTTCTGTACGCCTTCAATCACGATTTTGTCACCGGATTTCAAACCATTTGTCACCAGGTAATTCTTACCGTCATCCAGATTAGAGATCTGAATCTCCGTATTCTTCACGGAATTGTCCGCCTGCAAGACGAAAACAAACTTTTTGTCCTGGATTTCGACAGTAGCGGACTGAGGGATAATAATAATCCCATCCATCGTGTATGGGAATATGATGTTGCCGGTACCGCCGCTTCTCAATATATTTTTATCATTCGGGAAAACAGCACGCATGCTGACAGACCCGGTTGACTGGTCGATTACACCGCTAACGGCATCGATCTTGCCTTCCGACTGATAAGTTGTGCCGTCAGACAGCTGCAAGCGGACAGCCGGCATCTTTTCCAGCTGTTCTTTCAAAGTGCCCCCGGCTCTTGTCAGACGCAGCAGCTCTTTCTCCGTCATAGAAAAATAAACATACACGTCGTTGATTTCGGATACGGTTGTCAACGGCTGCGAAACAGAAGGGCTGACCAGACTTCCGATACGGTACGGAAATGTACCGACAACGCCATTCGACGGGCTTGTCACCGTACAGAAAGATAAATTTTGATTTGCGCTTACCAAAGATGCTTCTGCCTGAGCCAGGCTTGCCTTGGCAGACATAAGCTGGTTGACCGCTGTCTGATACTCAAAATCACTGATAATCTTCTGATCGAACAAAGCCTTTTTATTCTTTTCGGTCAGGGTCAAAGTAGCGACATTGGCTTTAGCCATCTCGACAGCCGCTTTTGCCTGTCCGACCGCAGCAGCATACTGGGTCGGATCGATCTGGAACAAAGCCTGCCCTTTACGAACTGTTGCTCCTTCATCCACACATAACTTAACGATAAAACCCGAAACCTGGGGGCGTACCTCAATATCCTGCGTTCCTCTGATCGTCGCCGGATAGGATGTTGTCTGGTCGCTCGTTGTCGAATTGACAGCAAGGACAGCAAATTCATTATCCCCTAACTTCATACCGCTTTGATTGTTCCCGCAAGCGGTTAATAAAGATACCCCTACTGCAAACAATGCAATTTGCCTTAATTGGGTAATAGTAGTTCTCAACATTTGTTTATCCATATTCATTATTATATATCTTCTATACTATTCTTGTTTTTAGTCATTAGAAGGCCATCAAAAAGCCATCGCAACGGGTGAGATCCGCTGCATCCATAGTAAAAAAATTCCACAACGATGCTGTCCTAAACTTATGGGTTCATAGCCTATTCCTCATAAAAAGCGTACAAATGTAGAATCTTTTTGTTGTACTTTTTCCGTTTATACAATCTTTTATACTAAAAAATTGCTTATTTTATATTTCTGTATCAGAGATATATTGAGAATTTGACCAATCGAAAATATATTCGTTTAAATTGATACATAATTTTAACACAGAATTTGTTTATTCAATAATTTATCCTAATTTTACGGCTTATATAACCTAAATAATCAATTCATATGGAACCAAAGTTTATGATATCGGAAGTGTTCGGCACTTCATGGAAGTACACTAAATCTCAGATCTGGGTACTGGTAGGGCTGTTTATCGGATATTTTATCCTGTCATCAATCATTAGTCTGTTCGGTATGCCAGCGCAAGGTTCGATGGTCGGTAAGATCATCGTGAATCTGATCAGTGCCGTCATATCCAGTGCTTTCATGTTGGGCTACATAAAAAATCTGTTCCAGACAATGGATGGAGAAGAACCACAGTTTTCCGCATACGGGCAGCAATCCCGTAAAATCTTCACTTATCTTATTGCCAGTATCATTATGGGGATCGCAGTGGCTATCGGAATATTCTTACTGATTGTTCCGGGTATCTATCTGGCTATCCGCCTGCAATTTTATTCTGCCTATATCGTAGAGGAAGACTGCGGAATTATAGAATCACTGCAAAAAAGCTGGGACTTGACTAAAGGACAGGGGATGCCGTTGTTTTTATTACTGTTGGCCATGATCGGCACTGCGATCGTCGGTTGCATCTTGTTCTTCGTCGGACTCTTTGTCGCCGTTCCTCTTATCTATATGATGCAGTGCTACACATTCAGAAAATTAAATACGATTTCAACAGAAGAAGAAGTACAACAACTATAATATCAAATCATAAATAGACAACAGCCCGCAAAAATAAACATTCTGCGGGCTGTATAGCTTTCCGATCTATGGGTAAGACATATAGAATCAAAGACATTGCAGAGATGTCCGGAGTTTCGACCGGAACCGTCGACCGCATATTGCACAACCGAGGCAAAGTATCCGAAGAGGCACAGAAAAAAGTAGAAAAAGTTTTAAAAGAAATAGACTATCACCCGAACCTGATAGCCCGTTCCCTTGCACTAAAAAAGAACTACCATTTTATCACTCTGATTCCTTCTTTTGCAAAAGGCGAATATTGGGATAAACTTTGCGAAGGAATAGATAAAGCAGAGCAGGAACTTTTCAGCTACAACGTAGAAGTCGAACGTATGTGCTTCAATCAATACGACAAAAGCAGTTTCGACGAGCTCATTCCCCGGATCGAAAAAGCCGACTGTCAGGGAGTCGTGATTGCAACACAGTTCCATGACAGTGTCGTCAAGTTGGCATCCCGGCTGGATCAGTTACAAATACCTTACATACTGATAGACGCATTCATTGAAAACACCAATTGCGTGGCCTATTACGGGACCAACTCGTATGATTCCGGATACATTGCCGGCCGTTTGCTATACGAACAAATCAACCCGACCGAAAATATCGCAATCTTCCGCTTTATCCGCAAAGGAGAAATGCAGGTAACCCAGGTCATGAAACGCGAGGAAGGCTTCAGGACTTATCTGGCAGAAAAGAACTATAACGGACGTATCTATTCTGTACAATTACATGCCGACGAACCGGAAAAGAACATAAGCATACTGAATACTTTCTTAGAAGAGCATAAAGAGGTGAACGCAGGTATCATATTCAACTCCCGTGCCCACTTACTGGGAAAATACTTCCGCGATAAAGGAGAGAAATTCAGATTGATCGGCTATGATGTGATAGACCCGAATATCACTTGTCTAAATGACGGTTCCATCACGCACCTGATCGCCCAACGGCCGGAAGTGCAGGGATTCAATTGCATACGGGCACTGTTCCGCCATTTAGTCCTCAAAGAAAAAGTGGAACAGATCAATTATATGCCGATTGATATCCTGATGAAAGAGAATATCAAATACTATAACAATTATATTTGAAAACATAAAAAGGTATTTTTTATCCGTTTTCTTTTTGTTTGATAAATAAATACTATACTTTTGTGCCCAATGTGTGCGCGAGCACAATAAGATAGTAACAATGAAATTATCACAATCATAAACAATAAAAATATGGCTAATTTATTTTGCGTTAAAGACAAAGTTGTCATTATTACCGGTGGAGCCGGGATCTTGGGCAGAGGTATTGCTGGTCACCTTGCTGAAGAAGGTGCTAAAATCGTTATTCTTGACCGTGCAGCCGAAGTTGGTGAACAAATTGTAGCCGACATCAAAGCTAAAGGAGGAGAAGCAAGCTTCTTCCTGACCGACGTATTAAACAAAGAAATTCTGGAACAGAACAAAAAAGATATCCTGGCCAAATATGGTCGTATCGATGCATTGCTGAATGCAGCCGGCGGTAATATGGCTGGCGCGACCATCGGACCGGACAGCACGATTTTCGACCTGAACATCGACGCTTTCCGTAAGGTGGTAGACCTGAATCTGTTCGGAACAGTTCTCCCGACAATGGTATTTGCCGATGTAATGGCTAACCAAAGAGAAGGTGCTATCGTTAACTTCTCTTCCGAATCCGCCTTGCGCCCGCTTACCCGCGTCGTGGGTTATGGTGCTGCCAAAGCCGCCATTTCCAACCTGACTAAATACCTGGCCGGTGAACTGGCGATCAAATTCGGAGAAGGTTTGCGTGTAAATGCAATTGCTCCGGGATTCTTCCTGACGGAGCAGAACCGTACTTTGATGACAAATCCGGACGGATCTTACACTCCACGTGCTGAATCTGTCATTGCACATACTCCGTTCAGACGTCTGGGTACACCGGATGAATTATTTGGTACAATCCAATACTTGATCAGCGACGCTTCCAAATTCGTAACTGGAACAATCGCTATCGTAGACGGTGGTTTTGATGCATTCTCTATTTAATCTCACAATTAAAAACAAGACATTATGTATTTATGTGAACAAACATGGCGCTGGTACGGACCGAACGATCCTGTTAGTCTTTCCGATATCCGCCAGGCCGGCGCTACCGGAATTGTAAATGCCTTGCATCATATCCCGAACGGAGAAGTATGGACTGTCGAAGAAATACAGAAACGCAAGGATATGATCGAAGCAGCCGGCTTACGCTGGAGCGTAGTGGAAAGTGTTCCCGTACACGAACATATCAAAACACAAAGCGGAGACTTCCAGAAATATATCGACAACTATAAAGAAAGTATCCGTAACTTGGCTGCATGTGACATCCGTGTGATTACTTACAATTTTATGCCGGTTCTGGACTGGACCCGTACAAACTTGGCTTACACCATGCCTGACGGCTCTAAAGCATTACGTTTCGAACGTGCAGCTTTTATGGCTTTCGATCTCTACATCCTGAAACGCCCTGCTGCAGAACAGGAATATACAGACGAAGAAAAAGCAATCGCAAAAGCCCGTTTTGACGAGATGAGCGAAGATGACAAAGCACTGCTAGTACGCAACATGATCGCTGGTCTGCCCGGCTCCGAGGAAAGTTTCACATTGGATCAGTTCCGGGCCGAACTGGATCGTTACAAAGACATTGATGCGGAAAGACTCCGCGCCAACTTGATTTATTTCCTGAAAGAGATTACTCCGGTTGCCGACGAAGTAGGCGCACGTATGGTTATCCATCCGGATGATCCTCCCTACTCGATCTTAGGCTTGCCCCGTATTTTGAGCACTGAAGAGGATTTCCGCAAGTTGATCGAAGCCGTACCAAACAAAAGCAATGGTTTATGCCTCTGTACCGGCTCATTCGGTGTTCGTGGAGATAATGACCTAGCCGGTATGATGAAACGGTTCGGTGACCGTATCGACTTCGTCCATATACGTAGTACCAAACGCGATGAAGCCGGAAACTTCTTCGAAGCAAACCTGCTGGAAGGAGACGTGAACGTTTATGAAGTAATGAAAGCCCTTCTTGAAATCGAGCAGGAACGCGGTTGCTCAATCGCTATGCGTCCGGATCACGGGCATCAGATGATCGATGACTTGCACAAGAAGACTAATCCAGGTTATTCCTGTATCGGTCGTTTGCGTAGTTTGGCTGAATTGCGTGGTTTAGAACTGGGTATTGCCTGTTCTTTATTCAAATAATGAGTGACGAGTAATCACAAATAGTTTGGCATTGAAAGGCGTCTGATTCTTTTTCGGACGCCTTTTTCATTTTACCTCTCTCCCGTTTCACTTTTTTTCCTATTTTTGTAGTGTCAATAATTTTACAAAATGTCTAAAACACACTACAGCATATTGTCAGTCATATTATTACTAGTGTTAAGCGCATGCCATTCTTTGTGGACGGCTCAAACGCAGCCTGCCCCGCAGCAGGAATCAATCCTGGTCCTGCCAACAACGGATATTCCTCTTCCAAACACAGATTTTGCTTTTCTGTTTCCGGAAGAACCGAAACTGTACGAACAAACATCTCCCCGCAAAAATATAACAATAAACTTCTCCAACAGAGAAAAAAATGATATTGCCGTAACGGATCCGCTCCTGATGGCAGATGAGAATTCGATGCTTATCGATTTAAGCCTGATACAGAAAGAAGACTATGCTTTCCCTTTACCCGGCGCAAAAGTAATCTCTCCATATGCCGGACGTAGAAAACACCATTCGGGTGTAGATTTGAAAACTTGCGCCAATGATACGATCATATCAGCATTCGACGGAATCGTCCGTCTAGCTAAGCCTTATTATGCATACGGAAACGTAATTGTTGTACGCCATTACAACGGATTGGAAACAGTCTATAGCCATAACTCCAAAAATCTGGTCAAGCCGGGAGACTATGTAAAAGCCGGACAACCGATTGCACTGACCGGACGCACAGGAAGAGCTACGACGGAACACCTTCATTTTGAAGTACGGGTAAACGGGCAACACTTCAATCCGAATCTGGTATTCGACCTGCAAGAACGGAAACTTAACAATCAATGCCTGGTATTCACCCAAAAAGGTGGCAAAATTGCAGTGAAGCCCGTCGAACTAATGCCTCATCAGTTTGCAGGAGACTACAGTTACTCACCTGCCTCCTGTAAAAACAAGGAACAGATAGAAAGCAAAAAGGAAACTCTGTAACCCCCTTTTCAATGCCCCTGCAAAGCTTCTATCAGAAGATTGATATTAACGGTAAACAAGCGGACTGATATCGCCAACAAAATAATACCGAAGAACTTCCGGATAATATAGATTCCGCCTTTTCCAAAAAAGCGTTCGATACGGGCTGTCATGCGAACGACAAAATAGACCCATATCATATTCAGTATTAAGGCTATCACAATATTGACATTAGCATACTCCGCCCTCAAAGATAATAATGTGGTAAACGAACCGGCACCCGCCAGTAAAGGAAAGACCAACGGAACCAGTGTCGCCTCCTTTATCGGTCCCTGATTTTTAAAGATTTCTATATCGAGTATCATTTCCAATGATAACAGGAAAATAACAAACGAACCTGCCACTGCAAACGATTCGATATCCACATGGAAAAGCCGTAGCAGGACATCGCCTGCGTAGAAGAACCCGATCATCAACAAAAAAGAGATAACCGTTGCCTTCATAGCATTCACGTCCTTACCCTTTTCTTTCAAATTAATAATAATTGGAATGGAACCAATATCAATCACAGCAAATAACACAATGAATGCACTGATCATTTGCTGAAAATCAAAACTTTCAAACATAAGATACCCTTTTAATTGCTCTAAAGGTACAAAATCTTTCCCAAGAGTCGACTGACAAATAGTAACAATCGCTTCGATGGATAACGTTTTTTCATACTAAATCAGAATCTCTTCACGAAAAAATAGCGACCTTTGCGTACACTTATATTGCTCCAAGCAAGAAAGTAATTAAATGTTGTCGGGAGATATGGATATAAAAACGATTTTAAAAAAGTATTTGGTATTTGTCATTGGATTATATTTTTTAGCTGCAGGAATCGTCCTGATTATACATTCCGCTTTAGGAACGACTCCTATTTCAAGTGTAAATTATGTGTTAAGCCTCAACAGCCCTCTTTCTTTAGGGACCTGTACCTTTATCGTAAACGTATTGCTGATACTAGGACAGTTTTGGTTAATCCGAGGGACGAAAAGTCGTCAAGACCAAATATCTATCCTGTTGCAAATTCCATTTTCGTTCATATTTTCAACATTCATAGATTTCAATATGTCACTCGCTGAAGACCTGCATCCATCCAATTATATAACGTCGATTGCGCTGTTACTGTTGGGTTGTCTCATCCAGTCTATTGGTGTCGTATTAGAAATCAAACCCCAGGTTGCGATGATGAGTGCAGAAGGATTCGTCAACTACGCCGCCCGCCGTTACAATAAAGAGTTCGGAAAATTCAAGGTCATTTTCGATTTCACTTTAGTAACGGTCGCCATCATTTTATCACTGATCTTCACTCAACGGATCGAAGGAGTCAGAGAAGGCTCTCTGATAGCAGCCTGCATCACAGGCTATATCGTGAGTTTCCTGAACAATAAAATCATGACTCGAAAAATGCTTTCCAGGATTTCTTCCATACTGAAATAGTTTTTTTCTTATTTTTGTGCTTCATTAGAAAAGAA
>OJSA01002778.1_pt1 | contig 11240 bp, 6 predicted proteins | sample 1599341 | NCBI WGS metagenome assembly OJSA01 (sample SAMN04168657, study PRJEB22393) | human gut metagenome | biome: human gut microbiome; feature: stool | host: Homo sapiens | collected 2014-03-20 | reverse complement strand
TCCTGGGAATTGGTAACAACCCGATGGTAGGTTGTACTGTAGCTTGTGCGGTTGATGTTGCTCAGGCTTTAGGTAAGTAATTCAGGTTACTTTATATAGATAAAGAACTCCTGTAATCTTAACGATTACGGGAGTTCTTTTTATTTGTAATAATTTGATATGGATAAATTTATTCAGAAATGTATTACTTCATATAAACCATATCATCTTTTCTTTCTCCTTTGTACCAATCAGTGTTTGATTTACATCCACTTTCAACCCACTTTGAATACCCTCCAGACACTATTTAAACTGGACAAATAGGTAGCTTTTAACTTGAATATACAAATATAAACCTGTAAGAGCAAATAATGTAGCTAATTCGAGAACTTTTGTATGACTTCGCCTGTTTACATAACAGATACTAAAACATTATACAACAATGCTACTCACATTCTTAAATACACTTGCCACTATTATCAGTGTTATTAGTCTGCTAATTGTCACTTACGGAGTATTAGTCTGCTTCATCGCCTTTTTACGCAATGAAATAAAACGATTCAACGGAACATATACGGTTAACAATATACGGCAGTTGAGGGCGGATTTTGGCACTTACCTTTTGCTTGGATTGGAATTTCTAATTGCTTCCGACATACTAAAAACTGTGGTTGATCCAACGTTGGACGAATTGGCAATCCTGGGTGGAGTGGTTGTAGTAAGAACTGTGCTTTCTGTATTTTTGAATAAAGAGATCAAAGAATTGGCCGAAAATGATTCAGCGAAAGAAATATAGCATATCGCCGCACAACTAAGTTTCTCCAAAGCCATATCTTTTTTATTGCCTGATATTTCTATTTTGCCTACCTTTGTACGGGAAACATTTACACACTGACTGGCAAGGAATAGAAACACGCCAAAAAAATGGGAATTACACATCTATCTATTGAGCTTACACTTGATCTGATTGCGTTAATTATAGGAATCATCCTTATTATACGTGCTAAAGACAATTATCCGAAATTATATTGGGGAATTATAGCAACTGGCATCGGTATTATGTTTTCATGGGAAAATATCGGATGGCTGACAATTGTCACAGACACTCCGGAATACAACTTCACAGAATTGCTCAACATTGAGAAAATGCTCAAATGGTATGCTTTAGCAAATATTGTAGCCCTGTTCCCTATCGCTTCTTTATCACCGGGCTATCTGAACCATTTCAGAATATTTACTTTTCTATTATTACCCATCATTACGATAACTGTAGGAATCAGTTATTTAGGTTTCAATGGGAATATCACTCCCATCCACTCCATAGATGAAATTATTCCGAATATCCATCAAATAGATGTCAAGCTTAGGGCTTGCATATTCCTGTTATCCGTTTTTACCCCACTCGTTCTTCTTATTTATCCGATGATGAATAACAAGACCTACCGCAGGATAAATAATAACATGTATCTATTCATCGGTTTTCTATTCGTATTTTTAGGGATATACATTTTGTTCACTCTAAATATCAATGAATTTGTTTTCAATCTGTTCGGCATTATGGCAATCGTTTTTACGGTCTTATTCTCCATACAATATTTACGTTATGAGAATCCGTTTTCGAACCATATAAACATGATTCATAATGCAAAGAATACGGAAAGCACTATAATGCTACAAGCTGGAAAGCCATCTCCTACTCTCCCGCTCTTCTCAACGATTGAAGCCTATCTTCAGGAACAGCATCCCTATACCGATCAACGGTATAATATAGAACTTTTAGCCAAGTCCCTGAATAAACAGGAACATGATATTTCAGCAGCAATCAAAAGTCAGGGCTTTACAGGTTTCCGGGAATACATTAATTATCTTCGACTGGAATATTTCAGACAGTTAGCCGCCGAAAATCCAAAGAGTAATGTAAAAGAACTGATGTTTGCATGCGGTTTCACCTCCCGGGCAACTTTCTATCGTAACTTTTCAGAAAAGTATGGTGTATCACCCAGTAAATTCATTGAGAATCAAAGAGTAGAACAATAATTTCTTTTTTTAAAAGCACAATTCTTAATAGTAAAAAGTGTCTCATTTCAGGAATGAGACACTTTTTATTTTTATAGCTAAAAGCAATCCGTTACTTTTGATGCAAAATAAAACTACGACGTTGGCATCATCAACAGATTAATCGAATACTAAGATAACTAGAATATGAATATTGACAATTGTAATCACACCAACACAGAAAAACATCAAGAAGAAAAGATCTTTTTATATACTACCATTACTGGAAACTTGCAACTAATCCATTTAGAACAGATTGGCTATTTCCGGTATAACTCCAAGAGTAAACTATGGGAAGCTGTATTAAATAATAATCATACCCTGGCACTCAAAAGAAATACAAACTCACAAAAGATATTGAGTCTGCATCCCTATCTTATCCAGATTAGCCAGTCACACATTATCAATATAAGCTATCTGGTTTCGATTGAAGACAACAATTGCATATTGCTTCCTCCATTTAATGAGATGGAACTTTTACAAGTAAGCAAGTCTTTTATGAAAAAGCTAAAAGAAAAATATCCATGTATCTGATTGTATATAGCTCATCTTTATGCTCTATGCAACACCAAGCAATTCCACTTCGAAGATCAATGTCGAGTAGGCAGGAATAGAATCAAAAGATTTGATACCGTATCCCATTGCATAAGGAATATAAATAATCCATTTATCACCAACATGCATTTTCTGAAGTGCCACCTGCCACCCTTCTATTACATCACTAAGACGTAGGGCATCGGGACAAGTACGCTCATAAGAATTATCAAACACCTGGCCATCAATCAGACTTCCTTTGTAATGCACGGTAACAATGCTCCGTGCACCCGGAGAAATCGTACTTTCGCCAGTTTCCAAAACTTTGTAATAGATTCCACACGGCAACGCGAAAACACCTTCCTGAAAAGATAGTTTTTTCAAAAATCGCCGATTGGCCTCTTTGTATTCTTTCTTTTTCCCCATAAATAAATTGATTAAGAACTTGCAAAAATAATCAGAATAACAAAGGATTTAGCATAAAAACTGTATATTTGTTTGTTGAACTATAAAAAAACTCATCGCTATGGGACTAACAAAGACTACACGTAGCATTAGTGCTACCGGACTACTCCTACTTATCATGATGACTGTGGGCCTATATTCATGCACACGTACTCAAAAAGACATCATTCCTTCTGCCGATTATGCACCGTATGTAAATGCGTATACGGGAGGAGTCATCTCGCAAAATTCGACCATACGTATAGAACTGACCCACGACCAACCCATGGTGGATATGAACAATGAGTTAAAAAGCAATCCGTTCAGTTTCTCACCTTCATTAAAAGGAAAAGCATATTGGGTTAGCAACAACACCATTGAATTTGTGCCCGAAGAAGGAGCGCTGAAACCGGGAACACTTTACGAAGGAACTTTCCGGCTCGGAGACTTCATCGAAGTGGACAAAAAGCTGAAAGAGTTCAACTTCTCATTCCGTGTACAGGAACGTAACTTCACCCTGCAACTGGAATCATTGCCGATTACAGCTACCCAACCGAATGAAATAAATATTAAAGGAGAGATACGTTTCAGCGACGTAGTGAAAAAGGAAGAGGTAGAAAAGATGCTGACTGCCAGTGACGGGAAAAAGAGTTATCCGGTGGAAGTCACCGCAACCGACAATCATACCCGGTATTTGTTTAGTATCAGACAAATCCCCAGAGAAGCTGATGATTACCCCTTGACTATCACAGCCAACGGCAACGCAGCTGGCATCGACCGTAAACAAAGCGAAGAAGTACTGATACCGGCGAAAGATTGTTTCCGTTTCATGTCTGCCGAACGCATCGACCAACCGGAAAATGGAATCGAGATTGTTTTCTCCGCTCCCTTATCCACTACTCAAGATTTAAAAGGACTGATTGAGATCCCGGAAATCTCCTCATCGATCTTCCAAATCAGTGAGAACAGAGTTTTTATCTATTTCGAAGCAAACACACAGAACAAACTGACGTTGAATATCCATGAAGGAGTCAAAGACAGTCAAGGTAAAGCGCTGGGAACTTCTCATACGATCTCGTTCAGTGAAGTAAGTCTGAAACCACAGGTAGAAATGTCTACCTCCGCCGCTATCCTGCCCGATTCGAAAAGTCTGATTATTCCTTTCAGGGCTGTCAACCTATACGCTGTGGATTTGAGCGTGATCCGCATTTTCGAGAACAATGTATTGATGTTTATGCAAACCAATTCACTGGCCTCGGCCAATGAACTACGCCGCTCGGGAAGACTGGTTTACAAGAAAACGTTATGGCTTGCCAAAGATGCTTCCAAAGACATTCATCATTGGGGAGATTACTCGATAGACCTTGCCGGATTAATCCACCAGGAACCGGGTGCCATCTATCGTGTCATACTTTCATTTCGTCAGGAATACTCCGCTTATCCTTGTGGAGGAGGCGAGAATCAGGATATGAAATTCGCCGACAGCAGCACCTCCGACGGGCTGACCAAAGTAAGTGGAAGTGTTTTGTCCGAAGAAGATGAAGCAATCTGGAATACCCCCGAAGCCTACTATTATTACAATGGCGGAACAATGGACTGGAGTGTGTACCGATGGACGGAACGCGACAACCCCTGCCATCCGTCTTATTATATGGATTCAGACCGGGCAGCTGCCTGCAACGTTTTTGCTTCCAACCTGGGAATGATTGTAAAACGGAACTCACTGAATAAACTGTGGATTGCCGTTAGTAATATTTTGGATACAAAACCGATAGGGAAAGCACAGGTAACAGCGTATAATTTCCAGTTACAACCCATAGGGAAAGGAGAAACCAATGGAGAAGGATTCGTTGAAATCACTCCGAACGGTGTGCCTTTCATTATCGTGGCAGAATCGGACAAGCAAAAAGCGTACGTCCGCGTTGTGGACGGTGAAGAACAGTCCGTCAGCAGATTCGACGTGGGAGGAAAAGATATTCAAAAGGGACTGAAAGGATTTATATATGGCGAAAGAGGAGTATGGCGCCCGGGAGACACGCTGCACATTTCCTTTATATTGGAAGACCGCGAAAAGAGAATCCCCGACAAACATCCCGTAGCACTGGAGATTTACAATCCGAGAGGACAGTTCTACACAAAAATGATTTCAACACAAGGAATGAACGGATTCTATACATTCGACGTTCCGACACAGGCAACAGACCCGACCGGACTTTGGAATGCGTATATTAAGGTGGGAGGAACCACCTTCCACAAAGGTCTGCGTATCGAAACCATAAAGCCCAACCGCTTGAAAATAAATCTGGCATTGCCGAAGGTGCTTCAAGCCACGGACAAGAATTTCTATGCCCCACTCACTTCAACCTGGCTGACAGGAGCAACTGCCTCCAAACTGAAAGCCAAAGTAGAAATGTCTTTATCGAAAGTGAATACACAGTTTAAGAATTACGGACAATATATCTTTAACAATCCGGCTACGGATTTCACGACTATCAAAACAGATATATTTGACGGCACACTGGATGCAGAAGGAAAAGCAAACGTCACGCTGAAAATTCCGACCGCAACGGAAGCGCCGGGTATGCTGAACGCCACTTTCACCACCCGCGTGTTCGAACCGGGAGGAGATGCCAGCATCTACACTCAAACAATTCCATTCTCACCATTCACCTCTTATGTCGGTATCAATCTGAACCAGCCAAAAGGCAAATATATTGAAACTGACAAAGATCATGTATTCGATATTGTAACTGTAAACACGCAGGGACAGTTAGTGAACAGTTCTAATCTGGAATACAAAATATACCGCATCGGCTGGAGTTGGTGGTGGGAAAACAGTGGTGAATCTTTCGGAACGTATATCAACAACAGTTCCATCACTCCTGTTGCCAGCGGCAATTTACAGACAAGAGGCGGAAAAGCATCTTTCAAATTCCGTATCGATTATCCGTCATGGGGACGCTACCTGGTTTACGTGAAAGATAAAGAGAGTGGACATGCCACCGGAGGTACAGTTTATGTTGACTGGCCGGAATGGCGGGGACGTTCGAGCAAGACTGATCCCAGCGGTATCAAGATGCTTGCTTTCTCGCTGAACAAAGATTCTTATGAAATAGGAGAAACAGCCACAGCAATCATTCCTGCAGCAGCGGGAGGACGTGCACTGGTATCCATAGAAAACGGTTCTACCGTATTACGACAAGAATGGATAGAGGTTTCCAACGGAGGAGATACGAAATATACATTCAAGATTACACCGGAGATGACTCCGAATGTATATCTGCATATCAGTCTGTTACAGCCTCACGCGCAAACAGTCAATGACCTGCCTATCCGTATGTATGGCGTCGTTCCGGTATTCGTGACTAACAGTCAGACGGTGTTGCAACCGCAGATACAGATGCCGGAAGTGTTACGCCCGGAAACCAACTTCAATGTGACCGTCAGCGAAAAGACCGGAAAACCGATGACTTATACATTAGCTATTGTAGACGACGGTTTGCTGGATCTTACCAATTTCAAAACCCCGGACCCATGGAATGATTTCTATTCACGCGAAGCACTCGGCATCCGGACATGGGATATGTATGATAATGTATTGGGAGCTTCCGCCGGAAGTTACAGTTCACTTTTCAGTACGGGTGGAGACGCCACATTAAAACCTGCCGATGCAAAAGCAAACCGCTTCAAACCGGTAGTCAAGTTTATAGGTCCTTTCTATCTGGGAAAAGGTAAGAGCCAGACGCATACGCTGAAACTTCCGATGTATGTAGGTTCGGTACGTGCCATGGTGGTTGCCGGACAAGAGGGAGCGTACGGCAATGCGGAAAAAACGGCTTTCGTGCGGACTCCGTTAATGATGTTGTCCACCTTGCCCCGTGTGCTTAGTATTCAGGAAGAAATCACCGTTCCGGTAAATATCTTTGCGATGGAAAATCAAGTGAAGAATGTAACCGTATCACTTCAGGCATCCGGTGGAGGAGTACAGATTGTAGGGGCCAACCAACAGTCGCTCAAATTTAGCCAACCGGGTGACCAGCTCGTGTTCTTTACCTTAAAAACAGGTAGTAAAACAGGAAAGGCTACCATCCATCTGACAGCCAATGGTGGCGGACAACAAACTAAAGAAACCATTGAAATAGAAGTACGCAACCCGAATCCGATAGTAACCCTGCGCAACAGTCAATGGGTAGAAGCCGGACAAAGCAAAGAACTTTCATACAATCTAAGCAGTTCTTCTGCAAATAACCAGATAAAGCTGGAAGTATCACGCATACCTTCGGTTGATATCAGCCGCCGGTTCGACTTCTTATACAACTATCAGCATCATTGTACGGAACAGTTGACTTCCAAGGCTTTGCCTCTTCTGTTTGTCGGCCAATTCAAAACAATAGATAAGATAGAAGCCGAAAAGATAAAGACAAATGTACAGGAGGCTATCCGGCAGATTTATGGTCGTCAACTCCCCAATGGCGGATTTGTATATTGGCCGGGAAATGCTGTTGCCGACGAATGGATCAGTTCTTATGCAGGAATGTTCCTGACACTGGCACAAGAAAAAGGATACGCCGTTCATTCGAACGTATTGAACAAGTGGAAGCGTTTCCAACGTGCTGCCGCACAGAACTGGCGGATGCCGCAGGATGCAAGCGGCTGGCAACAATGGCAGTCGGAATTGCAACAGGCTTTCCGTTTATATACGCTTGCATTGGCAGGAGCACCGGAATATGGGGCCATGAACCGGATGAAAGAACAGGCAGGATTATCCATTCAGGCTAAATGGAGACTGGCAGCAACCTATGCACTGACCGGAAAGATGAAACCGGCTGAAGAACTGGTGTATAATGCGGAAACAACAGTAAGCCCCTACTCTTCCATGAATCAGATTTACGGTTCCTCCGACCGTGATGAAGCTATGATTCTGGAAACACTGATCCTGATGAACCGGGAACGGGATGCTTTACAGCAGGCAAAAGTCGTTTCAAAGAATCTGTCACAAGAGGAGTGGTTCAGTACACAATCCACCGCTTTTGCTCTTATGGCAATGGGACGTCTGGCTGAAAAGCTGTCAGGCACATTGGATTTCGTATGGACATGGAACGACAAACAACAACCTGCCGTGAAATCGGCTAAAGCTGTGTTTGAAAAGGAAATCGCCACCACTCCCAAATCCGGTATGATTGCTGTGAAGAATCAAGGAAAAGGAGCGCTTAGCGTAGACCTTATCACACGCACACAGTTGTTGAACGATACATTACCGGCCATCAGCGACAATCTTCGCATGGATATAAGATATGCCAACCTGAACGGTACACCGATCTCTGTCAATGATATTATACAGGGAACTGACTTTATGGCTATCACCTCCATATCCAATATTAGCGGAACTTCCGATTACACCAATCTGGCACTGACGCATATCATACCGTCCGGTTGGGAAATATACAACGAAAGAATGGTTGCCCCCGAAACGGAAAGCGGAGCAGCCGACGGTTCCGGTAAATCCGTCAGCAAATATAATTATCTGGATATACGCGATGACAGGGTATTAACTTATTTCAATTTGCGTCGTGGTGAAACAAAAGTATTCACTGTCAGACTGCAAGCGACTTATGCAGGTAACTTTATTCTTCCTGCCGTTCAATGTGAAGCAATGTATGATGTAAACGTACAGGCACGCAGCAAAGCGGGAAGAACAACTGTCAGTCGATAAATTTCAGGCACGGATTACACGGTTCTACTCGTTAACCAAAAATGCGTAATCCGTGTAATCCGTGCCTAATTATTTGTCACAAAGATATGTCTCTTAGCTCTTAACATTTAAATGAATCCTATATATAAATTCTTCAAACGATTATCTGTTACTAAGAAAGTAATGACAATAAGCATTGCTCTTTTGATGATAGGATACATCTTTTGCCTTCCCCGGCAACTGTTTCATGTACCCTACTCCACCGTTGTGACTGATCGAAACGAAGAATTACTGGGAGCACGTATCGCTTCGGATGGTCAATGGCGGTTTCCTCCCCGAAAGACAACACCCGAGAAAATCAAACAATGCCTTATTACCTTTGAAGATAAACACTTTTACCACCATTGGGGAGTTAATCCGCTATCTACCGGAAGAGCACTCTATCAGAATTTAAAGAATAAACGTGTTGTAAGCGGAGGCAGTACCCTTACCATGCAGACCATCCGTCTCGCCCGGAACAAACCCAGAACTATCGGAGAGAAAGTCATCGAAATGATCTGGGCTACCCGTTTGGAGTTTCGGACTTCCAAAGAGGAAATCTTATCCATGTATGTCTCTCATGCACCATTCGGAGGAAATGTAGTAGGACTGGATGCTGCTGCCTGGCGCTACTTCGGTCATTCTGCCGAAGATTTATCATGGGCGGAATCAGCCATGCTGGCCGTCCTGCCCAATGCCCCCGCCATGATTCATCTATCCAAAGGACGAAAAACACTACTTTCCAAACGCAACCGTTTATTAAAACAACTTTTTGAAGAAGAGATTATTGATGCGTCCACCTATGAATTGGCTATCAGCGAACCGTTACCCGACGAACCACATCCTCTTCCTCAAATAGCCCCCCACCTGGTTACCCGCTTTTATCAAGAAAGAAACGGATTATATACCCGCTCAACCATCGATAAAGGAATACAAACCCATATAGAGAGTTTGGCGGAACGGTGGAGCAATGAATTTAATCGAAGTGATATCCGTAACCTGGCTATCCTAATTATAGACATTCCCACCAATCAAGTGGTAGCATACTGCGGAAATGTACATTTCGACCGTAAGCAAGGGGGGAATCAAGTAGACGTGATTCAAGCTCCCAGAAGTACAGGCAGTATTTTAAAACCCTTTCTCTATGGTGCCATGCTACAGGAGGGAAGTCTATTACCGCAAATGCTGTTACCGGACGTACCCGTTAATATCAATGGCTTTACTCCACAAAACTTCAGCATGCAGTTTGAAGGAGCCGTCCCCGCTTCCGAAGCTCTTGCCCGCTCATTGAATATCCCGGCTGTCACCATGTTACAAAGATATGGAGTACCCAAATTTCATCACATGCTGCAACAAATGGGGTTCAAGACTATCAACCGATCAGCCTCCCATTATGGATTATCACTCATTTTAGGAGGTGCCGAAGCTACTTTATGGGATGTGACGAATGCTTATGCACAAATGGGACGAAGCCTCTCCAACAGTCATTCCAACGACCTTCCCCAAGAAAAGGAAGTGCAGATACTACTGGGAACAGAAGAAAAGACAGTTTCGGAAAGAGATGGTTCAAGAAAAGTTACTTCAGGAAAGACCATTTCAAGAAAAACAACTTCGAGAAAGGATATATCAGAAGGAGTTATTTCAGAAGGAGTCATTTCTGCAGGAGCGGCCTGGCTCACCCTTTCCGCCTTAACAGAAGTCAACCGCCCTGAAGAAATTGACTGGAAATCAATCCCCTCAATGCAGACTATCGCATGGAAGACCGGAACGAGTTACGGATTCCGTGACGCCTGGGCCGTTGGCGTGACTCCCCGTTATGCAGTAGGCGTATGGGTAGGAAATGCAACCGGAGAAGGAAAACCTGGATTGGTCGGTGCACAGACAGCCGGTCCCGTATTATTCGATATATTCAATTATCTCCCATCTTCACCCTGGTTCGAACGTCCCACAGGAATTTTCGTTGATGCAGAAATATGCCGTCAATCCGGTCATCTGAAAGGACGTTTCTGTGAAGAAACCGACACCGTACTGATCCTTCCCGTCGGATTACGGACAGAGGCTTGTCCTTACCATCATCTCGTCACACTATCCGCCGACGAAAGCCACCGCATCTATGAAAACTGTGCAAACACGGAACCTACCATTCAGAAATCATGGTTTGCCCTGCCGCCCGTATGGGAATGGTACTATAAACAACACCATCCGGAATATAAACCGCTGCCACCTTTCAAAGCCGGCTGCGGAGAAGATTCTTTCCAACCCATGCAGTTCATCTACCCTCCGATGAACGCCCACATCAAGCTGCCCAAGCAACTGGATGGCAGCAAAGGCTTTATCACGGTGGAACTGGCACACAGCAATCCCAATGCCACTATCTTCTGGCATCTCGACGACACCTATCAGACACAGACACAGGATTTCCACAAAATTTCCCTGCAACCTGCTCCCGGCAAACATTCCCTGACGGCAGTAGACGGAGAAGGCAACACAGTTTCCA
>OJSA01002762.1_pt1 | contig 11285 bp, 12 predicted proteins | sample 1599341 | NCBI WGS metagenome assembly OJSA01 (sample SAMN04168657, study PRJEB22393) | human gut metagenome | biome: human gut microbiome; feature: stool | host: Homo sapiens | collected 2014-03-20 | reverse complement strand
CCGGCGTCTACAAAGAGCCGGGCAAGAGCGGCAACCTCCCCTCCGGCGAAGGGTATATCGCCCCGGTGGAGAACGGCTCCAACGGCGAGATGATTATCGACGGCTCCATGGTGGGTATGGGCACCCTGAAAAAGCCCCTCAAGGTCACCGTCAAAGACGGCAAGCTGACCAAGATCGAAGGGGATGAGGAGGGCAAGCTGGATATCCTCCTGAAGAATGAACGCAACGCCACTTTGGGGGAGCTGGGCATCGGCACCAACGAGAAAGCCATCCTCTGCGGCATCATCCTGGAGGATGAAAAGGTCTACGGCACCGTCCACATCGCCTTTGGCACCAACACCTCTTTTGGGGGCACCAACAAGGCGGACTGCCACATGGACGGCATTATCCTCAAGCCGGACCTCTACCTGGACGACCAGCAGATCATCAAAAACGGGGAGTTTTTGCTTCAATATTAAAAAGGAATACCCCAGCCCCGGAGAAGCTACTCCGGGGCTTTTTCCATAATAGAGAAAATAGATCTATAATTGTGGAATAGTTCTATGGAATGTGTCTATATATTCTGTTATACTGATGTTACCAGAAAACAGAATATGCCGAGGGAAGCACCTTCGGCGACATAGAAAGGAGAGCATCTCAAATGAACGGGACAATTGCGTACCAGGCCATTGAAAAGAACCGGGCCATGCTGGAGGGCATCGCCAAAAAGATGTGGGAAAAACCGGAGGGGCCATACCGGGAGTTCAATGCCTGCCAATGGATTTCCACCGCCCTCAAAGAGGCGGGCTTTGACGTGGAGATCGGCGCAGGCGGCGTCCCCACTGCCATCAAGGCCACCTGGGGCAGCGGCCATCCAGTCATCGGCATCTTGGGTGAATTGGACGCCCTGCCCGGCATGAGCCAGAAGCTGGTCACCCACAAGGAAGCGGCGGTCCCCGGCGACTATGGCCAGGGCTGCGGCCACAACCTGCTGGGTGTGGGCGCATTGGGCGGCGCTCTGGGCCTGAAAGCGGAGATGGAGGAGCGCAAACTTCCTGGTACAGTGGTTTATTACGGCTGCCCAGCTGAGGAAGTTCTAACCGGAAAATCCTTTATGGCCCGGGGCCATGCCTTTGACGGTCTGGACCTGTGCGTGGACTTCCACCCCGGCACCACCAACGCGGTGCGCACCGGTAAAAACACCGCCCTCAATTCGGCGATCTTCCACTTTAAAGGCAGAACCGCCCACGCCGGCGGCGACCCCCACAACGGTCGCTCCGCTTTGGACGCGGTGGAACTGATGAACGTGGGAGCCAACTACTTGCGGGAACACGTCACCAGTGATGTTCGGATTCACTACATCATCCTGGAGGGAGGCACTGCCCCCAACATCGTCCCCGACAAGGCCAGTTCCAAATACTTTGTACGCGCCCTGACCCGGGATGCGGTGGTGGATGTGTACGACCGGTTGGTCAAGGTGGCCAAAGGCGCTGCCATGATGACCGAGACTGAACTGGAAATCGAGTTCCTGGGCGGCTGCTACAACCGGCTGTGCAACATGGAGCTCTCCAAAGTCCTGTACGACTGCCTGGCTGAGGCCCCCAAAGAGGCGTTTACCCAAGAGGAAAAGGATTTTGCCCACGCCCTCAACCAGACGATGCCCGAGCTGTATGAGCAGCTGCGCACCAAGGCTTACGCCCCCGAGGGGACCGACCTTCATGAGGGGCTGCTCCCCATCGAGCCTGTCGACGGCTACGGCTCCAGCGATGTGGGCGATGTGCAGCACATTGTGCCTGGAGGCTCCTTCTCCACCGCCTGCTTTGCCATCGGCGCCCCCGGCCACAGCTGGCAGAATTCTGCCTGCTCCGGCCACTCCTTGGGCCTCCGCGGCATGATCTATGCCTCCCGGGTCATTGCCCTGTTCGGCCTCAAGGTCATAGAGAACCCCGACATCGTTGAGAAGGCCAAAGCGGAATTTGTCAAGGAGACCGGCGGCAAGCCGTATATCTGCCCCATCCCCGAAGAACTGCCGATCCCGTAAACCGGTTACAGATCACATAGCGAAGACCCCGCCTGAGCATCTCAGGCGGGGTCTTTTTCATGGGACAAGGCTGTAGATATAGCAACCACGGCCCTTTCCCTGGATGGCCGTGGATAAAGATACACGACGGGGACCCACCCCAAAGAAAAACCGCCCGGGGAATCCCCTCGGGCGGTGGGTTTACCAATCTTCCAGGTGGTCTTCTGGCCCCAGGCCGGGGCGGGGGAGGGGCTCGTAGCGGCTGTTCTCCGGCCCATTGGGATATTGCCTGTGGGTTTTGTTCCCACCAGGGGCGGAAATGGGCTTCATGTTGTCAAAGCTGCGGTAGAACTCCCGGGGATCTACCCGTTTGAGCTGTTCCAGAGCAGCGGCCAGGGCCTCCGGCTTGTGGATGGAATCCCGATAGATCCGGCAGAGGAAATACCAGCAGTCCCCCTCCTCTGGGTTGAGGGCGACTGCCCTTTGAAAGGCTTCCTCCGCCTCTGCAAACCGGGAGAGGCGGAAATAGGAGTACCCCATCCGGTACCACCAGACCCAGTCCTCCCGTCCCTCATCTGCAATGCTCTCTAACAGGGCAAGGCCCTCTTCATAGCGGGCCAGGTTGTTGTAAGCCCGGGCCAGGTACCCGGTGATCTGGTAGGTGCGCTCCTCCTGGGGGAGCTGCAGGATGGCGTCTACAATCTTCTGGTGCTGGTCGGCCTCGTGCCACTGGGAAATTTGTTCCAGCAAGGGTTCCATGGCGGGTCGTCTCCTCCTTTCCAAAATGGGAAAACTGCCTGGGGGAATCATCCCCCGAACGGGATGGAGCAAAGGCTATTTCATCATGACGGCGCGGTCGATGGCGTCGATGAGAGTGGCGCGGATATTGCCATCCTCCAGGGCGCGGACGCCGCGGATGGTGCTGCCGGCCGGCGAGCAGACATTGTCCTTCAGCTTGCCGGGGTGTAGGCCGCTCTCCGCCAGCATCTTGCCGGAGCCCAGCACCATCTGGCTGACCAGGGTGTAAGCCATATCCCGGGGCAGGCCGTGGAAGACGGCGCCGTCGGCCAGAGCTTCCATAATCACATAGAGGAAGGCGGGGCCGCAGCCGCTCAAGGTGCCGCCCACATTCATCAGGCTGGTTTTCACTGGAAGAAGTTTACCAATGCTTTCAAAAAGGCCCTTGGTGAATTCCAGTTCTTCGGGGGCGAGGTTGTTGGTTTCCTCCAAAAGGGCCATCCCCTCGCCCACCATGCAGGGGGTATTGGGCATGACAAAGGCCACCCGGGTCTCTTGGGGGAGGATTTCCCGGTATTTTTCATAGGTCCAGCCCAGGGCGATGGAGATGATGGCTTTGCCTTTGAAAGCGTCGTAATGCTCCTTGACAACTTCTTCGATGTTGTAGGGCTTGACTGCCATCAGCACAATATCCGATTGGGCCACCAGCTCTTCCGCAGTGGAAGCGGGGTGGATGCCGGTCTCTCGACCCATGGCCTCCACTTTTTTCTGATCAATGTCGTAGGCGTAGACCTGCTCCGCATGCAGGTAGCCCGCTTTGAGGGCGCCCAGCAGGATAGCGGAAGCCATGTTGCCCATGCCGATAAATCCAAGTCTTTTCATAGGGTGTTCTCCTCCCAATTTTGTGTTGCCGCAGGGCCGTCCGTAGGGGGCAGAACGCCCCAGGAATTTGCATTCCTCAAAAGGCCGGCCCAATGGATTGTACCTGCAATTATAGCATGGGGAAGAGGAAAGTACAATCCAAGCCCCACAGAAATCCCCTAAGTGGTTTGTTGAGAGGCGAACAATAGTTTCTGAAAATAATGACGAATCTTTGTTCACATCGTCCATTGAAAACCGAACGCACGTTCTGATATACTGAGAACACAGGAAACGAACATATGATCGAACGCGCGGCGGATCGCTGGCGGGAGGAGGAATTGGAATGAGAAAAACCTGGATACACTTTTGGAAAGATACCCTTTTTTTGGTGTGCCTCCTGCTGGCGCTGGGATCCGCAGGCGGGTTTGAGACCGGCGCTTTCTCCCTGGGGAGATGGATTGCCTACACGGTGGGATTTGTCCTCCTTGCAGGCTGCTGCCTCCTCAGTAATCCGGGACAAAAACAGCCCCGCAGGGCCCGGAATGTGGTCCCTCTTTCTGGAAAGCACACCCCTCACCGGCCTACTGCCGCGTAGGAGGGCACCTATCTTTCCTACAGCAGTCCACCGGAATTCCGGTTGCTATATTTGAGGATGAAAGTGGGAACCCTCTTTTGGCGCAGTGTTTTGAGCAGACCCAGTTCACACTTGGTGAGCTGTTGGAGAGGCGGGGAGGAGTTTCTTCCTGTGAATGATCCAAATCCGCTTGATGCTAAAGCCGCCAATGGGAAAGGGAAACAGCAGGAGGACAGCAAAATGGCCGCCCTTGTTGGGCGGCCACAGGATATTGGGAATTATGGTTTGGGAAGATCATCGAGGATGGACTGCATCTGGGTGATCTCTTCTTTTTGGGCGTCTACAATGTTTTGGGCCAGCTTTTTGACTGCTTCATCTTCGGTGTGAACCAGGATGGCATTGGACATGTCCACCGCCATCTGGTGGTGGAGCATCATCCCCCGGGCAAAAGCTTCGTCTAAGCTGTCGCCGTCTGTGTGCACCGCATGAGAGGACAGCATCAGTTTGTTGTATGCATCCAGGTAAGCGGATTCCTGCTCTTCATTTTTGACCGCGGTGGTCTCACGCTCCTGAATCATGGCCTTCATCTCATCGATCTCCGCTTTTTGAGCGGTGATGATCGACTCGGCTAGAGGTTTTAATTCCGGATGGGAACCGCCGTTGTTCAGATAGCTTTCGGCCATGGAAATGGCAGATGCGTGGTGAGGGATCATACCCGCGAGGAAGTCGACAGCAGCACTCCCCGAATGTTGAATGTTCCCCATGTCATCCATCATGGTGGACATGATAGTGTTTTGCTCGTCCAAGTAGGCTTGGAGGCTGGGGTCCGAATGGGAGCTCCCATGATCCATCTGGCTGTGATCCATCTGCCCGGCGCTGCCGCTGGCGTTAGGGGAGGCTGGGGAACACGCCCTCCAAATCAAAACCACAAGGATAAGGGCCGCCAAACCGGCAATGGCCCAATACCAATTTTTTTGCTTCATAATATCTCTCCTGTTCCAGCATTTCAGCTAGTTGTATCCCCATTAGAATCTGTATATCTCAACTTTTTATACCTAAAAAAGCAGACAGCTTTATGAAAGGAAGATAGAGGGATCCACTAGCTTTTACCAGAGCCCATGCCGCGGCGGTGCTGGAATACCCAGGAATTTTCTTCCAGAAACGAAAGTCCAACTCCGACACCAAGACCATCTCTCTCCAAGAGCTTGGGGAGATGCTGCGGCAGTACGGGGTTTATCACATCATCCTGAAATAAAAAAAGCCCCTGGTTCTCCTAAGAAGGAGGATCAGGGGCTGTACTTTTTAGCCTGTGATTAAGCCATACGGGCTACTGCCCAGTAGCCAATTGCTGGGTCGGCCAGTAACATCAACATTTTTTCAAATACAGGTTAGGTAAAAGACGACTTTTAGAGACGAAAAACCCGCTTAAACAAACTGTTTAAGCGGGTTTTCTTTGGCGGAACGGTTAAAATCGATATTTTCGGCTTTGAGACTATTCGAAGAAATGCAACCCAACGGCCCTTCTGGGCCAGCGGCGCGTTTGCGCCGTGGAAGCGTTTTGCCGTAGGCAAAACCTTGGCGCAGGGGCAATTCATTTGCCCCGAGTATTTAAATCACCGGAACCCAAAAAGAAAGACACGCTTTTAGCGTGTCTTTCTTTTTGGTGCGAGAGAAGGGACTTGAACCCTCACGGTAGTTACTCCGCCAGCACCTCAAGCTGGTGCGTCTGCCGATTCCGCCACCCTCGCATATTCACAGATACTACCTGCAAATGCAAGGATTATTATAGCATCGCAGAGAATACTTGTCAAGGGATAGCGCATAAAATTTTAAGGCATCACCAGTCATTTCCCAAGCGCCTTCTTCGGCCCCCGCCCCATAATATAAAGTGGTGGGGAAACGCTGGGCGTTCCCACAAAATTCCGCTGGGAGAGGATAACTGAGCAATCACTATTGGTATAATAAAAGAGAACATATCTTCTGTGGAAAACGATTTTCCTTATAAAAATCGGGGAAATTGGATTTTATGTGGAAAACTCTGTGGAAAGTGTTTATAACTTTTTGTATAATGGAGGGATTCACTCCAGATTTCCAAAGAATTGTAAAATATTTGTGTTTATAGTTTGGCCCCTTTGAAAAATTCCGGAAATATGGTAAAATAGCCAAAGAGCCACCCCCTTCATCGGGAAGGGAGATCGTGCCCTTTTTTCATTGGCACGCCGGGCCTGGTTTCAGGCGGCAGTCCAGTGGAACATCCAAATACAGGAATCCCTGGGGAATCTTTTTTAAACGGCGCCGATTTGGCGGGCGGGTCTGGAATAGAAACCACAGGGGGACGGATAAAAGGAGCAGGTATGACAAAACGAGATACGGATAAAATTTATCGGAGGCGCAGGGGAAGCCCGGCGCTTCTCGCATTGATTGTGCTGTTGGTTTTGACTGCGGCTTCGGCGCTCATCGCCTTGGCTTGGCAGGGGATTCAGGGGACCGACCCGCCCCAAAATTTAGTGGTCCGCTTGGAGGACCGCTCTTCTTCTCAGGAGGAAAGTTCCTCCTCTGAGCAGCCGCCCTCCTCTCAGGAATCTCCGTCTGAGCCAGAGGAACCCCAGGGCCTTATGGGAGCGGTGCCGGAGAGCCCCCGGGTGCGCAGCGATTACTTTGACGATGCCATGTTTGTGGGGGATTCCATCACCACCGGCATCGAGCTATACGAGGTGATGTCCAATGCCACTGTAGTGGCAGCCACTGGTATCAATCTGGACAATATCATGACTAAAAAGGTCATTGAGCTAGAGGGGCAGGAGCTGACAATCCCCGAGGCCATGACCCATTACCATCCTAAGAAGATCTACATTATGCTGGGGGCCAACGGCGTGGGAGGTTTGACGGCGGAGCAGACAGCGTCCTACTATGCCAACTTTGTCGACTTGGTTAAGAGCCAGCACCCGGGCGCCATCATCTATGTCCAGTCGATCCTGCCCATCAACGAGGCAAAGTTCGCCCAGAAGTACAATGGGGCGATGACCAACGCCAAAATCGACGAGACCAATGCAGCTATTTTACAGATGGCCCAGGAAAAACAGGTGTATTACCTCAACGTGGCCGAAGCCTTTAAGGATGAAACCGGCGGCTTGCCCGCCAGCGCCACCCCCGATGGGCTTCATTTTGGGACAGAGAGCTATACCAAATGGTTCGATTATCTGAAAACACATACAGTAACGGAGGAATAACGGCTATGAAAAAACTGTTGACCATCACCATGGCGGCCCTGCTGGCGGCGGCATTGTTGCTTACCGGCTGCGGCAAGAGCGAAAAGACCGATATTGACATGGAGGCCACCATGAAAGCCATGATGGATGCCACCGAAGTGGAGGACGAGATGAAGAAGATGGAGGGGGAAGTAGTCGGCAACTTCTACAACATCGACGACAGCGCTGTGGACAGCTATCTCATCTACTCCAGCGCATCCGGCGCCACCGCAGAGGAATTCGCCATCTTTAAGGCAAAGGATGCCAAAGGGGTGGAGACCATTAAAACCATGCTGGATAAACGGGTGGAAGACCTAGGCAAGCGGTTTGAACAGTATATCCCCGCGGAGATGGCCAAAGTTCAGAACGCGGTGATCACTGAAAACGGCAACTATGTGCTCTTTGTCTGTGCGGGAGATCCCTCCCAAGCGGAGGCGGCCTTCGACAAAGCCTTCCAGTAAAATAGAGTGGAGAGGCTCCTTCCCTTGCGGCAATGGGAAGGAGTTTGCCCAGCGGATACATATTCCAATGGGGGTGGCAGCCCCCAGGCGGAGACCGTAGAGGAGGGATCGGTTGTGATAGCAGAGTGCTGGACGGTGATTTTGGTGATCTTGCTGGTGGTGGGGGTGTACCTTCACCGGGGCAAAAACCGGCTTGCCATGGCGGTCCTCCCCCTGGTACTGGTGCCTTTGGCCCATGTGATCGGGGCGCCGGTGTCGGTGTGGGTAGAGGATGTCTTCCCCGGCGATTCCGCTTTTTTGCAGATTGCCATTGATGTGGCGGCACTGGTGGTGGCCAACATGATTTTCGGCGCATTCTCCCGGGGATACCAAGGCAAGGGGAGCCGGCGGGCCTACATGGTTCTGTGCGCCGGGTTCACCGTCTTGTTCTCCTGGGTGCTGATCTTCAACACCTGGCCGCGCTGATGGAGAAATGATAGGAACCGGGATGGCAAGTCTGCCGTCCCGGTTTTGTTTTTCCTTCAGTTCTGATAAATCTGATAAACAGGATGCCCGCACTTCATGGATTGGTGAAACCTATGAAGAGAGGGATATGGATTTGGGGAAATTGCCAAAATCTGTCGAAGTATAAGAAAAAATTTAAGGTTTATCCATAAAAAGCCCTTGCAGAATCTACTTTTTTTTCATATGATAAAGAAAAAGGAGGAGTCAACATGTTAAAATCAATCCTGTCCGTATTGGGGAAAACGCTCTTTGCCATTGCTGCTCCTGTCCTGGTGGTTTGGATGCTGGTGGCGCGGCAAAAAGAAAAAACCATGGGGGCCCAGCGGCCCATTTATCGGTAAAAGGATAGCCAACCTGACAAAAACCAAAAGCCCAGCCGGGACTTCCCGGCTGGGCTTTTTTGCGGGTCCCCTCCAGGGGGGAAACACCTTTTAGTGGGTGTGGCAGGCTTCGCACTCCCCGATTTCCCCAACAATGGGGGTGGGGTCGATGCCCTGGCGCTGGTAGTAGTCGGCAATGGCTGCTTTAATGGCCTGTTCCGCCAAAACGGAACAGTGGATCTTTGCCGGCGGCAGACCATCCAAAGCTTCTACTACCGCCTTATTGCTCAGTTTAAGGGCGTCGTCAATGGACTGGCCCTTGACCATCTCGGTGGCCATAGAGCTGGTGGCAATAGCCGCGCCGCAGCCAAAGGTTTTAAACTTCACATCCTCGATGACGCCGCCGTTTACCTTAATGTACATTTTCATAATATCGCCGCATTTGGCGTTGCCCACCTGGCCGATGCCGTTGGCGTCGGCCAGCTCCCCCACGTTGCGGGGGTTGGAAAAATGGTCCAAAACTTTCTCGGAATACATATGGTCACAATCCTTTCTGAAACAAAGGTGGCACTTTCAGTTTATGCGCGGGCATCAGCCGCGGCAATTTCCTCCCAAACTGGAGACATGGCCCGCAGTTTTTCCACGATGGGGGGCAACGTGGCGAGGATGTAGTCCACATCCTCCTGGGTGCTGGTATCCCCCAAGGTGAGCCGCAGGGAGCCATGAGCGATCTCATGGGGCAGGCCGATGGAGAGGAGCACATGGCTGGGGTCCAAAGAGCCGGAGGTACAGGCCGAACCGGAGGAAGCGCAGATGCCGGACATGTCCAGCCACAGGAGGAGGGCTTCCCCCTCCACCCCTTCGAAGGAGAGGTTGGCGTTGCCGGGCAGCCGCTGGGTGGGATGGCCGTTGAGACGGCTGTGGGGGATGGCGGAGAGGATGCCGTGAATCAGCTGGTCCCGCAAATCCCGTTCCCGGGCGGTGCGCTCTTCCAGATTGCCCACCGCGTCGGTGATGGCAACCCCCAGCCCGACGATGCCGGCCACATTTTCGGTGCCGGCCCGATGGCCCCGCTCCTGGGCGCCGCCGTCCATAAAGTTGGGCAGCACCACCCCTTTGCGGACGTACAAGGCTCCCACCCCTTTGGGGCCATGGAGCTTGTGGGCAGAGAGGGAAAGCATATCGATGTTCTGGGCCTTGACGTCAATCTTCACATTGCCCACTGCCTGCACCGCGTCGGTGTGGAAGAGGATCCCCTTCTTCCGGCACAGGGCGCCGATCTCCGGGATGGGTAAGATAGTGCCGATCTCGTTGTTGGCGTACATGATAGAGACCAGGCCGGTGTCCTCCCGCAGGGCGTTCTCCACGTCCTTAGCGGTGAGCAGGCCATATTCATCCACCGGGAGATAAGTCACCTCGAACCCCTGTTTCTCCAGAGCCTGGGCGGTGTGGAGGATGGCGTGGTGCTCAAACACCGTGGTGATGATGTGGTTTTTGCCCTTTTTCTTCATCTGAGCGGCGGCACCTTTCAGCGCCCAGTTGTCCGATTCGGAACCGCAGCCGGTAAAGTAGATTTCGCCCGGCTGGGCGCCCAGGGCATCGGCTACCTGCTTGCGGGCCTTGTCCAGGGCTTCTTTCGCTTGGCGTCCAATGGAATAGACGCTGGAGGGGTTTCCATACTCCTCTTTATAGAAAGGAAGCATTGCCTCCAGTACACGCGGGGAAACTTGAGTGGTTGCGGCGTTGTCCGCATAAACAAACCGTTTTTCCATAGGGGGAACACTCCTTGTAGGCGCGGGAGATTGATTCCGGGGGAAGCCGCGCCGCCGCCCGCCGGGAAATGGGCATATGCCCTTTTCAACTACGCTCTTATTGTATACCTAAAAAGTATAATTTTCAAGAGGGAAATGAAAAAAATCACAACTTTTTTCCGGTTTTGTAGGGAATTGGGGGAGAATGGCAAAAAACGGCTTTGCAGATCTGGAAGTCCCCGCATCTCCATTTCTAACGCGGCCTATCCCCAGGAGGGCCCCCGGCTGGGGGCTGCCCAATTTGCCAAGGTGCTGCGGCATCATCCCTTGTGTTTTTCCGACTGGGCCACCGCCATCTGGTCGCAGCGCTCGTTCTCCGGATGCCCGGCGTGGCCTTTGACCCAGACAAACTCCACCTGGTGGTAGGCCAGGAGCGGGAGCAGCTGTTCCCACAAGTCCACATTGAGGGCTGGCTTTTTGTCGCTTTTGACCCAGCCTTTTTTCTTCCAGCCGTAGACCCATCCCTTCTGGATGGCGTCGATGACATACTTGGAATCGCTGGTCAAGGTGACGTCACAGGGCTCCTTCAGGGCGGACAGGGCCTCTATGACCGCGGTCAGCTCCATGCGGTTGTTGGTGGTCTCCCGCTCCCCGCCAGAGAGCTCCCGGGTGTTTCCTTTGTAACGCAGCACCGCACCCCACCCGCCAGGGCCAGGGTTGCCGGAACAAGCCCCGTCGGTGAAAATCTCCACATGTTTTCGTTGTTGTGTCATCTTGTCACTCCTATAGCATTCCCAACCTCCGGCTATTTTTCCGGGCGGGAAGCAAA
>OJSA01002749.1_pt1 | contig 11357 bp, 13 predicted proteins | sample 1599341 | NCBI WGS metagenome assembly OJSA01 (sample SAMN04168657, study PRJEB22393) | human gut metagenome | biome: human gut microbiome; feature: stool | host: Homo sapiens | collected 2014-03-20 | reverse complement strand
GCAATCCCCACAAACAGCTGAAATTTGTCCACGTGGCCGGAACCAACGGCAAGGGTTCCACCTCCACCTACACCGCCGCCGCCCTCACCAAGGCTGGTTACCACACCGGTCTTTTCATCTCCCCCTATGTCATCGAGTTCCGGGAGAGGATCCAGCTGGACGGCCAGATAATCCCCAAGGAAGAACTCGCCCAGGTAACCGCTTCGGTCAAAGAGGCGGTGGAATCCCTGGATGCCCTGGGGGAACGGTGCACCGAGTTTGAGACGGTGACCGCCATCGCCATGGTGTGGTACTCCCGGAAGCAGGCGGATATTGTGGTGCTGGAGGTGGGACTGGGCGGCCGGATCGATCCCACCAATGTCATCGACCGGGCCCTCGTATCGGTGATCACTTCCATCGGTTACGACCACACCGATGTGCTGGGGGACACCTTGGGGGAGATCGCCGCCCAGAAGTGCGGCATCTTCCGCCCAGGAGGACGGGTGGTGGCCTACCCGGATCAGGACCCGGAAGCTATGGCGGTGATCCGCAAAAAAGCAAAAGAACTCTCCTGCACCCTCACCCTCCCAGACCCCCAGGCGGTAACCCTCCGCAAAATGGACCTCTTCGGGGAGGAGATGGACTACAAAGGCCTGGCCCTCCGGGTGCCACTGATCGGCAAACACCAAATTCTCAACTGTATCACCGCGGTGGAAACCCTCTTCCAGCTGCGGGAACTGGGCTTTGTTATCCCAGATGCCGCCATCCAGGACGGCATTGCCGGGGTTCGGTTCCCCGCCCGGATGGAGATCCTCTGCCGCGACCCCTTGGTCATCCTGGACGGCGCCCACAACCCGTCAGGCCTGGCCGCCCTGGCCGCCGCCCTCGATCTGGTTCCCGGGCAAAAGGTCTATGGGGTCATCGCCATGATGCGGGACAAGGACTGTGAACAGGCCCTCTCCCTCCTGCTTCCCAAAGTCAGCCGGGTGATGGCGGTCTCCGCCTCCAACCCCCGCTCCCACACGGGGGAATCCTTGGCGGCCATCTGCCGCCGGCACTGCGGCCAGGTGGATTTCCGGGAATCCGCCCAGGAGGGCCTCAAAGACGCCCTGGCTCAGTTGGAACCGGGGGAGGCCCTGGTCGTCTGCGGTTCCCTTTACCTGGCCAGCGACCTGCGCCCCATCGCCAAGGAATTGGCGGAAGCTTCCAAAACCCGCTAAACCCGACGGGATCTCCCACCGGATGACCGGTTTTTCCCCCTCGGTGCGGCAAACCTCTCACTCAAAATCCTCTATCCTTATGGATAGGGGATTTTTTTGTTGCCCTTTTTTAGGACAACCTCCCACTGGACTGAATTCAAGCGAAAGGATGAACAACATGCCGGTTCGTTTACAGATTCTCGACGACCAAATCACAGCTTATCTCTCCGGCGAAATTGACCACCACACCGCCGCCCCCATGCGGGAGGAAATTGACGAGACCGCCCAGCGGGTGCAGCCAAAGCTGCTGATCCTCGATTTTTCCGGTGTCACCTTTATGGACAGCAGCGGCATTGGCCTGGTGATGGGCCGTTACCGCCTGATGCAGGAGCTGGGCGGCGAGCTGCAGATCGCGCGGATTCCCCGCCCCCTGCGCCGGGTGATGCAGGTGGCCGGCCTTTCCAAATTGACAAACCTTGACGACGGAGGAGACAGCCATGAAAACCAGTAACCGGATGAAATTACAGTTTGACAGCCGCTCGGCCAACGAATCCTTTGCCCGGATGGCCGTCAGCGCCTTTATCGCCCCCCTGGATCCCACGGTGGACGAGCTCTCCGACATCAAAACCGCCGTTTCGGAGGCGGTGACCAACTGCATTGTCCACGGCTACCGGGATGAGATCAACACGGTGACCATCACCGCCGACATCTACCCGGACAACCGGGTGGTCATCCGGGTCCGGGACAAGGGCTGCGGCATCCCCGACATCAAGGCGGCCATGGAGCCTTTGTTTACCACCTGCACCACCGGCGAGCGGGCCGGCCTGGGTTTTGCAGTGATGCAGAGCCTGATGGACAAGGTGAAAGTCTCCTCCAAGGAGGGGAAGGGCACCACCGTCACCATGGAGCGGAAGATCACCTCCCGGGGGGAGGCCAATGGTTAGCCTTTCTGAGCGGAACCGGGAGGAAGTCATTGAACAGAACATGGGCCTGGTCCACTCCTGTGCCCACCGGTTCAAAGGCCGGGGCATCGAGTACGACGACCTGTTCCAGGCGGGGTGCATCGGCCTGGTGAAAGCGGCGGATGCCTTTGATTACGACCGGGGGGTCCGGTTTTCCACCTATGCGGTGCCGGTGATCCTGGGAGAGATGCGCCGCCTATTCCGGGACGGTGGGGCCATCAAGGTCAGCCGCACCTTGAAGGAGCTCTCCCTCAAGGTGACCCGCACCCGGGAGCATCTCTCCGCCAGCTTGGGACGGGACCCCACCATCGGGGAACTGGCCAAGGCCCTGGACATCCGGGAGGAGGATGTGGTGGAAGCCCTCAATGTGTCCTCCCCTCCCCTTTCCCTCACCGAAAGCGATGACGAAGGCGGCGGCCAGATCGACCTGCCGGTATCCTCCCCCGAGGAGCGGATCTCCGACCTTCTCTCCCTCAAACAGGTGGTGGGCCAGCTCCCGCCGGAGGACCGGAAGCTGATCGTCCTGCGCTACTTCTCTGGCAAGACCCAAACCCAGACCGCTCAGGTGTTGGGTCTCACCCAGGTGCAGGTCTCCCGCCGGGAGAAGAAAATCCTCACCTCCCTAAGGGAAAAACTCCTGGAATGAGATTGACCCCGCTCCCTTCTTCTGGTACAATCGGTGCAAACGACGACAAAGGAGCCTTTCTATGATCAAACCCTATACCCCTGACTGCCAGGATCGGGTGATGGCCATCTGGCTAGAATCCACTGTCCAGGGCCACCCCTTCCTCCCCCGCGCCTATTGGGAGAAAAACTTCCCGGTGGTGAGGGATCAATATCTCCCCTCGGCAGAAACAACCCTGTATGTGGAAGATGGGAAAATCCTCGGTTTTTTAAGCCTCATCGACGGCACGTTTATTGGGGCGCTTTTTGTAGACCCCGCCCACCAGGGAAAAGGAGTAGGCCGGGCGCTGGTTGAGGATGCCAAAGGCCGCTATCCCCAGCTCACCTTGGCGGTGTATGCCCAGAACACTGGTGCCATCGGCTTTTACCAGCAAATGGGGTTTCAGGTGGTCACAGAGCAGCCCAATGAGGACTCCGGCCTCCCAGAGCTGTTGATGGCCTGGCAAAGAGAGAATTAGTCAAAAGATCCCGCCCCCTAAAATTTGGGGGCGGGATCTTTTTCGGGAAGCGGCTATTTTTTCCCTCTGGAACGGAACCAGTCCATACCGCAGAAAAACAGGAAGGCAAAGACAAAGGATACCCCCAAATAGATGGCGGCCTGGATATGAAAAGGCTGATCGCTGGTGGATGGCCCGGAAAAGACAACCTGGGGCAAGATAAGGCCGCCCAGGGTGATGCCCACCGAAAACCAGATGGCGTTTCTAAAGTGCCGTTTAAATTGAATCATGCTGTTTTCCCTCTTTCTTTCGCATTATTGGGGGCTTTTGCCTTTTGGGCAGACCTCCAGAAAATATTGGCCGTTCACCATCTCCTGCTGGTATATGTGGGAAAAATCCCCATTGGCGGCGGCATAGCCGATGGACTGCCCTTCCCCGCTGTAGATTTCATACTCTTGGCAGCTCTCCCCCCGGATCTCCACCATTTCTCCCCGTTTTAGGGTGATGGAGCCCTCCGGGTACCTGCCCTCTCCCTCAAAGAAGGGGCGCAGATAATCCAGCAGCAGCTGCTCCTGCTCCTCCCGGGGCTGCCCCGAAAAAGACACCGCCTCCAGGCCGTGCCGGGGCATGGACCGCATCTCCTCCCCCTGGGAGAAAAACACCAGCTGGTTCCCATCCCCGCTCAGCTCCACCGGTTGGATCTCGCGCCGGTCCACCTTCACTTCATCCCGCAGCAGGTAGGAAAATTCCTCCCACACGGATTCCCCGTCGGTGTAAAACCAATCCACATAGCAGGGGAGGGGCTCCCCCATCCCAACAAAGGCGATGCTGTCCGGCTTGCCATCCAGGCAGTTTTGGCAGAATTCCGCCACCCGGTCGTAGCGGAACAGCGGGTGATCCAGGCCGTAGGAAGCGATCATCCCATCGCTTCTGTAGTCAAATACCAGGCTGCCTTCCACCCCATCGGTTTCCAGCCACTCCTCCAGCTGGTCTTCTCTCATCCGCTTTGCAGCCTCCCGGGTGACCTCCCCGGTGACCGCAAAGGGCTCCTCCTTACCAGTAGTCGCCATCACAACGGCAAAGTCGTCTGCCCTCCCGCAGCCGGCCAGCAGCAGGACAACTGTCAACAACAATCCGATCCATCGTTTCATCCTCGCTCTCTCCTTTCTTTCAGCCGGGTCTCAGCCTAGCAGTTGATTGATCGCACCCAGCATAGCCTCCCTGCCGTCGGGAAGCTGGCCCTGGATGGTGTATTTCCCCAAAACGGTGGTGTCCATGTAAAAGCAGTCCTTCACCGTCAGGTTTTCCAGCAGGAGCCGCTCCTCCAGCAGCATACCCCGGTAATCGAGGGCGTCAAACTCCCCCCGCTTTTCTGCTTTATACAAGGGGGTGCCTGGCCAGAGTTTCAGCGCCAATGCCCAAATGCATTTGGGGTGGGTCTTATTCAGCATCCGGGCGGTTTCAATGGCGTGGAGGTTGCGGAAGGTCTTCCCCCCCAGCCCCAAAATGATGGTCAGGTAATAGCCAACCCCCAATTTGTCCAGCCGCTGGAGGGCCGTCAACGTATCAAAGGAGGTGATCCCCTTGTTCACCATTTCCAGGATGGAATCGCTGCCCGACTCCACTCCGATGTGCAGGTCGCACAGACCCATGCTCTTGAGCAGGAGGATATCCTCATCGCTTTTGCGCAGCACGTCGTCGATCCGGGCATACATGGCGATCTCCTCCACGTTGGGCATGTGGGCGTGGATCAGGTCAAAAACCTCCACCAGCTGGTCGGTGGAGAGGACAAAGGCGTTCTCCCCCAGCAGGAACACCCGCTTAGCGTCCCGATCCAGGAGGCCGAGCATCCGGGCGTTGAACTCAATTTTGTCCATGGGGTGGATGGAAAAAGCGTCCTTGGCAAAATCACAGAAGGTGCATTTTCCCCAGCTGCACCCCAAGGCTACCTCCAACATGGCGCTGCCCTCCTCCTGGGGCGGGCGGTAGACGGTGTCATGGGAATAAATGGAGGCATACATCTCTTCTCGGGTCATCGCTGCACTTCCTTCCTGCGCGCGGCAGCGGCTGAACAGCTGCCGGCCATCCTTTTTTTCGCCGCATTGGCACAGATTTTCCACGGCCTATCCCTTTGGGACCATTATAGCATGGAAAGGGGAAAAATATCCACCCCAAAGAAAAATGGAAAGTTTACTTGACATTGCAGAATGCGTGTGCTATCCTATGGATGTAAAGTTAACTTTCCACTTCAAATACAAAGAAGGTGACCACTTGAAAAACCGCTTAGAGGAGTTCCGCAAACAGCGGGGTATCCGGCAGGAGGAATTGGCGGAGATTCTGCAGGTCTCCCGCCAGACCATCGGCTCGTTGGAAAACGGCCGGTACAACCCCTCCATCCTGCTGGCTTTTAAAATCGCCCGGTTCTTTGGAACCGCCATTGAAGACATCTTTATCTATGAGGAGGAGGAATCCAAATGATCGACAAACTGCGCAAAGATAGTATCATTCTCATCGCCATCGGCCTTGGCATCCTCGTTGGCGCTTACTTCTATCCTTCCCCCGCGGTGGTCGGAGCGGGGTTTGGGGTCCTCGCCCCCGGGGTGGTGCGGCTGGCCCGGTATTACTACTACCGCACCCCGGCCCACCTGCCGGAGTATGAGGCCCAACAGAGGGCATTTTCCATCAACATGAAGGATGAACGCAAGGTGTTCCTGCGGGCCAGGGCCGGGCAGATCGCCTACCAAATTCTCTTTCTCACCCTGCTGCTGTTGGGGGCTGTGGGCTCCCTGTTCAAAGTGAACCCTTGGTTCTGTTTGACCTTTCTGCTTCTCGCCTTGTTTGCCTATCTGTGCGGCGCCATCGCCTTTTACTTCCTAAGCCGTAAACTGTAAGGAGGATTTTTGTATGAACAATTCCAAACGCTGGGTTTCTTGGACCCTGTTGGGCCTGGCTGGGGGAGGTGCGGTCGCCGCAGCCCTTCTCAATGGGCTGGAACAGAACAACTATCTTTTCAGCCTAGGCTGCGGCTTATTGGGTGCCCTGGCTGGACAGATTATCCGAACCCTGTACTGGGCTATGCCCTCCCGCCGGGAGGAGCGCCAGCGCCGGCTCAAGGAACAGGAGATCAGCCTGGGGGACGAGCGCAAAATCATGCTGCGCCAGCTGTCCGGCTACCGGATGAACCAGATTATGTTCTTCGTCAACTTCCTGCTGTGCCTCTTCTTTGGATTGCTGAAAGCCCCTCTCTATGTGACCGCCACCATGGCTTTTGTACTGGTATTCCAGTACCTGTGCGGAGTAATTCTCTTCCACCGCTACAGCAAGACCATGTAACACACAGCTCTGAAAGCCCCCATAAAAAATCCCCCTTCCCATCTTTGTTTCGGATGGAAAGGGGGATTTTGCCGCTATTGGACGGCGGTTTTCCCGCAAAAACAATCTATCACTGCTGGCCCAGGACCGCCTGAACTTCCGGATCCACCCCGGCCACATAGTCCGCATAAGTTTGGGCCACAGGCTGGTCGGGATAGAGGGAGTCCTTATCATAGCCGGGGATCAATTCGAAGTACTTGGTGGAGTAGTAGACCTGAATGGGGGTGTTCTTCAGCTGGAAGCTCTGCAGCTCCCCATAGCCGTTGACACTGCCGCTGGTCTGTTCGCCCACCAACACGGCGTCCAGCGCCTCCTGGGCCTGGATGGAATTGATGATGGCCGAAGAAAAGGTATTTCTCCCAATGAGGACATAGACCTGGAAGCCCTGCTGCTCCTTGAGCTCCCCCAATTTCTCGATCATCGGCTCAAAAATCCGGGAATCGCCGCCGGTGTTGTACCGCAGGTCGAGGATCACCTTGGTGTACTGCCCGGCGCAAAGGGCATCGGAGGTGAGTTCCACAAACTCGGCCATGGGCAGGTCTTCCGCCTCCTGGCAGGTGTTGTATTGGAGGAAAAAGGCCCCATCCCCTAAATCCAGGGTGCGGTAGTAACCCCTCGCCGCGGTGGCGGGGGTTTCCCTGCGCTCCACCTGGAGGATGGCGGCGGCAAAGATCTCCTCCTCATTCATCCCCTTGAGGGGGAGGGTTTCTTCAGGGCTGCCCTCCCCTTTCTGAATGGTCAAGGTGATGCTGTCTGCATCCTCCCCTACAATGCCCAGGTACTTTAGGGCATCCAGGAAGTTGATGGTGTTGGAGAACTGCTGACGGGCCCAGGATTCATTTTCATAGCTCATAATGGTCTTGGCCTTTGCATATACCTCGTCGATGGGGGTCCCGTCGATGGCCAGAAGCCGGTAACCCAGGTACTGCTGGTTTTGCTCTTCCAGCATCATCAGATGCCAGCCATCCTCAAAATACATCACCGCAAAGGGGAGGGCGGTCAGATGACGGTAGTTGGAATCGGTAAAACCCAGGCTGGTGTGAGCGTCCCCCACCAAGGAGAGAAGGCGCCGCAGGGAATAGTAAAACTGGCCCTCGCTCATGCCCGGCAATTCTGCCCGCACCTGTTCCACCTCTGCCTGGAACTCCTCTTTTGAGATGTTGGCATAGAGGTTTTTGTGGTTTTCCTCCAGGGTGGAGGTGAAGAGATCCAAATCCTCTTCCATGGGGGTTTTTTCCACCCCGGAGGACTGGGTGCTCCCGCTGGAGCCAGAATTCCCAGCGGCGGGGCCGCAGGCGGCCAGCAACACCGCCAAAACGGCGAGAAGGGCCGCAAGTTTTTGTTTCATGGAATGTACCTTCCTTTCCGATTCCGCTCCAGGGGAGATTTCCTCGGGCGGCGTTCCCCGTCTGGGGAAACCCCCATGTGCCCATTATGCCTGCCGCCCCTAGATGGCCTGGGCTACCGCTTCGATGAGGGCGGTGAACTTCTCAGTCACCTTGCCAGCGGTCTCGCTGACCTCTTCATGGCTCAAAGGCTGGTCCAAAATTCCCGCCGCCATGTTGGTGATGCAGGAAATGCCCAACACCCGCATCCCCATGTGACGGGCGACCATCGCCTCCGGCACGGTGGACATGCCCACTGCATCGCCCCCCAAGGTGCGCACCATGCGGATCTCCGCGGGGGTCTCATAGGTGGGGCCAGTCATCCAGGTGTAAACCCCGCTTTGCAGAGAGAAGCCCAGTTCCGCCGCCTTCTGGTGGGCCAAAGCCCGGTATTCTTTGTCATAAGCGGTGGAGAGGTCGGTGAACCGCTGTCCCCAGCCCTCCAGGTTGGGCCCGATGAGGGGGCTCTGCCCGGTCAGGTTGATGTGGTCGTCAATGACCATCAAATCCCCGGGTACAAAGGAGAGGTTGACCCCGCCCGCCGCATTGGTCAGGATGATGGAATCCACCCCCAGGGCGTGGAGCACCCGCACCGGCAGGGTGACTGTCCGCAGGTCATACCCCTCGTAGTAATGGAACCGGCCCTGCATGCAGATCACCGGCTTCTTGCCGATGTAGCCCGCCACAAACCGGCCGGCGTGGCCTGCCACTGTGGAACGGGGGAACCCGGGGATGTCGGCATATTCCACCGGGATGGGATTTTGGAGCCGGTCCGCCAAACCACCCAGCCCAGAGCCCAAAACAATGGCCAGTTCCGGTTGAAAACCGCCCAAAGTGCGGCGGATATAAGCCGCGGAATCCTCTACCCATTTTATATAACGTTCATTTTCATACTGCATAAGCTGCCTCCCAACGATATTTGTACCCAGTATATCAAATTCTCGCCTCCTTGGGAAGGAGAACCCCACAAGACCCCGAAGGAAGATTTTTCTTCCCCATTCCACGGCCAAGGTGTATAATGAGGGTAACAAATTCGACACCATTTCCGAAAGGAGACACTTATGAAGCGTAAACAACTGGGCCGCACCGACCTGATGGTCACCGAGAACTCCTTTGGCGCCCTGCCCATCCAGCGCATCGACAAACAGAGCGCGGTGGAGCTCCTCCACATGGCCTACGACGGTGGAATCAACTTCTATGACACCGCCCGCGCCTACTCGGACAGTGAGGAAAAACTGGGGGAAGCCTTCCACGACCGGCGGGACAAAATCGTCATCTCCACCAAATCCATGGCCAAGGACAAAGCCGGCCTCCTAAAGGATTTGGACGAGAGCCTTCGCATGCTCCGCACCGATTATGTGGACATCATGCAGCTGCACAACATCCAGTCGGTTCCCGACCCGGAGGATGAAAACGGCCTGTACCAGGGCCTGCTGGAGGCCCAGCGCCAGGGCAAATGCCGGTTCATCGGCATCACTTCCCACCGCCGGGCCATCGCGGAGGAAGCGGCTAAGAGCGGCCTTTACGATACCATCCAGTTCCCGGTGTCCCACATCTCCCCCCAGGAGGACATCGACCTCATCGCCCTGTGCAAAGAGCTGAACTTGGGCTTCATCGCCATGAAGGCCCTCTCCGGCGGGCTGCTCACCTCGGCGGAGGCGGCATATGCCTTCTTCCAGCAGTTTGACAACGCGGTCCCCATCTGGGGGATGCAGAAAAAAGAGGAACTGGCCCAGTTCCTGGACTGCGCCCAGCGGGAAGTCACCCTCACCCCGGAGCTGGAGGCGGTCATCGCCAAGGACCGGGAGGAGCTGGCCGGCAACTTCTGCCGCGGCTGCGGCTACTGCATGCCCTGCCCCCAGGGGATTCAGCTGAACACCATCTGCCGGCTTCCTCAGCTGCTGCGCCGCTCCCCTTGGCAGCAGTACATGAACGAGTATTGGACTGCGGAACTGGCCAAAGTGGAGACCTGCCTCCACTGCGGGCTGTGCGAATCCCGTTGCCCCTACGGCCTCAAATGTTCCCATCTGATCGCCGAGAACCTGGAGGATTGGCGCCAATTCCGCAAGGAAAAAGGCATCGCGGACTAACAGCTGTTCCAGCGGCTTGGGGCCAAAAAATCGTTTTTCCCAAAAAACAAGATCCCGGGGACAGCATCCCCGGGATCTTTCCTTTTATTTGCTGGCGTTGATGTATTTGTCCACATTGCGCTCCACCACGCAAAACGGTGCGGCGCCGCTCTTCAGAATGGCTTCATGGAACGCCTTTTGATTAAAGCTGTCCCCCAGCTCCTTCTCTGCCTTCCGGCGGAGGGCCATAAACTCCTCATACCCCACATAATAGGGCTGGAAAGCACAGGGGGTGGATTGGAGCTGCTTGTACTGGGACTCATACAATGCCTCATCCCCCAATTCCAGGCCCATTTCGGTCAGGAAATCCTGAAACTCCTGGAGGGACCAGCCGTCGTAATGAATGCCGATGTCCGACAGGACGATGGCGCAATAGGTGTAAAGTTCCTGTTGCCGGTAGGCATCCAAAACCCTTGGGTCGATCCCATCCAAGTACTGAAACGCGGAGTATTGGGCATAGACGGCAAAGCCTTCGCTGTACGCCGGCGAGTTTGCCAGCGCCTTGCGATAGGGGGAATCCAAATTTTCATAGGCATAGGCATTCTGGTACATATGGCCTGGGTAGCCCTCATGGGCTACCACGCTGTAGGTGTAGATGTCATCCACGCCCCCGATATCCGGGTTGACCCGCAGCTGTTTATCCCCGGTGTCGTCGATGGGCGGGATGTTAAAGTAGGCGGCCACCCCAGAATTGGCAATCTCCTCGTTGATGTTGACGATGTTGTAGTCCAAATTGCTGACCTCTGGGTAATCCCGGTACATCTTCCCCTGAATGTTGTCCAAAATAGCGGTATAGCTGCCAAACCCAGTGGTGGGGAAGTTGACAAAGGATTCATAGAGATCCGGGTTTTCCAGGATGATTGTCTCAATGCCTTTGTCATACCGGTTGCAGGCATCCTCCATCATCTGGCGAATCTCCTCCACCGACTTGTTGCTTCCCACATTCTGCTTCAGGAGGAGTGTGTAATACTCCTTGCCATATTCAAAATGGGCGAGCCCCTCTTGGTTGTTGTCGCCGGATTTAAGGGCTTCCATGGTGGTGATAATCTCTTCATATGCGGGCAGGAAGGAATTTTCAAACGCCTCTTTCAGCTCCGCTTTGTAGCGGCCGGCTGTCTCTTTGTCCAGCTGCAAAGCGTCAATATTCGCATTCATGGAGTGGAGTACCGCGCTGTTTTCCCCCGCGGCGGTCACCCCCTGGCAGTATTGG
>OJSA01002748.1_pt1 | contig 11361 bp, 5 predicted proteins | sample 1599341 | NCBI WGS metagenome assembly OJSA01 (sample SAMN04168657, study PRJEB22393) | human gut metagenome | biome: human gut microbiome; feature: stool | host: Homo sapiens | collected 2014-03-20 | reverse complement strand
CGCAGCCGCCGGAGCGGTGCTTGAGCCGTTAGGCGGGAATTGTGCGGTATTGCCTAAAGATTTGTAGGGCGTGATGCCCTCATCGCGCCGCGGAGAAACGTAAATCCATCCACCGCAAACCTGTAAACGATCTGTAGAGGACGATGCCTGCATCGTCCCGCATACTGAGCTGCAACCATGGTATACTGTCATCAACATCCTATCTCCCCGCCGCGCGTTTTTGTTTTCCACAAGAAGCCCCTCTGTTTGTGGAAAACCGTTCAGATTCTTTTCACTTTTCCCTGTCGTTACGCGGTCTGCATTCCTGTTTTGCCCACAAACTGCCCTTGTTCACGCAAAGTTTACCGGAATTTCCAGCTATTTCATGCCTTGTTCATCCGCAGTTCATTTTTATTCTTCATGATAGAATCTATCGGGGGCCCCTATTACCGCCCCCAACTGGAGGAATTGTTATGCACGAAACCCAACAGCCGCGCGACCCCAAAAAGACGACCGGCATTGTATATGCCGTGATCCTTGTGGTGTTGCTGCTGCTCAATTTCTGGGCCTTCCCCGCCATGATGAAAGGCCAGGTCAAACAGGTCGATTACGGTACCTTCCTGAACATGCTCGAAGGCGGCGAACTGAGCACCGTTGAAATTCAGGATCAGCAGATCTATTTTGTGGACAAAAACGATACCACCTACTGCACCAACTCCATTGCGCAGGACCTGCAGCTGGTCAACCGGTTGGAAAGCGCCGGCGTTTCCTTTGGCAAGGTGTACAACCAGACCACCTGGGTGGATACCCTGCTGGGCTGGGTCATCTCGCTGCTGCCCATGATCATCCTGATCGTCTGGTTCAACCGCATGATGCGCAAGCGGGTCGGTGAAATGACCGGCGGCGCCAACAGCATGATTTTTGGCGGCGGCAAATCCGGTGCCAAACAGTATGTCGTTGAGGATGGCAAGTCCATCAAATTTGCCGATGTTGCCGGTGAGGACGAAGCCAAAGAGAGCCTGCAGGAAATCGTTGACTTCCTGCATAACCCCAAGCGTTACGAGGATATCGGTGCCAAAATGCCCAAGGGCGTTCTGCTTGTCGGCCCCCCGGGCACCGGTAAAACCCTGCTGGCCCGCGCTGTTGCCGGCGAAGCCGGTGTTCCCTTCTTCTCCATTGCGGGTTCTGAATTTGTCGAGATGTTCGTCGGCATGGGCGCTTCCAAGGTGCGTGACCTCTTCAAACAGGCCAACGAAAAAGCCCCCTGCATTGTCTTTATTGATGAGATCGATACCATCGGCAAAAAGCGTGACGGTGCTTCCGGTATGGGCGGCAACGATGAACGCGAGCAGACCCTGAACCAGCTGCTGACCGAAATGGACGGGTTTGACGCCGCCAAGGGTGTTATCATTCTGGCCGCCACCAACCGTCCTGAATCCCTTGACCCCGCTTTGACCCGCCCCGGCCGTTTTGACCGTCGTGTGCCCGTGGAGCTGCCCGACCTGAAAGGCCGCGAAAGCATCCTGCGCCTGCACGCTCAAAAGGTCAAAATCGGCCCCGACTGTGACTTTGCCGTGGTTGCCCGCATGACTCCCGGTGCTTCCGGTGCCGAGCTGGCCAATATCATCAACGAAGCCGCCCTGGGCGCTGTGCGCCACCACCGCATGGCCGTTACCCAGTACGACCTGCAGGAAGCCGTGGATACCATCCTGGCCGGTGCCCAGAAAAAGAATAAGATCCTGAGCGACAAAGAAAAGTGCATCGTGGCCTACCACGAAGTCGGCCATGCCATGGTTGCCGCCCTGCAGAGCCATTCCGCCCCCGTGCAGAAAATCACCATTGTGCCGCGCACTTCCGGCGCGCTGGGTTTCACCATGCAGGTAGAGGACGGCGACCACACCCTGATGACCAAGGAAGAGATCCTGGCCAAAATTGCCACCATGACCGGTGGCCGTGCCGCCGAAGAAGTGGTGTTCAACTCCATCACCACCGGCGCATCCAACGATATCGAGCAGGCCACCAAGATGGCCCGCGCCATGATTACCCGCTACGGCATGACCGACGACTTTGACATGGTTGCCCTGGAAACCGTGAACAACGCCTACCTGGGCGGCGATGCCAGCCTGGCCTGCAGTGAGCGCACAGCCGCCACAGTGGACGATAAGGTCGTGGAAGTTGTCAAGCAGCAGCATGAAAAAGCCAAACAGATGCTGATTGAAAACCGCGGCAAGCTGGACGAGATTGCCAAGTACCTGTACGAGAAAGAAACCATCACCGGCGAAGAGTTCATGCGCATCCTGACCGCTGTTCCCCAGCTGCCCACCGGTGCCGTGGAACAGTAAAGGCAACACCGCACAATTCCCGCCTGACGGCTTAAGCACCGCTCCGGCGGCTGCGGCACGGCATCTGCGTTGCCAAAATGCTCGATAATACACAAAGTATTATCTGCGCTTTTGGCTTAGCATCTGCCGCACCTCACTCGCCGTATCGGCACTTAGAATTGTGCGGTATTGCCTAAAATCTCCGCTCTGCGCGTTTTCTTTGTAAAATAACGGTGCCCCCGCCCTATGCAGTTCATTTACCGCACGGGCGGGGGTGTTTTGTTGTCATTCCGTAGGGGCGCACACCATGCACCCATCCGTTTTATATCATCACACTACAGCGCTTTCTCACAAAGCACACCATGTAATAGCGCCATTTTATGGCCAGCCGTTACCCATTTGTAGGGGCCGCTGCTCACCTCTTTCCGAAAAACGCAATAAAAATGCTGTCTTTCTCCACATCAGGGAAAGGCAGCATTCTTCTTTATCCGTTCAGATCTTCGCCGTTGCTGGCAATCACATTTTTATACCATCCAAAGGACTTTTTCCTGTACCGTGCCGCCGCCCTGTTCGAGTACCGGGAAAAGCACCAGTGATCCTGCCGGGCTTTATTTTGCCTGTGCGCCCTCTGGGAAGATGATCTTGTTCACAAAGAAGAAGATCACCATGGAAATGCCGCCATTGAGCACGGTGGTGCCAATGTTGTAGATGAAATCCGGCACCAGCAGGCCCGCGACCGCCACCCACACGCAGTTGATGGAGTTGACGATGCAGGTGATCAAGCAGAACGCCACCACATACCAAGCGATCTGCTTGGCCAGGTTGCCCTTGCTGCGGAACACAAAGTTGCGCTGGATGGGAAAGTTTATGCATTCTCCCACCACCATGGCAACCATGTAGGCGCAAAAGTACGGCAGACCGCCATGGGCGGAATCATACCCCAGGATGTTCCACTGGAAGGTTTCGCCAAACAGCGTGACCGGGATGCCCGGCCAGCCAAAATCCACCACCGGCAGGCTGCTGAACGCCGCCGGCAAAAATTGCAGCAGCAGGTATTTGAACACCGTAACCAGGTTGGATACGATCACAAACAGTCCGCCTTCGCGCACCCACTTGGCTGCGGCGGGGTGTTTTGCCGCAAAATTATTCCATAGCTGCATAAATAGCCCCTCTCTTTCCTCAGCTGTTGCGCAGGCGCTGTTCCAGCTGTGCGTTCAGTACCAGGTTTTTCACGGCTTCTATGATCACCCGCACAAGGCCGATGATCCAGAATCCCTGTAATTCCATCACAATGCCATCCACCATGCCCATGCTGATGGCACCGCTGGTCATTTTGGCCAGGGCACGCAGCGGCATGTTGTACTGGAACAGCACATTCAGATCCGGCTTGCCGCGCTTGTAGCTGGCGTTCAGCAGTGCGGTAAGCACCAGCCAGATCAGCCAGCCCAGCGGGCTGCGGCTGTGGTTCAGCTCGCCCAGGGTCATGTTGCGGTCAATTTTAACTTTTCCCTGCTGCACCGGGCGGCCCAGCAGGGTGGCCCATTCGTCATCCGGCACGCTCTGCACCTTGCCGCTGGTATAGTGCGGCAGATGCTTGCCCGCATAGGGGTTGGGTGCGCCGGTACCGGCCACTTCCACCACGGCGGTCAGGCGGATGTCCGTACTGGACGCGCCGACCCGCAGCTCATAGCTGCCGCCTTCCACTTCCCAGCTGTCGGTCTTGGTGTTCCAGTAGCGGAATGCCTTGTCGTCCAGCGGGATGGTCACGGTCTTGCTTTCGCCGGGCTGCAGCTGCACCTTGGCAAAGCCTTTCAGCTCCTGTGCGGGGCGGAACACTTCTGCCCCGGGTTTTGCCACATACAGCTGCACGATCTCTGCTCCGGCGCGCTTGCCGGTGTTGGTTACGGTCAGGGTCACGCCATTGGACGCGGCCTGCAAATTGCTGTAGGCAAAGCTGGTGTAGCTTAACCCATAGCCAAAGGGGAATGCCACCGGCACACCGGCGGTCTGGTAATAGCGGTAGCCGACATACAGCCCCTCGCGGTACTGCACCATGCGGCCCGGCCCGGCAAAGTTATCCTTGGCGGGGGTATCCGCATAGGCGTTGACCCAGGTTTCGGCCAGCTTGCCGCTGGGGTTCACTTTGCCGGTCAGCACATCCAGCATGGCGCCCGCCCCCGCCTGGCCGCCCAGCGCACCATACACCAGGGTACGGCAGTGTTTGAGCCACGGGGTTTCCAGCGAAGCCCCTGCGCTGAGCACCACAATGGTGTTGGGGTTGGCCTGCTGCACGGCCTTTAACAGTTCGATCTGGTTGTCCGCAAGGCGCATATCGCCGCGGTCCAGACCCTCACTTTCCTTGATTTCATCCAGCCCCAGGCAGAGCAGCACCACTTCGGCCTTTTGGGCCAGGGCTACAGCCTCGGCCTGTTTGGCGGCATCCGGTTTGCCCTGGCGGTCAAAGCCGGGGGCAAAGCCCACGCTGGCCAGGCCGCTCTCTTTCAGGCAGTCCAAAAAGGTATCCACCTTGATGGAGTTGACCGCGCTGGAGCCAGCGCCCTGGTACCGCGGTGTCTGGGCAAAGTCGCCGATCACGGCAACTTTTGCGCCCTCGGCCAGCGGCAGCAGGTCGTTCTCGTTTTTCAGCAGCACAATGCTTTCGGCTGCGGCGCGGCGGGCCAGGGCATGGTGAGCGTCCGCATCAAAGGTGCGGCTGTGGGACTGCACGGCGGCATGGGTATCAAACACCAGCGTCAGCAGCTCGTCCAGCCGGGCGTCCACATCCGCTTCGGTAATTTTGCCGCTCTGCACAGCCTGCATCAGCTCGCGCACCGCGTCCCCGCCGGGGGCGGGCATTTCCAGCGTGGAGCCGTTCTGCACGCCCAGGGCATGGTCATTGCTGCCGCCCCAGTCCGTTACCACCGCGCCGTCAAAGCCCCACTCCCCGCGCAGGATGTCCATTAACAGGTGGCGGTTCTCGTTGGCGTAAGTTCCGTTGATGAGGTTATAGCTGCTCATGATGGTCTTGGGCTTTGCTTCCTTGACCACGATCTCAAACCCGGTCAGGTACAGTTCCCGCAGCGTGCGTTCATCCACCACGGAATCCGACGCCATGCGGCGCAGTTCCTGGCTGTTGACGGCAAAGTGCTTGGGGCAGGCCGAAATACCGTTGGACTGGATGCCCCGTACATAGCTCGCGGCCATTTTGCCGGAAAGATACGGATCCTCGGAGAAATACTCAAAATTGCGGCCGCAGAGGGGGCTGCGCTTGGTGTTCAGGCCCGGCCCCAGCAGCACGGCAACTTCCTGCGCGGCGGCTTCTTCGCCCATGGCCTGGCCGATCTGCTCGCCCAGGGCGGGGTCCCAGCTGCACGCCACAGTGGCTGCCGTGGGGAAGCAGGTGGCCGGAACGCTGGGGTTCAGCCCCAGGTGGTCCGCCGCGCCCGCCTGCTTGCGCACGCCGTTGGGGCCATCGGATAGGGTGATGGACGGCACACCTGCCTTGGGGCAGCCGCGCGTGGTGAAGGTGCCCGCGCCCGAAAGCAGTGCGCATTTTTGTTCCAGATTCAGTTTTGCGATGATTTCAGCGTTTTTCAAGGGGGACGCACTCCTTTTTTTATAAGGCAATACCGCGCAATTTCAAGTCACGGTCATGCGCTTGCATTGTGCGGTATTGCGGGGGTTATTCTTATGCGTTCTTGTTTTCGGCCTTGGCAACCTTCGCGGCCTTGTACAGCTTGACATCACGGACAATGCCGCGGATCGCCAGTGCAAACAGTGCCACGGCAACAAGGTCGATCAGAGCAACAAGGTGACGCCAGCCGAGCACAGCGGGCTTAAAGTCGTGGCGCAGCGCGGCGGTATCGCCGATGCTCTCGGCATAGTCGCGGTTGGTCACACGGACATGCAGGTACATGTAAAGGGCCTCCTTGGCGGCACGGCGCAGCGCCTGCATATAGCTGTTGGAGCCGGTCTCGCAGGAAAGCTGGCCGCCCATCATGCCGGACATCCAAAGGCTGCCGCCTGCACGCAGGGCCTGATCGCCGTTCATGTAGCTGTGGTGGTCGCAGTAGTCGGTGATAACAGCGCCGTCAAAGCCCCACTCGTCGCGCAGGATGCCGGTCAGCAGCGCCTCACTGCCGCCTGCCCAGACTGCGCCGATGCGGTTGTAGCTGCTCATCAGACCGACAGCATCGTAATCCTCGACCAGCATCTGGAAGGGGCGCAGGTAGGTTTCGCGCAGGGTCTGCTCGGTCATCCATGTGTAGACGGAATCGCGGTAGATGCCGCTCTCGCCATCGTTGCAGATGAAATGCTTGACATAGGTGTAAACACCGGCATCGTTGGCGCCCTGCACGGTGTTGCCGCAGATGACGCCGGACAGCAGGCTGTCCTCGGAATAATACTCATAGTTACGGCCATTGAAGGGGCTGCGGTGCATGTTGGTGGCAGGGGCATACCAGCCGGTGTAGCCGTTCTGCAGCGCCTGCGTGCCGATGGTGCGGCCCTCCTGCAAAGCAAGATCGGCGTTCCATGTCTGGGCCAGCGTGCTGGAGCTGGGGAAGCCGGTCCCGGCACCCATGCCGGTAAAGCCGCCGATCTGGGCGGGGCCGTCGGCATCCTTGCTGCGCACCTTGCCGATGCTCTTAAGCTCAAACAGACCGCCGTAGCCGTTGACAAACAGGTTTTCCATCTCCTCCACAGTCAGCTGATCCAGCAGGGCATCCCACTGCGGGTCGTTGAAGTCAGCGCCCAGCTGGTAGCCCAGCTCGGTAGTCTTGCCGTTATCCTCGATCTTCAGGCCGTTCTTGGCACCGGTGGTGATGGCCTCATCGGCCTCGTTGATGTAGCCGTTCGCCATGTCGGCGGTGTAAAGGTTCAGCGCCTTGACGTTGTCGGTCATGGCACGGCTGGGGGTGCAGGCCTTGGGGAAGGTGTCCGCAAAGTCGGCGCGGGTCAGGTAGGTGATGTTCTGTTCGGAATCGCTGCCGTCAAGGCTTACGCCGTCAATGGCATCGCTGCCGGTGAACTTGTTGGAAACAGGTTTGCCGGTAACCGTATCCTCGGCATACTGCACACCTGCGGGCAGGCTGCAAGTAATCGTTGCGTTGGCATCATCGTCCACATTGTGGGCATCATGGCGCACGGTAAAGATGTAGTCGCCTGCATCCAATTCATAACCGGTAAAGCCGTTGTGGTTGGCATCATATGCGTCATAGCTGGCCATATCAGAAACGGGCACAGTCAGGGTAACTTCTTCGCTCTCGCCGGGGGCCAGTTCCTTCGTCTTGGCGAACGCACCCAGTTCGACGCTGGATTTTTCAATCTCACCCGCGGTGTACGGGGCGGTGTAGTACAGCTGAACAACATCCTTGCCTGCGCGGTCACCGGTATTGGTAACCGTAACTTTTACGGTCACGCTGCCATCTTTTGTCAACGTACTGCCATTGGCGGAAGCATCGGTAACTTTCCAATCAAAGCTGGTGTAAGACAGGCCGTAACCGAACGGATACTGCACAACGCCATTGTAGCCAATGCCATATTCGTTGCTTACATTGTCCCAATAGCCCTCAGTATCAGCCGTTTCATACCACTTATAGCCGATGTAGATACCCTCGGCATAGTCTACATACGAAACCTGCTCATAAGCATACGGGGTATCCAGGTTGCCGGTGGTCGTACCGTCTGCTGGGTAGAGGCCATCAGCATCGGTATAAGCACCTACACCTTCCATGCCAGCATTGGCATAGCTGGCAGCAGTGGTCAGGTCATAAGCCCAGGTATCTGCCGTGCGGCCGCTGGGCTCTTTGTCGCCCCACAGCACTTCCGGCACTGCAGTTGCACCTTCGGAACCAGACAGACCAACCAGCAGGCAGGCATCAACGCCGAGAATCGTTTCGATCTGGCCCAGTTCCATAACGTTGGTAGAGTTGACAAGAACAACCACATAGGCATAATTAGCGCCAACATAGTTCAGCAGGTCTTCTTCCTCGGTGGTCAGTTCCAACATTGTGCGGGTATCGTCAACAACAATGTCACCGCCCTTTTCGGTGCGCTTGTACTGCTGTTTGGTCGCATCGTTGCTTTCGCCTGCCAGGCGGCCAATAACAACGATTGCTGTATCAGAGTAGTTCTTGGCGTTGTCAAGCATCGCCTGCGTGTAATAGGTCTGGTTGTTAATATCAGGCTCATACAAGCGGCCAGACTGTTCAGGCCAACTGTTCAGTGTACGGGTGTATTCACGGCCTGCCTGGAAATCCTTGTACATATCGGTCAGTTCTGTATTGTACTCAACACCATAAGCGGTCAGTGCTGCCAGCAGGTCCGTATTAACAGTGGACACACCGCCGGAACCAGAGCCGCCGCCCAGCCATGCAGTGGAAGCCCAGCCGAACACATTAACTTTCTTGGTATCTGCGTTCAGCGGCAGGGTGTTATCGTTGTTTTGGAGCAGAACCGTGCCTTCTGCTTCAACATCAGCGGAAAGAGCTTCCGCTTTCGCTTTCGTGTCCGCAATCTCGGTTTCAGTATAGTGTCCACTGGGCGCACCGATGAAACTATCAATGATTGTAGACATCGTTGACAGGAAATAGGTGCCGACCATCGCAGCGACCAACAGGATCGCCGACAGCACCAGCCCGATTCCGTGCAAGACGGGATGCGGCTTACGAACTTTAGCTTGCTTTGCCATTTGCATTCTCTCCTCTTTTATAGTTCAAAAGCTGATACTATGCTTTTGCATTGACTATATTGTAGCAGGCAAGCACACTTTCCGAACGCTTTTTGCATAAACTGCCTGTTTTGGCACACACTTTGCAAATTCTCTAAAAAACGCAAAAAATCCGTTGTGATTTTGTACAGTTCAGATCATCACTTATTTGTGTAAATTGCTAAACTCTCTTTCATCGCAGGAGTAGGCACAAAAAATACCCGAAGCTACCACTTCGGGTATCATTATTATTTCTGCGGCAGCAGCACCCGCAGCGTAAACCACTCATTCTCCCAGTGCAGCGTCATCGTTCCACCGCGCTTTTCGGCGGCGGCGCGCACACCGCGCAGGTCGCTGCCGCCATGGGTGTTGCGGCGCGGCAGGCCGTCCGCGCCCAGCTCCACTTCCTGCGCGCAGTAGTTTTCAAACCGCAGCATCACAAAGCCGTTCTGGGCGTACACCGCCACACGGATCAGCCGCTTTTCGTGGTCGGGCTCGGTCTCTACGCTCTCGGTCGCATTGTCCAGCGCCGTACCCACAATCGTGCAGATCTCCCCTGTTTCCAAAAAGTCCAGCAAATGCCCGTCCGCCACGCAGGTCATCGTGATGTGGTACTGCTGACAGTACAGGCTTTTGGCCGTCAGCAGGGTGTCCAGCACCGGGTTGCCGGTCTTCTTCTCCGCCTCGCACTGGCGGATGCCGCTTTCCATGGCCGCCAGCGCCACATCCTGCTTGGCGTGGTCCCGCTCCGCCCGGATGGCCGCAATCTGCATTTTCAGCTCGTGGTAGCGCCGGTTGATCAGGCGGATGTTCTCCTTGCTCTGCTTGTACTGCTCATACTGGCGGTGCAAAACGCCGTCCAGCTCCGCCAGCTCGCTGTGCAGGGCGGCTTCGCGCAGCTGCTCGTGCTGCACCGTCAAAATCAGCACCCCGGCCAGGTCCACCAGCGTGCGGATGTAAAACATGTTCATGTTGGCTTCGCTGCCGTTGGCAAAGCTCAAATTGCTCACGGCAAATGCGGTCAGCGCCATGACCACCGCCACAAAAGTTCCTGCGGGTGTTATTTTCAGCTTCCCGGCCGGGCCGGGGCGGCGGTTCTCCACAAACAGCATGGCGGTAAAAATGCCGCCGTACACCACCGCCAACAGCAGCAGCGAAAGCGGCTCCGCCCCGCCGCGCTGCGGCCACAGCACGCAGTGCAGCTGCCATTCCACGCTGGCCGCCAGCTCCGCCAAAATAAAGGCTCGCGCGCACACATAACCCGCTTCCAGCAGCGTAATGCTGCGTGTGACCCACAAAAACAGCAGCATGGAAAGAATCGCCATTGCCATGCAGGGGATCCACCACGCCAGCGGAACTTTCCCCGTGGCCTGCAAAAACGCCCCCAGCAGCACCGCCCAACCGGCTTCTACGCCCCAGATCACGCGCTGGTTCATCCGCGGCGGCAGTCTGTGCGCATACAGCAGCACCGCCAGCACTTCCGCCAATGCGGTGTACAGGCGGGGGATATCCGGCAGTGTCGTCATTGGCCCGCACCCCCAATATAATCCGCCAGCCCCGCCATAAAGGCCTTGCGCCGCGGGCGGCTGATCTGCAGCGTATACGGGCCAACCTGCACCATATCCTGCTGCACGCCGGAAACCTGCGCCAGATTGACCAGATACCCGCTGTTGCACCGTGCAAATGCCCGGCCCACCAGCTTTTCCTCATAGTTTTTCAGAGTGCCCGGCACCATAAAATCTTCTTTTTCGGTGTAAAAATGCACCTTGTGGCCTTCGCTTTCCAGGTAATAGATTTCCGCCGCGTCCAGCCGCCGCATGCCGCCGTCCACCGTCACAGCCAGATAATGCCGCTCCCGCTTTTCCAGCTGTCCCAGCGCCTTTTGCAGCTGCTGCGAAAACGCAAAGTAGGGCACCGGTTTCAGCACATAATCCAGCGCCCCAACGGCATATCCGCGGATGGCATACTGCGCCATGTTGGTAATGAACACGATCAGCACCCCGCCGTCCCGCTCCCGAATGCGGCGGGCGGTCTCCATGCCGTCCAGGTGCTTCATCTCCACATCCAGAAAGATGATGTCGAACTGCGGGCGGTAATCTTCCAGAATTTCCATCCCGTCCGCAAACTCCGTTACCTCAAACGGCGTGCCGTACTGCCGGGTGTACCGCTGCACATACCCCGCCAGCTGTTCCCGCACCGCCGCCTCGTCCTCCACAATCGCAATCCGGGTCATCTGCTGTTCCCCCTTTCTCAACACCACACTGCGGCCCCGCACAGTCCACATCTGGTGCGGCTTCTTAAGGTGTATCTGAAAACAAAGAAAATGACGGATATTTCGCAAACACAAGCAGG
>OJSA01002742.1_pt1 | contig 11393 bp, 9 predicted proteins | sample 1599341 | NCBI WGS metagenome assembly OJSA01 (sample SAMN04168657, study PRJEB22393) | human gut metagenome | biome: human gut microbiome; feature: stool | host: Homo sapiens | collected 2014-03-20 | reverse complement strand
GACCACCGAGATCTACACTCTTTCCCTACACGACGCTCTTCCGATCTTGCGGTACTGCACCGCCTCACTGATGTGTGGAGCGCGGATGACCTCGCTCCTATCCAGGTCAGCGATGGTGCGGGCCATTTTCAAAATCCGCTCATAGGCCCGCCCGGAGAGACCCATCCGCTCAAAAGCGGCTTTTAACAGGCGGTCGGCCCCATCGTCCAGCGGGCAGCTCTGCCTCAGGAGAGAAGGGGGAATCTGGGCGTTGCAGAGGATGGAGGGGTTCCGCAGCCTCTGGAATTCCCGGGCAGCTATCACCCGCTTTTGGATCTCCCGGGAGGATTCCTCTGGGGTGGGGGAGGAAAAGGCCTCGTATTCCACTGGCTGTACCTCAATGTGCAGGTCGATGCGGCTGAGCAGGGGGCCGCTCACCCGGGAGAGATACCGGGTCACTGCGGCCGGCGAGCAGGTACAGGGCCGGGTCGGGTGGCCGTAGTACCCGCAGGGACAGGGGTTCATCGCCCCCACCAGCATCACTTGGCTGGGGTAAGTGATGCGGGCATTGGCCCGGGAAATAGTCACTACCCCGTCTTCAAGGGGCTGACGCAGGGCCTCCATGGCTTGGCGGGAGAATTCGGGCAACTCGTCTAAAAACAACACCCCGCGGTGGGCCAGGGAGATTTCACCGGGCTTGGGGCTGGACCCTCCCCCGGTGAGACCGGCAGGCGAAACGGTGTGGTGAGGCGCCCGGAAGGGCCTTTGCCGCAGCAGTCCTCCGCTGGTGAGGAGGCCGCCAACCGAATAGACCTGGGTCACCTCCACCGACTCCTCATAGGAGAGGGGCGGCAGGATGGAGGGGAGACGCTTGGCCAGCATGCTTTTCCCCGTGCCAGGCGGGCCGATCATCAGGAGATTGTGTCCCCCTGCGGCAGCCACCTCCAGCCCACGTTTGGCGGCCTGCTGGCCTTTGACCTCTGCAAAATCTGGCAAAGGGCCTGAGGGGAGTTCCCCTTCGGGAAGGGGCTGTGCTGGCGACAAGGTGTGGGTTCCCCGCAGGTGTTCCGCTAGCTCGGCCAGGTTTTTGACTGGGTAGACAGTGATTCCCTGTACAACAGCTCCTTCGGCCCCATTTTCATAGGGGACAAATAAGGAGGCGATCCCCAGCTGTTTGGCCCCTAGGGCCATGGGGAGTACCCCGTGTACCGGACGGATCTCCCCACCCAGGGAGAGTTCCCCCACAAAGGCCATGGAGGAGAAATCCCCTTCCAGCTGGCCGGCGGCCTGGAGCAGCGCCACACAGATGGCTAAATCCAGAGAAGCCCCGGCTTTTTTGGTGCCGGCGGGAGCCAGGTTGACTACCACCTTCCGCTCCGGGAAATCGAAGCCGCTGTTTTTTATGGCGGAACGAATCCGGTCCCGGGACTCCCGGACCGCCGCATCCGGCAAGCCGACGATGTCAAAGGAGGGGATCGCCCGGGTAAGGTCAGCCTCGGCCGAGATCAAAAAGGGCTCCAAACCCAAAAGTCCGATGCTTCTGGTGCTGCAGAACACAGGGAATCTCCTCCTTTAGGATGGGGCGGCTTTCCCGTCATAAGGGGCATGCCGCCGCATTTTAGATAATACTGTCAGCTCAAACGGGAAAAACCCTGTTGCCGCATTGCGACAGAAGGGGTTCTTCCCCCATAATTTCTTTGCAAATATTGTAGCATAAATTCTAAGAAAAGAAAACATATTGAAAAAATATTAGATAGTTTTACCATAATATCGGTGAAAAACGTCGAATCTAGTTTGGAAGATATTTCCGGTTATTCGTTGCCAAACAGGATTTGCCATGGTACAATAGCCACAATGAAGCTGTGGCTATTGTACCATGGCAAACGGCAAGGTACGCCGGTCGCGTGGGTGCAGCTTTAGGCGGAGAGCGAGCGGCGCGCGGGAATTGTACGTGGGGGCCCACAAACAAAGATATAAAGGAGGTTTGTACAATATGGGTTTCATGGACCAGATCAAACAGCTTTTTCACAAAGAGGAACTTCCAGAGGAAATCAAACGGGAATACGAACGGTGGCGCTCCCACCGAATCGACGATAAAGACCTTATCCAGGAGCTTGCCGAAATTGAAAAGAAGAACAAAGAGATCTACGAGCGGTTTTACACCTCCCTCTCCTTTGGGACGGCGGGCCTGCGAGGAATTCTGGGGGCCGGCTCCAACCGGATGAATATCTACACGGTGGGACAGGCCACCCAGGGCCTTGCCAACTATCTCAACAACCATTATGAGCGCCCCTTTGTGGCTATCGCCTATGACAGCCGCCGCAAATCCCGTGAATTTGCCCGGGATGCCTCCCAGGTATTGGTGGGCAACGGCATCACCGTCTGGCTGTACCCAGATATCATGCCCACCCCCTGCCTTTCCTTCGCCGTTCGCTATTTCCGGTGCCACGCGGGGATCAACATCACCGCCAGCCACAATCCCGCCCAGTACAACGGGTACAAGGTGTACGGCCCCGATGGCTGCCAGATCACCGAGGAGGCGGTTGAGGAGATCTCCCGGGAGATCCGCCGCACCGACCTGTTTGACGATGTAAAGCGGGGCGCCTATGACATGGCCACCAATGTAGGCAACATCCGCTGCATTGAGCAGTCGGTCGAGGAGGCTTACCTGGAAAAGGTAATGGAACAGCGGGTCAACCCCGGCATTGGGGAACAGTGCCCCATCCGGATCATCTATACCCCTCTCAATGGCTCGGGGCTGCGGATGGTGCGGGAGGTTTTGGCCCGCACCGGCATGCGGGATGTATATGTGGTGCCGGAACAGGAGCACCCGGACGGCGATTTCCCCACCTGCCCCTACCCCAATCCCGAGGTAAAAGAGGCATTGCAGCTGGGCATCAACCTCTCCGATGAACTCCAGGCCGACCTGCTGCTGGCCACCGACCCGGACTGCGACCGGGTGGGTATCGCGGTGCGCCACAACGGGGAGATGGTGATGCTCACCGGCAACCAGGTGGGCGTCCTCCTGCTGGACTACATCGCCTCCAGCCGGAAGGAAAACGGCACCATGCCAGAGCATCCCCTGATGGTGAAAACCATCGTCACCACCAGCATGGTGGATGCGGTGGCGGCAAAATACGGGGTGGAGGTAAGGAATGTCCTCACCGGGTTCAAATACATCGGCGAGTTGATCGGCGAATTGGAAGCTAAGGGGGAGGAAGGCCGATTCCTCCTGGGATTCGAAGAGAGCTATGGCTACCTGGTGGGCAGCTATGTGCGGGATAAGGATGCGGTGGTGGCATCGATGCTCATCGCCGAGATGACCGCTTGGCACAAATCCCAGGGCCGCCCCCTGGTGGACGCCCTTGACGCCCTGTATGCCGAGGTGGGCTATTACAAAAACGCGGTGGACAGCTTCGCCTTTGAAGGGTCCGACGGCATGGAGAAGATGGCTGCCATTATGGAGGGCCTGCGCAAGGAGCCCCTCGCCGAGATCGCCGGGCAGAAGGTGGTTTCCCGTGCGGATTATGCCTCCTCCCAGCGGGTGTGCGGCGACGAAGCGGAGACGATCGGCCTTCCCAAATCCAATGTGCTGGAGTACGGCCTGGAGGGAGGCTCATCGGTGATCATCCGGCCTTCCGGCACCGAGCCGAAAATCAAGGTGTACTACTCCCTCACCGGGGAGGACCGCCAGGCTGTGGAAAACTTTTACCAGCAGCTTTCCGGTTGGGCAAAGGAGTTTTTGGGCGCGTAAGGGCAGGTTATCAACATTTCCCAGAAAAAAGGCTTGCATTTTGTTCGGGGTTATGCTAACATATTACTGTTATATGCGCAGAAGGCATATGGATTTGAAAGAGGTGACTTTTACATGAAAAAAGGTATTCATCCCAACTATGGACCTACAACAATCACTTGTGCTTGTGGTGAAGTTATAGAGACCTGCTCTACCAAAAAGGATATCCGCGTGGAGGTTTGCTCCAAATGCCATCCTTTCTTCACTGGCAGACAGAAACTGGTCGATACCGGCGGCCGCGTTGATCGCTTCAACAAACGCTTCGGTCTGGACAAGTAGTTCGCATCGAGATAACAAGTGGATAGGGGCGGTGCAGATCGAGTTTGCACCGCCCTAATTTTCATAGAATGGAGGAACCCCCATGGCCCAGTCCGGTTACAAGACCATCCGCGGCTTTGGCACCGACGAATTTGTGGAGCGAAAATCCCGGTTTATCGGGTCGATCCAGCCAGTCAGCACCGAGGAAGAAGCAGTGGCCTTTATCCAGTCGGTGAAGGAACGGCACCGGGAGGCGAACCACAACGTCTATGCCTATGTGCTGCGGGAGGGGCAGATCCGCCGCTACTCCGACGACGGGGAGCCCCAGGGCACCGGCGGCGTGCCGGTCCTGGAGGTGCTGCTCAAAGAGGGGCTGGTGGATTGTTGTGTGGTGGTCACCCGGTACTTTGGCAGGGTGCTGCTGGGGGCAGGGGGCCTGGTCCGGGCTTATTCCCACGGCGCAAAGCTGGCGGTGGACGCCGCCGGCATCCTGAATATGCAACCCTGCACCGTGCTGGAGCTGACTATGGATTACTCCCTCTATGGCAAGATCACCTACATACTCCCCCGCTATGAAACAGTGGTGGAGGACAGCGACTTTGGGGCGGCGGTGCGCCTTCGCATTTTGATGAAGGACGAACACCTGCCCCGCTTCGCCAAGGATTTGGAGGAACTGACCAGCGCCCAAGTGTTCCCCCATGTGCTGGAAAAACGATACGCCCACATCGCACCGTGACGAGGGCGTGTTTTTTTCCCTTGGATTGTCGAATCCAGACCCCTTGTGGGGAACTGAGGCTGATTCACCGTTTTTCAAGAATTTTTGGGCGTCAGGCAGGAATTTTTAAATCGATACGGTATATAGTATATATCTAAGGATTCTACCCCTACATCGTTGGGTTTTGACAGGAGGGACGTTTTATGACCATACGGGAACAGACCGAGGAGCTGGAGCGGAAAACCCTGTCCAGCTTCGCCACCCTGGCCTCTGAGACCAAAGGCCGGGTCCGGCCGGACGAACCTTGCCCCATCCGCACCAATTTCCAGCGGGACCGGGACCGGATTATCCACTGCAAATCCTTCCGGCGTCTCAAGCACAAGACCCAGGTGTTTCTCTCCCCGGAGGGGGACCATTACCGCACCCGCCTGACCCATACCTTGGAGGTGAGCCAGATTGCCCGGACCATCGCCCGGGCCCTGCGGCTCAACGAGGATCTGACCGAGGCCATCTCCCTGGGGCACGACCTGGGGCACACCCCTTTCGGCCACGCCGGGGAACAGGTGCTGGATGAGATCTGCCCCCATGGCTACCGCCACAGCGCCCAGAGCGTCCGGGTGGTGGAACGGCTGGAGAACGACGGCCGGGGCCTCAACCTGACCTGGGAAGTCAAAAACGGCATCGCCTGCCATTCCAGCGGCAAGGAGGCTGAGACCTTGGAGGGGCGGATTGTCCGGTATGCGGACAAGATCGCCTACATGAACCATGACATTGAGGACGCGGTGCGGGCCGGTGTCCTGCGGGAGGACGACATCCCCTGGGATTTGAAATACCTGTTGGGGAGGACCAAATCTGACCGGATTACCACCTTTATCACCGCCATCATCGAAAACAGCAGTGACAACATCCGCCTGGGGCAAGAGATGCAGGATGCCTACAACAAGCTCAACCGCTTTTTGTTCGACGCAGTCTACACCAACCCCAGCGCCAAAGGGGAAGAGGGGAAAGCCCAAACCCTGTTGCGCTATCTCTATCGCTATTTTGCCTCCTCACCGGAAAAAATGCCGGAGGAATACCAGAAAATCGCCCAGCAGGAAGACCTGGACCGGGCGGTCTGCGACTACATCTCCGGCATGACCGACCGCTATGCCGTCGCGGTGTATGAGGAGCTGATGATCCCCCGGGCGTGGGGGATTTAACCGCCAAAAAGGGGGGAGCGGTTTGATTCCGGAACGCTTTATTGAAGAACTGAAATACCGCAGTGACATCGAACAGGTCATCTCCTCTTACGTGCCCCTCAAACGCACCGGGCGGAACTTGAAAGGGCTTTGCCCCTTCCATTCAGAGAAGACGCCCTCTTTCACCGTCTACCCAGAGAACCAGTCCTTTTACTGCTTTGGTTGTGGGGCAGGGGGGGACGTGGTCACCTTCATCCGCAAGATTGAAAACCTGGAGTATGTAGAGGCGCTGCGCTTCCTGGCCCAGCGGGCGGGGATGACCCTGCCGGAGGAGGCGCGGGACGATGGGACCGCCCTTCTGCGGACGAAGATATTGGAGATCAACCGGGAGAGCGCCCGCTTCTTTTTCGACCAGCTGGCCCACGGGCCGGACCGGCGGGCCATCGCTTACCTGCGGGGCCGGGGCCTCTCGGATAAAACCATCAAGCGATTTGGGTTGGGATATGCCCCCAACACCTTTGACTCCCTGAAAAACCACCTGAAGGGGAAGGGGTATTCCTTTGAGGAAATGGCCGCCGCGGCGGTGGTGGGCAAGGGAAAAAACGGGGGCTATTACGATATGTTCCGCGACCGGGTGATGTTTCCTATTATCGATTTGCGGGGCAGCGTCATCGGCTTTGGCGGCCGTGTGCTGGAGGGGGACGGGCCCAAATACCTCAACTCCCCAGATACGTTGGTCTTTAAAAAGACCCGGAACCTCTTTGCTATGAATATCGCCAAGAACACCAAAGAGGGCTCTTTGATTCTGGCCGAAGGGTATATGGATGTCATCTCCATCCACCAAGCGGGGTTTGACAACGCTGTGGCCTCCCTGGGGACCAGCCTGACCGCGGAACAGGCCCGGCTGATCTCCCAGTACGTGAACCAGGTGATCATCGCCTACGACGCTGACGGCGCCGGCCAGAAGGCTACCCGGCGGGCTATCAGCCTGTTTGAGGAGACTGGGGTAAAGATCCGGGTGCTTTCCATCCCGGACGCCAAGGACCCCGACGAATACATCAAGAAATTCGGCCCCGCCCGGTTTAAGCTCCTTCTGGAGGGGAGTGCCGGTGCGGTGGATTTTGAAATTGCCAAGCTCCGGCAAAAGTTTGACCTGGAGACCGCCGACGGCAAAGTGGCTTTCCTCAAGGAGTTCTGCTCTCTGATGGCGGGCATAAACAGCCCGGTGGAGCGGGATGTCTATATCATCCGCACCGCCCAGGAGCTCTCGGTCTCCAAGGAGGCGGTGGCCGACCAGGTGGCAGCTCTGCGCCGGCGGCGGGCTGGGGCGGCAGAGAAAAAAGCCCGGCGGGACATCCGCCCCTACAGCGAATCAGCCGCCGGCCAGCCCCGGGATTTGGAGCGGAGCCGGAACATCCGCTACGCTTTGGCGGAGGACAAGCTGATCACCACACTGCTCAAGCACCCGGACTTCTACGATGCCATCGCCGCCAAAATCCGGCCGGAGCAGTTTGTCACCCAGAAAAACCGGGAGCTGTTTGAGGCTTTGTGGCAGCGGCTGCAAAACCGGCAGGACATCGGGATGATGTCCCTCTCCGCTTTGTTGGAGCCGGAACAGATGGCCCGGGTCTCCTATCTGCTGGCATCGGCGGAAGGGGTGGCCTACACGATGCAGGAAGCTGAGGACTGCATGAAAACTATACTGGAATACCAATCGGTAAAAACACCGGATCAGGTCGCAGGCATGTCCAATGAGGAATGGCTGGAATACGCCAAAAGCCTGGCGGCCAACAAGAAATAGGGGGAATCAATTTGGCTACACAAGACAAAAAGCAGGTCATCCGCGATCTTCTGGAGCAGGGGAAGGCCAAAGGCAAGCTGACCACCAAGGAGATCACCGACGCTCTTGAGGAGCTGGATTTTGACGTGGAGCAGGTGGATAAGCTCTACGACACCCTGGAATCTTTGAATATTGAGATTGTAGAGGACTACGCCCAGACCATTGACACCGAGTTCGCCACACCCATGCTGAACAACGAGGATCTGGAGGTCTCTCTCTCCGCCGAGGGTATCAGCATCGACGACCCAGTCAAGGTCTACCTCAAAGAGATCGGCCGGGTGCCGCTCTTGACCCCAGAAGAAGAGATCGACCTGGCCACCCGTATGGCCCAGGGGGATCCTTACGCCCGCAAACGCCTCTCGGAGGCAAACCTGCGGCTGGTGGTCAGCATCGCCAAGCGGTATGTGGGCCGGGGGATGCAGTTCCTGGATTTGATCCAGGAGGGCAACTTGGGCCTGATCAAAGCGGTGGAAAAGTTCGACCACACCAAGGGCTTTAAGTTCTCCACCTATGCCACCTGGTGGATTCGCCAGGCCATCACCCGCGCTATCGCCGACCAGGCCCGGACAATCCGCATTCCAGTCCACATGGTGGAGACCATCAATAAGGTGAAAAAGGTATCCAGCCAGCTGCTCCACAAAAACGGCCACGAACCCACCGCCGAGGAGATCGCCGACGAACTGGACATGCCGGTGGATAAGGTGCGGGAGATCATGCGGGTCGCCCAGGAGCCGGTCTCTCTGGAGACCCCTATCGGCGAGGAAGAGGACAGTCATTTGGGCGACTTCATCCCTGATGACGATGCCCCCGCCCCGGCAGAGGCCGCTTCCCACACCCTGCTGCGGGAACAGCTGGGCGAAGTGCTTCAGACCTTGACTCCTAGAGAGGAGAAGGTGCTGCGGCTGCGCTTCGGCTTGGAGGACGGCAGAAGCCGCACCTTGGAAGAGGTGGGCAAGGAGTTTAACGTCACCCGGGAGCGCATCCGCCAGATCGAGGCCAAAGCCCTGCGCAAGCTGCGCCACCCCAGCCGCTCCAAAAAGCTGAAAGACTTCCTGGACTAAGCTATTTTCCCCTCTTTCATGGGAATAACAACATACCGGCAGGACATTCCGGCCGGAGGAAATGCACAATCCATACATGCTATAGTAGAAAAAGGGGCCATCCCAATTGGGATGACCCCTTTTTGTTTTATTGTGCTGCAGTTGTGGGATGCTTGCCCCTCCATCTGGACAATTTTTCCCGCTGGCAATGATGGTGAGAAACCTGCAGATTATAATAGAACCCTATTCGGCCATCTTTTGGAATCCTCTGGTTCCATAGTGTGCTAAGGACACAAATAGGCCTATAATGGCAAGATATTCCACAAAAAACAGAGGGAACGGTCGTTCAAAATCAAAGAAGATAAACCTGGTTGTTAGGAACATATCAGCAAGAAACTGATTCTTAAGGAAAATTACATCATAGCTGTCGGGATTTTCAATTTGTTCGGTAAGCTCCGGTCTTGCGTTCTCCGAGCGCTCATTGTAGGCGAATTCCAAAAGAGGATCGTGTCAGACGGGATACTCCTAGACCGTTTCAATACAGAATAGATCGCCGCTAGTTTCCTGCTGGATGAGTTGGGCGATATATTAATTAGTTTTTTAAACAAGGCGGCCATCCACGGATGGCCGCCTTGTTGTTTGGAAACCCTAAGAGGCAAGGAATCAATAAACGATATAGATGGGATCATCCAGGTCGTAGATAGGATCCCCAGCTTCATAACCATAGTCGCCCAAAACCTCAGCCCCTTCAGGGGTGAGACAGCCAAAACTGTCCAGCAGCTCCCGCTGATCGGTAATTTCTATATCATCCAGCCTCAAATAGACCACATAATAGCTGTATTCCGAAACCATGATACAGGCGGTGAAGTCCGAAGAGAGGGAGGAACCATCCAGGCTGTAATCCACCAGCCCGCTGCACCACAACTGCCCGTAGTCCTCAAAGTACAGCTCGTCGTCAAAGGTGATGGACAGGAACTGTGCGTCTGCGTCGGCGTACACAGCCAAGTTGGAGGCGATGTCCATCTCCACAATATCATAGACCTGCTGTCTCCGATAGTCGGGGTCATCCAGCGGGGAACCAGCCGGGCGGGCATCCTCATAGGCCGGGGCACTGTAGGACGGCTCAGGGACGGCGGGTTCCGGACGAGGGGAGTCAAAACTGTCTTCCACAAATTCAAACGCCAGCTGGATGATGCTGATCAGCATGGGAAAGAAGATCAGCAGAAAAACGATAGTCACCAAACAGCCCCGGGGACTACCCTTTTTTGCGCGAGCATCCCGAGAGGAAGAGGTGGTGCGGCTTCGAAATGTCTTAGGCCGGACCTGTTCCGCCGCTTGGCTAAACTGCTCCAGGGTGGTCTTCACCCGCCCTTGGTCGCTGCTTCTGGCCTGGGAAGCAGCGCTTTTTTGCAGCTGTATCCTCTCCTGGGCCTTTTGATAGGTTTTGGGATCCTTGAGGCAGTGGCGGCAGTATCCGCCCAGCGAACCGGCACCCAATATCTCCCCGCAGCTGCGGCAGGTGGTCTCCGGCTCGGAGCTGCTGTCATAACGGGTGGTTTTATCGCAGAACTGACAATAGCGGGAAGCGTCCACCGGGGAGCCGCAGAAGGGACAGGTCTTGGCGTTGGGCGGCAGCGTGCGCCCGCACCGGGAACAGAACATGGTCATTCCCCTTTCAGATGGTATTACTCTTAAAGACACAGAATGCGCTGGGTTTCGCTGGAAATCCCCCGCCCACGACCAAAGCTGAGGGGATAAACGGTAGGGGCGCGACGGGTTTTGACAAATTTTTCTTCTGTTTTTATATTAAAGATTCGGGGCACAAATGTCAATCAACCGGCAAAAATTCCCTTGTGTGGGCCCGGCGGAATTTCCGTTTTTTTCGGGTTTTGGCGGCATAATCCTTTGGGCGTTGTAAATAATAGGAATAGTTCGGCGCGAACGATGGATTAGTCAATACAGGAGGTATATCATAGATGAAAGCTACGGGAATTGTGAGAAGAATCGACGATCTGGGCCGTGTGGTCATCCCCAAAGAAATCCGGCGCACCATGCGCATCCGGGAAGGCGACCCCTTGGAAATTTACACCGACAACGACGGAGAAGTGATCTTTAAAAAATACTCCCCCATCGGGGAATTGGGCATCTTTGCTGCCCAGTACGCCGATGTGCTGTATAAAACCTCTGGCCTGCCAGTGGTGGTCTGCGACCGGGATCATGTGATCGCCGTTGCGGGCATCCCTAAAAAGGAGCTGCTGGAGCGCCGGGTTTCCCCCGCCTTGGAAGAGGTGATGGAACACCGCAGAAGCTTTGCCTTCACCGATGACGGCCGCCGGATCCAGCCGGTGGAGGGGGTGGACCGGTACGCCATGGTAGCAGCCCCCATCGTGGCGGCGGGCGATGTGTGCGGCTCTATCCTGCTGCTGGCCGGGGAGGGTGGAGGCCCTGCCGGTGACACCGAGGTCAAGCTGATTGCAGCGGCGGCGGCCTTTCTGGGCAAGCAGATGGAGGAATAATTCCCCTCTCTATCCAATAAATACGGGATTTTGCGCCTTTTTAAGCCTAAAATCCGAAAGAAAGACTTGAATGT
>OJSA01002701.1_pt1 | contig 11523 bp, 12 predicted proteins | sample 1599341 | NCBI WGS metagenome assembly OJSA01 (sample SAMN04168657, study PRJEB22393) | human gut metagenome | biome: human gut microbiome; feature: stool | host: Homo sapiens | collected 2014-03-20 | reverse complement strand
CCCGAGACATACAAGCCAAAATTCCATTGCCACAGGCAATCTGGAATGAATTTTGGCTGCGTTACTGAGAACGGAGTGAACAGTAACGATTTATCTGATACCCGATCAAAGGCCGGAAAGTTGTTTATGGCAGTAAAAATAAGGCTTTCGACCTTTTATCATTTACATGATAACATATACAAATAAAATTGACAAGAATACAAAAGTTTTGTACAATAGATACAAAAGGAAACAAAACTGAATAAAACAAAACGAAACTAAATGAAAGGCGGTAAAAATATGAGAAAGAAATTAATTGCAGCAATGATGGCAGGAGTACTGAGTGCAGGAATGTTCAGCACAGGAGTTTTCGCAGCGGGTACAGACTTAAAAGGTGAAGTCAACACATTCATCGCAGCAAGCTTAAGCAATGCAATGGAAGAAATCCAGAAAGACTTCAATGAGACATATCCTGATGTTGAAATCCTCTACAATGCAGACAGCTCAGGCACATTACAGACACAGATCGAAGAAGGCGCACGCTGCGATATCTTCTTCTCAGCAGCTGACAAGCAGATGGACGCTCTGGTAGACGAAGATCTGGCTAAGAAAGATACTGTAGAAGATATCCTTGAGAACAAAGTCGTTCTGATCAAACCTAAGGATGGAGAAACAAAAGTTACAGGATTCGAGAACATCACAGATGCGGCCAACATCGCACTTGCAGGTGACAGCGTTCCTGTTGGACAGTATTCCAGAGAAATTTTCGACAATCTTGGAATTACAGATGAAGTAAATAAGATGGAAATCAATGAAGGTAAAAATGTATCTGAAGTTCTTGCTGCAGTAAGTGAAGGAAGTAATGAGATCGGTATCGTTTATGCTACAGATGCAGCTTCCGTTGCAGATAAAGTAGACGTTATCGCAGAAGCTCCGGCAGATGCACTGAAGACACCTGTTCTCTATCCGGTAGGCCTTATCGAAGACAAAGAGGCATCTGAAGATGATACAGCAGCTACAGAAGCATTCCTTGAGTACATCAAATCTGACGACGCTATGAAAGTATTCGAGAAATACGGATTCACAGCATACAAAGCAGATGATGCTTCCGAAACAGATGATAAAGATGCAGAAGCAACAGAAGAAGCAGATGACACAGAAACAAATGCTGAGACAGAGACAACAGAGGAAGCTAAATAAGAATGAGTGAATTTCTGGCAGAAATAAACTGGAGTCCCTTGTGGATTTCATTGAAAACAGGTTTCACAGCGACTGTGATCGCGTTCTTTCTGGGAATATTCTTTGCGAGACTGGTAATGAAGATGAAACCTTTTTCCAGAGGCATACTGGATGGTATTCTGACCATGCCTCTGGTACTTCCCCCGACAGTGGCCGGTTTCATTCTGCTTTTGCTGTTCAGTCTGAGACGTCCGTTCGGGGCATTTCTGCTGGATAATTTTGATATTAAGATCGTACAGACCTGGAAGGGCTGCGTGATCGCAGCATCTGTAATTGCGTTTCCACTGATGTACCGAAATGCACGCGCTGCATTTGAACAGGTGGATGTGAATTTAATCGCAGCAGGCAAGACACTTGGCATGAGTGACAGAAGAATCTTCTGGACAGTTGTCATGCCGACAGCAGGACCCGGAATCGCATCCGGTACAGTCCTTGCCTTTGCCAGAGCAATCGGAGAATACGGTGCTACATCCATGCTCGCAGGAAACATTCTTGGCAAGACCAGAACCGTTTCCGTTGCCATTGCTTCGGAGACTGCGGCAGGAAATTATGGCATGGCCGGTTTCTGGGTAGTTGTGATCTTGATCATTTCATTTGTGATCGTTGCGGCGATCAATATCGTTTCCGGTAAGGGAATGAAGATGGGCAGGTGGATGTAATGGCAGTCAGTGTGGATATTGAGAAGAAACTTCATGGCTTCACTCTGAAAGTAAAGCTGGAGAGTGATGGTTCTCCAATGGGGATCCTTGGAGCATCCGGAAGCGGAAAAAGTATGACTCTGCGCTGTATTGCAGGAATCCAGACACCGGACTCAGGAAGAATTGTTGTAAATGATAAAGTTCTTTTTGATTCAGAAAAGAAAATCAATCTTAAACCGCAGGAGAGGAAGGTCGGCTATCTTTTTCAGAACTATGCACTTTTTCCTACCATGACTGTAGAGAAGAATATCGCATGCGGATACAGAGGAGATAAGAAACATCTTAAGGCAAAAGTGGCAGATTACATAGAGCGCTATCAGCTTAACGGGCTGGAGAAACGTTATCCGGGACAGCTTTCCGGAGGTCAGCAGCAGCGTGTCGCACTGGCACGAATGATGATCGGAGAACCGGAAGTCATCCTTCTGGATGAACCGTTCTCAGCACTGGATGGATATCTGAAAGATATCATGCAGCGTGATATGCAGAACTTTCTTAATGAGTACACAGGTGATATGATTCTGGTCACTCACAGCCGCGATGAGGCTTACAAGTTCTGCGGACATCTGACAATTCTGGACAGCGGTCAGGCACTTACTACAGGAGAAACCAAGAAACTCTTTGAACGACCCGGTATTCTGCAGGCAGCCAGACTGACAGGGTGTAAAAATTTCTCAACTGTACAGAAAATGGGAAAACACAGTATTTATGCAGTGGACTGGGATTTGATGCTGCAGACCAAAGATGTGGTGCCGGATGATGTTACGCATGTGGGAATCCGCGGTCACTGGATGAAAGGTGCATCTGAAGGCGGAGAGAACCACATGGAAGTGGAAGTTATGGAATATATTGAAACGACCTTTGAACATCAGTATTTACTGAAGAACAAGAAAGGTGGAGACTGTCAGCCGGTCTGGTGGATGTGCCCCAAAGGAAATTTTGAGGAAGATCCGCATGCAAAAGTTCCGAAATATATTCATTTTCCGGAAGAGCATCTGATGCTGCTGAAAGAAGCGAAATAGAATATATAAGAAATAATAAAAAGCGTTGTATTTTCAACAGAGATTTCTGGTGAAGATATAACGCTTTTTTAACCGAATCAAGTAAGTCCCTGCGGAGCCAGTTATTCGGTGTAGAATCGCGTAGCCACGTAGCTGTAAGAGTCTGCCGGTTTGATCACGCAGATGGATGTTATCAAATTGTCTGAGAAATCTATGACGGATGATTTTTAGAATATTTTATGTAGTCCACAACCATCATCGCCAGTTTAAATGTTAATGCATCCTCAAATGCACGGATATCCAGTCCGAATTTTCTCTGCAGCTTCTCAAAGCGGTACACCAGAGTATTTCTGTGTACATAAAGCTGTCTGGAGGTCTCGGAGAGATTCAGGTTATTTTCAAAGAAGGTACGGATGGTGATCAGGGTTTCTTCGTCAATAGAATCCAGAGTTTCCTCTTTGAAGATCTCGTCGATAAACATTTCACATATGGAAACAGGAAGCTGGTAGATCAGTCTGCCGATTCCAAGCTGGTTATATCCGAATACATTTTTATCTGCGTAGAAAATCTTGCCTACTTCAAGGGCTGTATGTGCTTCCTTGTATGCGTCTGGAAGCCTGGAAATATCCTCTGCCAGATTACTGTATGCAACCCATGCGGAAGTCATTGCTTCTGTATTTAACATATCTACAAGCATATATGCAATTGATTCCAGATCCTCATAAGTTTCTGTAGACTGTAATTCTCTGATGATGATAATCCCTGTATCATCAATAGCTGTGATGAAATCTCTGGTACGGGCAGAGAAAATATTCCGGATCGTAGCGAGAGCGTTCTCATCCTTGGTCTGTTTGGTTTCCACAAGAAATACGGCACGCTGAACAGAAGTTGCAATGTGCAGTTTCTTGGCGCGGTTAAAGGCATCTACATCGGAATAACTACCAAGGAGAAGATTCTGCATAAAGGTATTCTTGTCGCTTTTCTCTGCATAGGCAGCCAGGAGACTCTGTACCTGGCATACGGCCAGCTCTCCGATGGTAGCAGTACTTTCTGCTTTTCCCCATACGATCAGAATATAGGAGATGGAATGGTTCTCCATGATCTTATACAGGCAGCAGCTTGTATTGGAAACACACAGGGCACTGCTTTGGCGAAATTCTTCCAGTTTTGATTCTGCAGGAAGTTTTTTATCGCAGGTAGAGAGAAAGATATGGTTATCAGAATCCAGCAGACAGAAATCAATCTGGCTGATATTCTTCCAGTCTGTCAGGCATTTCTGTAAAATCTGTTGTATTTTCATTAGGTCAATCCTTTCTTTTGGGGTATGAATCAGCTTATAGCAATCCTTGCAAATTGTCTGATCGAAGTAATCAGGCAGCCAATTCTATATTATAACATAAAAACCCGGGGAAAACTCCCCGGGTTTATTAAAGATTCCTGAAAATTAGTTGCAGATTGTAAGTTCTGTTTCTTTATCAAAGAAATGAGATTTTTCCATATCGAATGCGAATTTGATCGGATCACCGGTCTTAGCTGTTGTACGAGGATCAACTCGTGCTGTAACCTGAGTTCCGTTTACGTCGAAGTATAAGAATACTTCAGCTCCGAGAAGCTCGTAAACTTTAACTACGGATGTCATCGGTGCGCTTGGAGAAGCTTCGATGAACATCTGGGAATCATGGATATCTTCCGGACGGATACCGAGAACAACTGTTTTACCTACATAGCCGCCATCTTTAAGAGCTTTTGCTTTAGCAGCCGGGATAGCCAGTTCATGATCGCCAACTTTAGCGATAAGGTTGCCGCCTTTTTCGGAGATAACAGCGTCAAGGAAGTTCATCTGCGGAGATCCCATGAATCCTGCAACGAATAAGTTGCCTGGTTTCTGATACAGGTTCTGAGGTGTATCTACCTGCTGAACAACACCGTCTTTCATAACAACGATTCTGGTACCAAGAGTCATAGCCTCTGTCTGGTCATGTGTTACATAGATGATTGTAGCACCCAGTCTCTGGTGGATCTTGGAAATCTCGATACGCATCTGTACACGAAGTTTAGCATCCAGGTTGGAAAGAGGCTCATCCATAAGGAATACCTTAGGATTACGAACGATAGCACGTCCCATAGCAACACGCTGTCTTTGTCCACCTGATAATGCTTTTGGTTTACGATCTAATAATGCTTCCAAGTCAAGAATCTTAGCTGCTTCACGAACCATCTTGTCAATCTCATCTTTTGGCACTTTTCTTAATTTCAAACCAAATGCCATGTTATCATATACTGTCATATGTGGGTATAACGCATAGTTCTGGAATACCATCGCAATATCTCTGTCTTTTGGTTCTACATCATTTACTAACTTATCTCCAATTCTTAATTCTCCAGAAGAGATGTCTTCCAGCCCTGCAATCATACGAAGTGTTGTAGATTTACCACATCCTGATGGTCCTACAAAAATGATAAATTCTTTATCTTGAATTTCAAGGTTGAAATCTTTTACTGCTTCAAATCCATTTGGATAAACTTTATTAATATGTTTCAATGATAAACTTGCCATTTCAATCTTCCTCCTAATAGCTTTCGTTTTTTATTCTTCCTAAAGTATATAGAAAAAGTAAATTATGGTCTATGCCCAAGTTGAACAAATTTTTCTCAGTTGTCTCGTCAAGTCGACGAATCTTGCGAAATAAGCATCTGATACACATCTCGTTTCCCAATTCCCCGGTCTTTCGCCACTTTTTTCATTGCCTCTTTCTTATCCACACCTTGATCCAAATAGAAATCCATATGCTCCTCTATGCTCATCTCTTCCCACTTTGCAACTTCTTCTTGTCGAAGTTCCTCGCGGCTTTTTCCTTCAATGACAAGCACACACTCACCCTTTGGCTCATTTGCCTCATAATATGCAAGTGCTTCCCCAAGCGTTGTCGCAAATGCAGTCTCGTGCTTTTTGGTCAATTCCCGGCACACCGTAATTCTTCGATCTCCAAGTCTCTCCAACAGTTCCCGCAGTGTACGAACAAGTCTATGCGGTGCCTCATACAAAATCATTGTCCGTGTCTCATTTACAAGTTCATTCAATACAGACTGTTTTTCTTTTTTATCTGTCGGCAGAAATGCCTCAAACGCAAACCTTCTTGTCGAAAGTCCCGACAACGTCAATGCCGTAATACACGCCGCTGCTCCAGGCAGGGATGTGACTTCAATCCCTTCCTCATAGCACATCTTCACAAGCTCTTCCCCCGGATCTGACACTCCCGGTGTCCCCGCATCTGTCACAAGTGCAATCTGCATCCCATCTTTTAGCTTCTCAATGAGCTTTTTACCTTTTTCTATCTTATTATATTCGTGATAACTTGTCATCGGAGTCTTAATTCCAAAATGATTCAAAAGCTTTACGCTATTTCTTGTATCCTCCGCTGCAATCAAATCCACCTCACCCAATGTACGCACAACACGATATGTCATATCTTCGAGATTTCCAATCGGTGTCGCACACAAATACAGCTTTCCTGACATATTTGTGCCTCCTTCTTATTTCATCGCATACTCCAAAAGCAATTCTTCCGAATATACGCCCTGCTCTTTATAGACAATCAATGGCGGCTCCACGCGCATACGTGAATTTGCCCCACGCATTCCTTCAATCAGCACCATATTCGGTTCCTTATGTACAAATGGATGTACCATTCTCATACGTTTTGGCTCAATTCCTACCTGTATCATCTTTGACAGGATTTCCGCCAATCGAAACGGTCTGTGCACCATATAAAATCGACCTCTTGGCTTTAAAATTCTTGCGCTTTCCCGCAAAATATCATTCAAATCACAAAGCACCTCATGCCTTGCAATTGCCTTTGCATCCGACGGATTCTCAATACCATGATGTCCAATCATATATGGCGGATTTGTTGTTATGACGTCAAAAGAGGCTGGTCCGAATAATTCGGCTGCCTCTTTGATATCTCCCGTCACAATGTCAACTTTCTCTTCCAAATGATTATGGACTACGCTTCTTCTTGCCATGTCAGCACTTTCTTCCTGTATCTCCAGTCCGGTAAAATGCATCCCTTCGGTCTTTGCTGTAAGTAAAATGGGAATGATCCCTGTTCCTGTTCCAAGATCCAGCGCACATTCTTTCTGTTTTACACAGGCAAAATTGGCAAGTAATACGGCATCCATTCCAAAACAGAACTTCCCCGGATGCTGTATGATCTCGTACCCATTAATCTGTAAGTCATCCAGACGTTCGTCTGATTTCAGATTAGTTATCATCTAATTTTGACGCTCCTTCGTTCTTCTCCAATGCTGCAAGCTCCTTCATCTCTTCTTTGGAAAGTCTCACATCATTTTTTCTCTTTCTTGGTCTGAATTTCAGCTCATTCACTTTGTACTCGCGAATCTCTTTCTCATCATTTTCTAACGCCACAACTACTTTTACAAGCTGGCGAAGCACACTGACACTCTGTACTTCTCCTTTCAAGCCCTCATTCGTTGTAACCGTATCCCCAATTGCCGGAAGACGGCTGTTCAGTTCTTCATATGTCTCTTCCTCATTGGTCAGACAACACATCAGCCTTCCACACACACCGGAAATTTTCGTCGGATTCAAAGAAAGGTTCTGTTCTTTTGCCATCTTGATTGATACCGGTGCAAACTCTGATAAATATGTGTGACAACAAAGCGGACGTCCGCAAATTCCGATTCCGCCCCGAATCTTCGTCTCATCACGCACACCAATCTGACGCAGCTCAATTCTTGTACGAAATACTGCTGCCAAATCTTTTACAAGCTCACGAAAATCAATTCTTCCGTCTGCAGTAAAATAAAACAGCACTTTATTATTGTCAAATGTATATTCGGCATTGATCAGCTACATATCCAGATTGTGTTTTCTTATTTTTTCCAGACAGATTTCAAATGCCTCTTTTTCTTTCTCACGGTTCTTTTCTTCCGCTCTTTTGTCTTCCTCTGTGGCAATTCGAATTACCGATTTTAGCGGCTGCATGACCTCTTCGTCCTTCACTTCTTTCGGTCCTGCCACAACAGTTCCAAACTCTATGCCTCTTGCTGTCTCCACTATTACTTTGCCACCCTGTCTGATGTGAAATTTCCCTGGTGCAAAATAATAAATCTTTCCTGCAGGACGAAATCTTACTCCGATTACTCTTGTCATATTCTAGTTCTCCTTTATCGTAAGCAACAATAATTCCATTACCAGATCAAAGTTTACATTCGCTTTCAGGCGTGTTTTCGCCTTTTCGATACTGTCCAGAATAATCTCAATTCCCTCATAAGAACTTTTGCTTGCCTTCTCCTTGATGTAAGTCAATTGGTCACTAAATACAACTTTTCCTGCTTCTTTTGTTGCCTTATAAAGCAGAACATCTCGGTACCAGACAGTAATCAGATCCAGATAATCTGTCACTTCTAATTTATATTTATTAATCTCTTTTATCGCACTGACAATCTCGTTCAGTTCCATCTCATCAATATATTTTAACAACTGAACTGCTTCTTCTTTAATCTCATTAAAGTGTTCTGACGTAGCCAGCATAATGGCACGCCCCATATTTCCCTGTGCAAATGCCGCACAGATATCTGCCTGATAATCCGGAATATGCAGTTGCTCCATCAAATACTTTTTAATCAAAGTATCCTTAATATTCCTCAATTTCAACATGACACATCTTGAACGAATTGTCGGCAGCAAACTGTCTGCATTCTCTGTCAGCAGAAAAATAATGGCATATTCCGGTGGCTCTTCAATCGTTTTTAACAGTGCATTCTGTGCCTGCACAGTCAACAGATCCGCTTCCGGAATAATGTATATCTTATAGCGGTTGCTGTATGGCTTGATCATAATGTCACCATTGAGCTGCTCTCGTATATCATCTACACTGATTGACCCCGGCTTTTCATGCTGTATCGTAATGATATCCGGCTGATTCCCGCTGTCTGCCTGCCTGCAGGAACGACACTCACCGCAAGGTTCTGACTGGCTGGTCTCACATTGCAGAGTCATTGCAAATAATTTTGCAAGCATCTTTTTTCCAGAGCCTTTTGCGCCATTTAAGATATATGCATGAGATACTTTATCCTGCTCTACGGCATTTTGTATATATTGAATTATGTCTTTGTGTCCTACAACATCTTTAAATCCGCTCATATTATTACCTTTCTGTTATATATTTTTTTATAAACAACTTCCTCGACGTGCAACCTTGCCGTCGCTTTGCTTACGTGAATATTATATCATATTTCTTGGTGAATACATAGCATAATTTCTTGGATGCAGTTTTCCATATTGTCATTGAAATAATGGTGAGTTATCCCCATTCTTTGTAAGTTTTCCTCAGAGAAATCCTCAGCATCCGCAAGGAATCGCCTGCACAGTTCTTCGTATTTTGGCTCTTTCTGTTTTCTTTCTCGTTCTACTGCCCTTAACAATCGCACTCCATCGTCAACATCAATGTATATAGGTACCAATGAATCCGTCCCCATATATGCGAGCATCTTTGCATATGACTCTAAAGTCCCGATTGCAATGTAATTCTCGTCTCCGTCAAACTGTCCATCATCCACAGTAAAATATTTCCACACTCCGTGTACCGTATTGTATGCGCGAAGTTCGATTACTTTCCCTTGTGCCTCGAACTCAGCCAATCTTTTTTCATCGACAAAATAATATTCCACACCCTCCTGCTCACCTTCCCGAATTGGGCGTGTTGTATAGATTACAATTGTCTTAAGATCTGGCATCCTCTCTTTGATCTGTTTAAAAATTGTATCTTTCCCAGAGGCACTTTTCCCCATAAAATAAAAAATCTTACTCATTTATCCACACCTTTATCTGTTTATCCACTTCCAGACCTTCAATCGAATATCCTAGCTGTTCATACATCTCCAAATATGCAATCACATCCTCCGTAATCTGCTCTCCCGGCACAATAATCGGAATTCCGGGTGGATACAAATACGCATATTCCATCGAAATTTTTCCGATACTCCCTTTCCATCCACAAAATTTTCCGCGCTTTTTATGCAGTACGTCGGAACTTTTTGCACAAAGTCTCGTTCTCGGAAGTTCTCTCCACACTCGTTGTTTGTTCATGGCAGACAAGGAACGATCAATTTCTAACAATGCCTGTGTAAATCTTTCCAATCCTTCTTTCGTGTCCCCTACTGCCGTCATTCCAAGCACATAGTCTCCCGAGGTCATCTCCATCTGCAAATGATACTTCCTACGCAATATTTTTTCAAGGTCTCTGCTTGAAATATTTGTATTTCTCACTGAAATCACAAATTTAGAGCAGTCATAATGTGAAGTCTCCACGAGCCTCAAATAAGAAAGTTTTCCCAACTCTTCCCGCATTTTTTGCAAGTTATCCACATACGGCGAAAAGATATCCTCACCTTTTTTTTCAATCAATTCCATACATTCATCTATGCTTGCCATCAATACATACGACGGACTGCTTGACTGTAACATATGCAGATACATCCGTACTTTTTCTCTATTTACAGACGTTTCATTGATATGAAGCAAGGCGGTCTGTGTGAGCGATGGAAGTGTCTTGTGCACACTGTGTATAACAATATCTGCGCCATTTTCATTCGCATTTTTCGGAAAATACGGATGAAATCCAAAATGTGCGCCATGCGCCTCATCCACAATCAACGGAATCTTATGTACATGTGCCACTTCTGCAATCTTTTTCACATCAGATACCACACCGTCATATGTCGGCGATACAATCATGACCGCCTTGATATTTGGATTTTTATCTAATAACAAAGTAATGTCATCTACTCTCACTTCCCCGTTTAATCCTGTTTTCTCATCGTATTCCGGATAGACATACACAGGTTTCAGCTCATTTAAATAAATTGCGTGATACACGGATTTGTGGCAATTGCGGGCTACAAGAATCTGGTCTTGTTTGTCAGTCACTCCCATAATCGCACTCAGAATTCCAACTGTACTTCCATTTACAAGAAAATGTGTCTCATCTGCACAATATAATCTCGCGGCACGTTCCTGTGCCTCCCGAATGATCCCGTCTGCATGATGCAGATCATCAAACTCATCTATTTCGGTAATATCAATTTCATAAGGCAGATCATTCTCCATCATTTTTTGATTTCTCTTGTGCCCCGGCATATGCATTCCATAGAAATCACTCTCACTATATTCCTCCAGATAATTATAAATTGTCTTCATACTCTTCTCCCAATTAAAATGAGCCACATCCCAAGATGCAGCTCGCTTTTCTCTATCTGTACTCTTCATATTTCCCATAATACTTACCGTAATATTTTCCATAATAATGACCATTTTTCTTTCGATCAACCTTGTTGAGAACAACGCCAAGCACAGCGCATCCTGCATTTTCAAGCTTCGAACGCACTTCCTGTACCAAACGGTATTTAATCGAACCTGATTCAACAACAATGATTGAACCGTCACACTCTTTTGCAATAATTGCACTGTCGACAACCATGCCAAGCGGTGCTCCGTCAATAATAATGTAGTCATATACTCCCCGGAAAGATTCCAAGGCCTTCGCAAAACAACTCGATGCAAGAAGCTCTGTTGGATTAGGGAC
>OJSA01002700.1_pt1 | contig 11523 bp, 10 predicted proteins | sample 1599341 | NCBI WGS metagenome assembly OJSA01 (sample SAMN04168657, study PRJEB22393) | human gut metagenome | biome: human gut microbiome; feature: stool | host: Homo sapiens | collected 2014-03-20 | reverse complement strand
ATGCTTTATCTTTATCAATTATCATTGAGTTTGAAAAAGTTACCGGTACTCTCGGAACAGTCAAATCAAACAACTTTTTGCAAGTTTGATTTCGGGAATCCATTTCATACAGATCATAAAAGTTCTTGGGAGATTCTTCCTGTTTTCCGGATATACTACCATATCCTCCCAGAAGTAAAAATTTCCCCTTACCCAAATAACCTAAAGCACTCAAATAACGCGGAGAGATATCCTTTGACATATTCTTTATATCCCAAACACCACTGTCTAACGGATGTGTAGACAACCACGCTTTATAAGACTGATAGCCATATCCTCCAAACGTAACCAACTGCCTTTTTTCCATATCAATAAAACGATTATGGTGGTGTGCCGGTGCAAACCTCTGATCTAACTTATCTCCTGACCACTCATTCTTTGCAAAATCATAAAAAATAAAGTCAGGATATAGCAAACTGTAAGAAACCAACCGATCGTTTATACAATCATATATCATCTGGCTACTCCCCCCTGCTCCAAAAGGAGAACCTTTTTGAGTTTTAATTCTTTTAATACGAAAATCGTCCATATTAAAGAAAACCATAGAATCAGAAGTAGCAATAAAAAGCCGATTCCGAATAGAATCAAAAGCTATCTGAGCATATCTCTCCGACACTGGAATAGATGTTTCTTTTTGCCATTTTATATATTTATCAATATCCCAACTTCCATTCTCTACTATCGCTTCTTTACTACAGATATCATCATACACCTTTGTACCTGCATATTTATCTAATTTCCAGAAATAGAGTAAATCCCCTTTATCATTCCGAACAGCAACATCTTTTATTGAAATAGGAGGTACATCTGAGCTGTAAAACACTTTAGTCCAATTTCTACCAAAATTAATTCTGATATCGTCTAATTTATTAAAAGAATAAGGTATCGTCTGGATATTATCATTAATAGAACAAATAATTTTGCCTTGCTTGAAATTAATCTTCATCTTACTCCAGTCCTCCCGACTCTTGGGTAACGATATTTTAAAATCAACATTAGCTAAAGCTTTATCATCATCAATCAATACAAAATTAAGCTTAGAAGCATTTATATTCGATATTATATCAAAACTATTAGTACCAGAGGTAACCCTACATATATAACCATAAGTCTGTACTCCTGGATTAAATTTAATATCAAGCTCTAATGAAAAACCATCCTGAAACGAAAAAGGATCATCCGGAGTTAGATTCAAAGACGTTCTCACATCTTGATTTACAGTATGAGAATAAAAGGTCAAGCCATAATGAATGTTACTTCCATTCACTTTAAAAAACGAGAAACAAAAAAACAATAATAGATATATTCTTCGCATAACAACAAGCCCTCATCAACGGAATAAAAATGTTAAAATAGTATTTTACAAAAGGTTTAATTATTAATTTTATCATAAAAAGGTAAATTACTCATATAGCAATATCCTCTGCAAATATTCACTAAAATTCCAAGAATAAGCAAACAAATAGCCATAAATCTTATATATAAAAGAGGGACTAACAATCTTTTCAAATTTTTATAGTACCAAAAGCGTGGAACTGCGTGCTATCATTTGTTTCTGAAAGTCCTGAGAAAACCCGAAACTACAAATGAATAGACAGCAGACCCACGCTGATACAGCGCGAGAACCGACTATGTCATTCTTGTAGTCTCTTAAAATTTCTCAGGTTTTCAGAAACAAGAATGAAGCATGACGCTTCTTACAATTTTTTTCCTAATAAATATTTTTGAGTCTATCGCTATAATCTCATTGCAAAAATATAAAAACTTATTAAATAAAAAAATTACATATACCACTTTTCTTGTAAATTCAATATTCATCCGGGATTTATCTCAAATACCAGAAGAAGTATACATTCAAGCTTTATTCTTTGATGGAAAAAGTTCACCATAAGTACCTATAAACTCTTCCCTCACAAACATGAAACAATAATTCTCTTTTCTTCCCTAAATAACTTCTTTTCCTCAAAGAAAAAAGTTATCTTTGTTTATAATAAATCTATAACCTCAAGTTATGATTATAGAATCAAAAGTTTTATTTTTACAACTAAAACTTATATTTATAAAACCAAAACTTTCGGTTGTAGATTATTCAAAGAGAAAAAGAACTTTTTTCAGGAAGGAAAGCAAGTTTTTATCCTGTGTTCTACAAGTATTAAAACGATATTATATAAGGAAAGAGATATGGCACAGTATATAATGGAAGAAATGCCCGATATACACAAGACGGGCGAACGGGTACTCTACCCCCGGTTTGCGATGATAGATCAAATAGACTTCAACGGTCTGGTACGCAGAATAACGGATACCAGTGGATTCAAACCGGGAGAAATCGAAGGAATACTGAAGCAGGCAGCCTTGGAAATGGCCAAACTGATGGCGAACGGATGCTCGGTGAAACTGGATGGAATAGGAACATTCACCCCGGCACTGACTTTGCGCGAAGGGAAAGAAAGGGAAGAAATCGGTGAGACGGGCAAGCACCGCAATGCACAAAGTATCATTGTGGGAGGTGTAAATTTCCGGGTAGACAGGAGTATGATAAGGAATATCAACGAAAGATGCTACTTGGAAAGGGCAAACTGGAAGTCCAGGCGTTCTTCTGAAAAGTATACACCGGAGCAACGGCTGGAACGGGCTATAAAATACCTCGACGAACATCCGTATTTAACAGTCCGTGAGTACCAAAAACTAACGGGACTGCTCCGCACAACGGCAACCAATGAACTGAAACAATGGGCCAAACTACCAGATTCAGGTATAGATACTTCCGGCCGGGGAGCACACCGAGTGTATATAAAACAAAGTACAAAGGAGTGATTACAAATTCTTACTGTGATGCATCGCAAACTGCATAAATACTTGCGATAAGCCTCCCTCCTGCCCTTGCTGATGTACGAAACAAAACTCACGCAACATCTGCATTCCTCTTATCTCTATGACACGGAAGGTACCGGCAGCCAGTTCCTTATAAATTGAGCGAACAGACACAATACCCATGCAATCCGTATTCTCCAGAAATAACTTAATGCTCTCGGTACTGCCTAAATACATCAAGACATTAAGAGAAGACAGCTTGATATTATGCTGTAACAAAGTACGTTCAAAGACATCAAGCGTACCCGAACCACGTTCACGAAGAACAAGAGGAATACCTGGTAAATCTTCTGGAGTTATTTCATCCGGTAGCGAAAGTTTACTTTGGTTATGCACCACAGCCACCAGTTCATCTTCTAAAAAAGTTGTATATTTCAGATTAGGTAAACGAAAGATGCCCTCAACCAGACCTAAGTCAATCCGATGTTCTTGCAACGCAGCTTCTATTCCACGAGAGTTTCCATTCAGCAAAGACAGATTTACCTGTGGAAATTTACGAATAAAATTTCCAAGTAAAGGTGGAAGTACATATTGGGCAATGGTAGTACTGGCTCCAAGTTTTAATTCACCTATATAATCACCATGCAGAAGATGCATTTCATATTCCAACCGCTTATAGGCATCAAGGATGCGTTCGCTATGTTCCAGAAGCAATTTCCCGGCTTCTGTGAGAGAAATTTTATTCCCCTGCCGATCGAAAAGCCGCGTCTGATAACAAGTTTCCAATTCCTGGATATGTTTTGTTATGGCAGGTTGACTTACAAAAAGCTCCTGAGAGGCTTTAGTGAAACTGAGATTCTTCGCTACACTCTGAAATACTTTCAAACGAAAATCGGACATATTAAGTAGTGATTAACGATTAGTGACAGGTGAAAAAAGAGACTTCTATAATTCGTCTCCTTTTATTCCCAATGCTTGCATCAGTGGATATGCCAGCATCTCCCACTGATACTCTATAGTCTCTTCCGATTCATCCACCCGGAACTGAATAATCTCTTTTTCTTTTACTTTATTCAAAACAGCAGTCACTTTATTACCATACTCTTCATTGAAAGAAAGTACAATCAGCTTTTTCACATCTGCCGAGTCAAGGACTATCTGCAATAAATCAAGAAACAGCTCTTCACGAGTCACCATCCCTTCGCAGGGTACTCCTGCGAAAGAGAACTCTCCAAACTGATCTGAAAAGGCAACCCCATCAAGCTCTTTTTTCAAATCTGACGGATTACAGAAAGCCAGATTAGAAGAGTCCTGATCATACACAAATAACAGTTGCACTTTATTATCTCCCCCTTCAATACCGGCATCCAATGCCAAATAAGTAGTCAACAACGATAAATCAATTTCCTGTAACGGACGATTTAACACATTCTCGAAATATCTCTTCAAATCTGACACTATAAAATTCAGAAATGCGGCATCAACGAGCATCACTATCTCAGGAAGTTTTATCTTTTCATCCATAAAAATCTATTCTTGTCTATTTATTAGCGGATAAAGATACAATAAAGCTTTTATACAGACGGCATTAATCTTCTAAAATTTTACCACAAACAGGAATGGACTAGGGAAAACATTGAAACAACACTCTCAATGTATTGAGAAAAGACTCTCAACAGGTTGAAACACTTTTCTCAATACGTTGAAACAAAATGAAACATTAAAAAGGATGAAAACTTCCTCGCAAACAACGTTGTACATAGATATAAAGGCAGGACATTTTGTCAATCTATTATCTAAAATTACTGAAAAAATGGCATAATATGTGCATTGGCAAATCTTTTGCGCCCTTTCAGTGTTATTAGAAACGTGAAAATAAGAAAGGAGACATAAGATATGAACTTTAACAACTTTACCATTAAGTCACAAGAAGCGGTGCAGGAGGCCGTCAATCTGGTCAAAGCCCGAGGGCAACAGGCCATCGAACCAGTCCATCTACTTACGGGAGTAATGAAGGTAGGCGAGAACGTTACCAACTTCATTTTTCAGAAGTTAGGAGTAAACGGACAACAGATTGCACTGGTTGTTGATAAACAAATTGACTCATTACCTAAGGTTTCCGGTGGAGAACCCTATCTGAGCAGAGAGTCAAATGAAGTACTTCAGAAAGCAACCCAGTATTCCAAAGAAATGGGTGACGAATTTGTTTCACTGGAACATCTGTTATTGGCTTTATTGACTGTAAAAAGTACTGCCTCTACCATTCTCAAGGACGCAGGTATGGCGGAAAAAGAATTACGTAGCGCTATCAGCGAACTACGCAAAGGAGAGAAAGTAACTTCACAATCAAGCGAAGATACTTATCAGTCACTCGAGAAATATGCTATTAACTTAAACGAAGCAGCACGTAGCGGTAAACTCGATCCGGTAATCGGACGGGATGAAGAGATACGGCGTGTACTACAGATATTGAGTCGCCGTACAAAAAACAATCCTATCCTGATCGGTGAACCAGGTACCGGTAAAACAGCTATTGTAGAAGGTTTGGCACATCGTATATTGAGAGGTGACGTACCCGAAAACCTGAGAGACAAACAAGTATATTCTCTGGATATGGGTGCATTGGTAGCAGGCGCCAAATATAAAGGCGAATTTGAAGAACGACTGAAATCGGTGGTCAATGAAGTAATGAAATCCGAAGGGAACATTATTCTGTTCATTGACGAAATACATACACTGGTGGGTGCCGGAAAAGGTGAAGGTGCCATGGACGCTGCCAATATTCTAAAACCGGCATTGGCTCGTGGAGAACTGCGCGCTATCGGTGCTACCACCCTTGATGAATATCAAAAATATTTTGAAAAGGATAAGGCATTGGAACGTCGTTTCCAGATTGTACAAGTGGACGAACCGGATACCCTAAGTACTATTTCTATCCTCCGTGGATTGAAAGAGCGTTACGAAAATCACCATCACGTACGTATTAAAGATGATGCTATCATCGCTGCAGTAGAATTGAGTAGCCGCTATATCACCGATCGTTTTTTACCGGATAAGGCTATCGACCTGATGGATGAAGCAGCAGCCAAACTACGCATGGAAGTAGACTCTGTTCCGGAAGACCTGGATGAGATTTCACGTAAAATCAAACAATTGGAGATTGAACGTGAAGCCATCAAGCGTGAAAAGGATCAACCCAAATTGGATACAATAGGCAAAGAGATAGCCGAATTGAAGGAACAGGAGAAATCATTCAAAGCGAAATGGCAAAGTGAGAAATCACTGATGGATAAGATTCAGCAAAACAAAGTGGATATTGAAAATCTGAAATTTGAAGCTGAAAAAGCTGAACGTGAGGGTGATTACGGAAAAGTAGCCGAAATACGTTATGGTAAGTTACAAGCTTTAGATCAGGAGATAAAAGATACACAAGAAGAACTGAAACAAATGCAGGGAGGTTCTGCAATGATTAAAGAGGAGGTAGACGCTGAGGACATTGCTGATGTAGTATCCCGCTGGACAGGAATCCCCGTCAGCAAAATGTTACAAAGTGAGAAAGACAAACTGCTCCATCTTGAGGAAGAACTTCATGAGCGGGTTATCGGCCAGGACGAAGCAATTGCTGCCGTAGCCGATGCAGTACGCCGTAGTCGTGCCGGACTGCAAGACCCGAAACGTCCGATTGGATCATTTATCTTCCTGGGAACTACTGGTGTAGGTAAAACAGAATTGGCTAAAGCACTTGCTGAATTTCTGTTCGATGACGAAACAATGATGACACGTATTGACATGAGTGAATACCAAGAGAAACACAGTGTTTCCCGCTTGGTCGGAGCTCCTCCGGGATACGTAGGATATGATGAAGGCGGACAATTGACAGAAGCCATCCGGCGTAAACCATATTCAGTAGTATTGTTTGATGAAATAGAAAAGGCGCATCCGGATGTATTCAATATCCTGTTGCAGGTATTGGATGACGGGCGATTGACAGACAACAAAGGACGTGTGGTCAATTTCAAAAACACAATCATCATCATGACTTCAAACATGGGAAGCTCCTATATACAGAGTCAAATGGAAAAACTCAACAGCTCCAACAAAGAAGAAGTAGTTGAAGAGACCAAAAAAGAAGTGATGAACATGTTGAAGAAAACAATTCGTCCGGAATTCCTGAACCGTATTGATGAAACAATCATGTTCTTACCGCTAACGGAGAAAGAGATCAGGGAAATTGTTTTATTACAGATTAAAGGCGTTCAAAAGATGCTTGCGGGAAATGGTGTAGAATTGAAATTGACAGATGCTGCCATAAACTTTATAGCGCAAGCCGGTTATGATCCGGAGTTTGGTGCACGCCCCGTAAAAAGAGCTATCCAGCGTTATTTGCTCAATGACCTGTCGAAAAAGTTACTCGCACAAGAAGTAGATCGCAGTAAAGCAATCATTGTTGATGTTGCGGGGGATGGATTATCATTCCGTAACTAAAATAAAACAGATCCTTATATACAATGCCAGTATGTTACAAAATATACTGGCATTTTTTATATCGAAAAACTTAATAAATAATTCTACGTACTACCACCTCGCTGGCAGGATGCAGTATAACAAGTACGTAGGTTCCACGCTTCGGAAGTTCTAATGTCAATGAGGAGGAAATACATAATTCTTTTACCTGCAAATATCCGTTATCATTATACAAATAAACCATTGTATTTATAAGCAGATCACTCAGACACAATACTCCCTTTTCTGTGTCTAGCTGAAACTCGAATGTTTTGTTTGACCTTTTATCCATACCCCATTTACATCCATCTTCCAGTCCCCCAAGAAGATATTTATATATAAAAGCGTGGGAACTGTTGCCATTATCGCACTTGAGGCTCTGGACTGCCACTATTCAAATAATGTACAACAACACCCCACGCCCAATACCATATATTTGCATATACAGCGGAGCATGAGCGCTTGTTTCCATTATTCCTGAATAGTGAAATTGTCCAGATTTCAAGTACAGAATAATATAATAAACGCCTTTGTTCTAAGTAATTACTAAGCAATCCTCCCTCCTGACTTTTCAGAAATCGGTGGATTGCAACAAAGATAAGTAAAAAGCTCTGAATCTTATAAAGGAAAGCTCAAAAATATTCCTGCAAATATATAGTATAAGCAGAACAGAACGAATTCCTTTTTGTTTAAAGCATTCCAATAAAAAAAGAAAAAGCGTGATAAACATCCTCAAAAGATATTTATCACACTTCTTTTATAACTGAAAAAGATATCAGATTACATCTTATTCCGCTGTTTCTACAGCCTCCTCTTGTTGTTCTGCGTCATCTTTAAACTCAGTAATTCCATTTGTAACAAGAATATTATACCATGAAATTAATTTTTTAATATCAGTCATATATACCCTCTCACGATCAAAATCAGGAAGTACTTCTGTCAAATAAGCACGCAATTCCTCCGCAGTAGCCTTCTTAGGGTCAATAGAAGCAGTTCCCGCATTCTCTTTTTCCTTGATCGATTCAAGAACATCACGTAAAGGAACTTCAGCATCATTTGTATACATTGCTATATCTGCCAGAGAAATAATTTTTTCATTTCCGTAAGCCGGGAAACGCTTTTTTTCTGCGCTAACAGATTCAACAATCAGCATATTCTTTCCCTGCGAAATAAGTTTATACAATCCCGGTTTTCCGGAGATAGACAAAATAGTCTTCAACATAGTATATTCTTTTTATTTATTAGTTATTTTTTCGGTGGGCAAAGATAGTGTAAGCCAAAGACAATACAAAATAAGCAAGCCTATTTTTATTGTTAAGACGAGACCTATTTTCCCGAAAGAGAAGCAATCTTTTCAGATAGCAAAGAAATTAACTCCAGAACCTGTGGAATTAATGGCACTTTACCGTCATTAACGATTACAAATTCAGCCTGTTTACGCTTTTCCTCATCACTCATCTGGCTTCGTATACGCTTCATTATAAGTTCACGCGAGGAACAATCACGTTTAATGGCACGCTGTACACGTAATTCCAATGGGGCATACACCATCACCACGACATCTACTTCAGCAGCAAAACCCGATTCTATTAATATAGCAGATTCCATACCTACTATAGAAGAAAACGATTGCCCCTCTACCCAGCGTCGAAAATCATCCTTCACCTGCGGATGAATAATTTCATTGATTCGCCTTGCATGATCCGGATGTCCAAAAAGATAAGAAGCCAGAAATGCTTTATTCAGCTCACCTCCTTCAAAAACTTTTTCACCAAGCAAAGCACAAAGTTCTTGCCGAATGAAGGGATCTGTATTTGTCAATCTTTTAGATTCAATATCGGCTATATACACAGGAATGCCCATCACCTCCAACAATCGCGAAACAACGCTCTTGCCACTACCTATACCTCCGGTTATGCCTATTTTAATCGCCATTAGAAGATACTTGTTCTATAAGAAAATCAACCTTTTTAGGTGCTATACGAATATGACTCACCCCATCAGGAATAGATTTGAGTTTTACCGTATACTTATCTGAACCTAACTTCAGTAACTCCTCATAAGATATATTTATAATAAAGGAATTTGCTTCAATTTTATAAAAGTTATGATACCCAACCTGAAAAGTAATCTGTACCTTTGAAGGAAAAGTACGCAAAACCTTATCTGCCGGAAAATTAACTCCATGCAAAGGCACTTCAACCGTTTTTTCCGTATACATATCTACCGGAAAAGTTAAATCTACAGCATTAGGAATGAACTTGGCTCCCTTTACCTCTGCCAGAGCAACATGATGTGTCAATGTATCTGCAATATTGCTCAAGTCAACCTTACGCGTGTAGGCAGTAGTTATTGTATCCAAAATAGCAACAGGAGCATAAACTAAAACAGAATCCGGCGAATAGATTGTATCAGAGAGATAGTATTGCCGGGCAGCAGTCACTTTACCCTGCATTTTCACCGGAACACGTTTTGATTTACCGGTAGAGTATATGTATTCCAATGTATCGGGTTTTACAGAAATCAACCGAGTAGATACATTCAGTTGGCTCATGATTTTTTTCTCAAACTCTGACAAATAAATCCGCACATGATTATTACGGGCACTATAGTCATTGAAATTAAGATTCACCGGAAAAAAGCTTTTTCCTAACATATAGTTTAACAAAACAGTTCCCCTGTCTTTTACCTTAATACGAAGTTCAGAAGAAGGTTCCGAGGTGATTACTACATCATTGGGAACTTCTTTCAAACGAACAGGAACAGAAAATTCCGCTTCATAATCATTGTTTAAAGTTTGGAGAAGCCAAAAACCACTGGCTATAAGAAAGAAAAATAAAAAGATCAGGAATTCCCTACTCTTTTCACTGAGTAAAAAGTTCCTAATCTTTTTAGAAAATTTCAAATAAATATACTTTATGTCCCTACGTTCGAACATAGGCTTTATTTATGTTTATAGCTTATTTAGCTGGCTGCTGATTAGCAGCAGAAGCGTCAGCAAAAATAGAATTCTTATCTATCTTAATTTTTACATTAGTTGCAATTTCAAGTACAATGTGGTCATCATTAATCTCTTTAATAATGCCATGTATACCTCCGGCAGTGATAACCTTTTGATTCACCTGAAGAGATTTACGGAAATTGGCAATCTCTTTTTGTTTTTTGTTCTGAGGACGAATCATAAAGAAATACATGATAACAAACATTGCTATCAGCATGATCCACATCATACTTCCACCTCCGGCAGCACCAGCAGGAGCTTGCAATAATACAGTCAATACATTCATAAAAAATCAGTTTTAGTTTCTACTATATGGACAAAGGTATTAGTTTTTAGTCAACTTACCTTCTTTTTTCAATTGATTAACTATTCCATCTAATGTTCCGTTAATAAAGCTACCACTTTTGGATGTGCTATACAACTTCGCAATTTCCACATACTCATTTAACGAAACACTGACCGGAATGTTCGGGAAACTTAAAATTTCGGCTAAAGCAGTTTGCATAATGATTACATCCATAAATGCAATACGATCCAGTTCCCAGTTCTTTGTATTTTCGCTAACAAGATGGCGATAATAGTCGGAATTTAAAATAGTACGGCGGAACAGACGGCGTGCGAATTCCTGGTCTTCGTCATCCTTAAATTCAGGAAGTAATTCCTGATTGGCACCCTTCTTTTCATCGAAACGCTTAATGGTCTTCAATACGAATGTATCTACAATTTCCTTATCATCGTTCCAATACAGACTCTGGTCCTCCAATACCTGGTCGAGAGAATCATTATTAAAGATATATGTCTTATAGATTTTTCTCCATAATTCGCGATCAGCTTCATATGAGTTATCATCAGAGGCCATATAATCCTTATATATATCAGTTTCTACAATCTTCTCATATAGTTCCTTCACGAAGTCCTGATCGTTTGCCCAAGTCCTTTTTTGATTGGCAATAAACTCGGACAGCTGCTTATTGACTTCCAATTGGGCAATAAACTTATTTTCCACAAACTTTTTGTTGGGATACAATTCTTCTTTCGTGGGTGCCAATTTAGCTTTTGCCGCATCAATACGCTTTTGCGCATACTCTGTCAATGCTATCATCAGCATTAGCAAATAGTTGTAAAGGTCATACGCCTTTGAAAGACTAAAGAATAACTCTTTCTCC